>JADMIO011367274.1_pt1 | contig 13980 bp, 8 predicted proteins | sample 8958161 | NCBI WGS metagenome assembly JADMIO01 (sample SAMN16585339, study PRJNA669376) | soil metagenome | isolation source: Crop rotation soil | place: USA: Cullars Rotation, Alabama | collected 2011 | reverse complement strand
GTTGGACGCTGCCAATACGTACATCCAAAACTTCCGAAAGGGCGATGTCAACGTCGGGCTTTCCGGATTGGCGCCGGGCACGAATGTGACTGTGAGCCTAAAGCGGCACGCGTTCAATTTCGGCACTGCGGTAGCCGGCAATAGCGCCAGTGAGATCAACACGTATTTGGGATCGAATAGCAATCCGAACAGCACCGCCTATAAGTATCAGCAGGCCATGGCGGCGAGCAAATTCAACGCAATCGTCCCGGAGAACGCCGGCAAATGGGGCAACAACGCGAGCTCGTCAACTACCTACGATATGTCTGGCGTAGACGCCGTTCTCAATTTTGCTCAAGCAAAAAACCTTCGCGTCCGGATGCACAATCTTATTTGGGGCAGCCAGCAACCAGGCTGGGTCAACACGTTGCTCACGGACGCGGCCAGCGGCTCGGGCACGGCTGCGGCCTCGGCTGCCACATTGCGAAACGAAATCAACGACCGCATTGCTTACTACGTGCACGACCGCGCGCAACGGTATACCGACTTGGACGTCTACAACGAATCGATTCACACGCCCCAGTATTGGAATGTCTATCATCCTGATGGCGTTGCCGGAATTTACAACGACGTTGCCGCGGCTTTGCCGGCGGGTGACAACAACACGAAGCTTTTTACTAACGAATACAATGTGCTCCAGGACGACGGCAACTATTACGGCAGACCGTACTTGCAGAACATCGAGAGTATATTGGCTCAAGGTGGTAACGTCGGCGGCATCGGCGTGCAATCCTACGAAAACAATGCCATTGGCACGACTTCCGACGCGCACTATCCGGCCCGCAAAATGCAAACGCTGCAAAACCTGTCGGTTCTCGGTAAACCGATTGTACTGACAGAGTTCGGAGTGAAAGATCCGACGAACGCGGCGGATGCGTCTGTAATGATGGAAGATACGGTTCGCCTGGTTTTCGGCACCCCCGATGCGACCGGCTTTTTCATGTGGGGCTTTTGGCGAGGCAATATCTATCGCGGCGCGGCCGCATTTTACGATGCCAATTGGAATCTCACGACGGCCGGTGCACGGTGGCAGGATCTGCTAAGTATCGATACCAATGACGGTGATTCCAACGATGATTGGGACACGCAATTGAGTGGTGTCCCGGTCGGTCCCGACGGCACCATCAACTTCAACGGCTACTGGGGCGACTACGATCTGAAAATCGGCACGCAGACGATCGGGACGTTGACGCTGAACAAAGGGACAACGCAGTACTCCGTCGTTATAGCGCCAGGCGACTATAACGGCGATCATGTCGTTGACGCCCAAGACTACATCATTTGGCGCAGAACCGTCGGCTCAACGACCGATCTCCGGGCGGATGGAAATGGCGATCGAGTGATCAACGATAGCGACTTAGAAATTTGGAAATCGCACTTTGGGGCTTCCTACGGGAGCGGAACGGGTTTGACCTCTCAGGTACCCGAGCCAGGGGCGCTCGCTCTGCTGCTGATTGCCGGTTTTCTAATTAGTACCCGTCGCTTTCAGTCGCGGCACGGTGCGGCAAGTTAGAATTTCGATGAATATAGCGAGATTGTTGTGTCCCTGGTTGGTGCTCATCATCTGTTCGCCGGCGCTCGCGATCAGTGGTGCGACCATGGCCTACCGATCGAGCGGCTCGAGTAGTTCTGGCGATTGGACGCTGAACGAAAATGGATACGTCGGAACGTATCTCACGCTTCCCAGTGCCGGGAATGTGACGCTCAGCGTTAGTGCATCGGGCGTGAGCGATGCTGGAATCAGCCCGCGGATGAATATGGTCGTCGACGACTTTTCGGCCGGCTTCGACGTTCCGTCTGGATTCAACACGTATGAACACACTTTTTCGCTATCGGCAGGCACCCACTTCGTTCGTACCGAGTTTGCGAACGATATCCCAACGGCGAATCGGCAGTTGACGGTTCGCAGCTTTTTGGCCAGCGGCGCCACGATCAACAATACGGCGAGCGATTCGAACGCGCTTGCTTCAGCCGATACATACATTGCGAATTACCGGCAAGGCCAGGTGAAAGTAGAGCTGGGTGGCGTCGCTCCGGGGACAACGGTTAATGTAAAAATGACGCGCAATGCGTTCAACTTTGGCACGATGGTTCAGGGCTTCGATGCGAACGTATTTCTTGCGCCGGTGGCAGACGACGACACGACTTCGACCGCGGCTCGCTACCAGAATTTCGTAAATAGTCACTTCAATGCTCTCGTGCCGTCCAATATGGGCAAGTGGGAACCGAACGAAGGCACTCAGAATCAACCGACGATGGACCAGGTCGATACCATTCTCAATTATGCCGACGCCCATCATATGAGCACTCGGATGCACAATCTGATCTGGGGGACTCAGCAACCGGCTTGGGTGAATTCGCTGATCTCGGACGCAGGGTCATCGAACCCGGCGATTTCCGGTCCGGCCAAGACGAATTTGATGAATGCCATCGTCAATCGAATCGCATACTACGTGGGCGACGGTGACACGGACAAAAACGACGGAGATCGATCAAAGAAATATGTTGAGCTCGACGTGCTGAACGAGGCCCTGCGTGCGCCGACGTACCAGAACATCTTTGGTACCCAGGGGATCGCGCAGATTTACAAAAAGGTGCAAGATGCGGTGACGGCCGCGGGCGCGAACACGCGGCTCTACACGAACGAGTACAACGTATTGCAATACTCAACCGACCCGGTGACGAACGCTTCCGACTTATATGCCAATTGGTATCGCCGTGAGGTCGAAGCGTACAACAACGCAGGTTCGGGCCAGGTCGTGACCGGCATCGGGGTGCAATACAATGTCGACGCCAGAACTTCGAACGCTCAGGTGCACAGCGCATCGCAGATTGCCAAGGTGATGCAAAATCTCTCGGTCACGGGTTTGCCAATCACGCTCACCGAGTTTGCGATTCAAGGGACGACCAACGGCGTTGTCGCGACCGCTCAGCGATCATCTGACATATACAGCGAGTCACTGCGAATGGTGTTCGGGACGCCGCAGGCGACTTCGTTTTTGATTTGGGAAGGATGGCCGCCGGCGGCGACGGATAACACCTCGATTGTTGATTCGAATTGGAATCCCACGCTATCGGGACAGACCCTCATCAATTTGCTCAATTCGTGGACAACGCCGACGCGGGATCTCGTGGTCGGACCGGATGGGACGATCACTTTCAACGGCTTTTGGGGCAACTACGATTTAAAGATCAACAACCAAATCGTTCCTCTCACGCTGAGCAAAGGGACGACGCAGTACTCGCTCGCCGTAGCGCCTGGTGATTACAACGCCGACGGTAAGGTCGACGCTGCGGACTATGTCGTCTGGCGGCAAGCGCAGGCTAACCCAATGGATCTGCGGGCCGACGGAAACGCTAATGGCGTCATCGATGCCGGTGATTACGATGTTTGGCGATCACACTTCGGAAGTGTCTATGGCAGCGGTACGGGTCTGTCGGCAGCCGTGCCAGAACCAACATCCATTGCGATATTTTTGGTGGGCATATTGGCGACTCTCACAGCACGTCGTCGACCCAGTAAACACTAACCCGACGCGTCAGCGAGGAATTCCCTCGCTCACGCGTCGGGTTAATCTTCCCAATCCGACGGAGTGACTATTTTCTGACGGGGGTTTGGGTTTGAATCACTGAGTCGAAGGCCATTTTTGGATGAAGTTGCCGATCGAATAGCAGAGGGTAGTCCGTTCGCCCGCGCACTGGCCAGTTGTTATGCCAGGATTGACCGTCGTGGACGCCCCAAAATGTCACCCTGTCGAGCTTATTGGCATGCTTCACGAAGATTCGAAAGATTGCGGCATAGCGCTCGGCCAGGCGTCTTTGCACGTCTTCTGGTAGCCCGTCTCGGTACGGATCGAGCCCCTTTCGCATTTCCGCTCGCCGAGCAACGTCGGCCCCGCCTCTGAGGCCTGGATCGGGCAGCACGGTGAGGTCCAGTTCTGTGACCATGAGCTTTACGCCCAAATCGCCATATTCGGCGAACATGGATTCGATTTCTTGCGTGCTGGGATAGTCCAGACCCCAATGACCTTGCAGGCCGACTCCCTCGATGCGAATGTTTTTACTTTTGAGTTTCTGGACCAGCTTCTTAATGGCTTTGATTTTCCCGGGTTTCCACTCGTTGTAGTCGTTGTAGTAAAGCTCGGCTTTCGGATCCGCCTCGTGCGCGAATTGAAACGCCTTTTCGATAAAATCGTCGCCGATGATTTGTTGCCATTTGCTTTTGCGTAGGGCACCATCATCTTCGATGGCTTCGTTGACGACGTCCCAGCCATTGATTCGCCCCTTAAAGCGTCCGGCGACTGACTGGATGTGCGACTGCATTCGTTTCAGCAAGGTTTCGCGATCGAGTGGTTTAGCGGAATCACCTTTGAACACCCAGGCGGGCGTTTGGCTGTGCCATACTAGATTGTGTCCGACGATGAACATGCCGTTCTTTTCGCCAAACTCCACGAAGCGGTCGGCTGCATCAAAGTTAAATTCGTCTGGCTGTGGGTGAACCTCCTGCCACTTGAGCAGGTTCTCGGGAGTGATCGTGTTGAACTGCTGAGCGACCAGCGCCAATGCGGCCGGTTCGTCACCGAGGATTTGCGGTGTGCTGATCGCTGTGCCGACGCGGAAATTGTCCTTGAACGCTTCTTTGAGAGCAGCATGCTCGGCGGCAAGACTGGGAATGACAACCCCAAGCGAAACAGCGATCGAAGCGAAGCATCGCTTAGTAACTCTATCGATCATTACTATCTCTCGGATGCCAACATCAGCCGATTGCACTTTCAGCACGGCGTTTCGCCAAATCATCTGCGATTTGTATCGTCAGCTGTTTGTTGATCTTGTAGTTGAGGAGCAGCAGGGTACAAACGGCGAAAAGTACGGACGGAATGAAGCTGCAGCACACGCGAATTCCGTGCAGCGTCTGGTCGGATTGGGCTGCGTTCGCTTGATAGCCGTAACGGGCAAGTAGTGTTAGAAGCATAAACGAGCCGATGCTCAAGCCGGCTTTCAGCGCGAAGCCGATGGTGGCAAAAACTATTCCTGTCGCACGCCGACCGGTTTTCCACTCCGAGTAGTCCGCTACATCGGCGAACATTGCCCAGAGTAGCGGAATCGTCGGCCCATAGGCAACGGCCGCGAGCACAGTTAGCGCGATCATCCAGCCGATATCGGTCGGCTGTGGCAGATAGAACATCGCCGCGACGGCGGACGTAAGCGCAAAGCCGACAACAGCCACTGACTTCTTGCCAAACGCTCTGGAGAGTATCGGCGAACATATGATAACGATGATGAAGATGACCTTCTCCAGAATGTTTATCACGCTGTTCGCGACGTCGGCGACATTCGAGTTCGCCAGGTTTGCACGATCGGCATGAATGACGCAGCCCAAAATCTCAAGAATCCCACCGGGCTGCGGCGCGCCTTCGGCCAAAGGAGGAGCAGTGAGGTGCAGCTTTTCGAGGAAATCGAAAAGAGCGCCTTTGTCTGCGTAGTAATGGTAATAGTTGTAAAAGGCGCCGCCTTTGAGTGAGAGGATCGAGAAATGGATCAGCGTCATGACGAACATCACGATCCACGGAGTGTTGCCTAGGAGGTCGGCGAAGTCCTGCTGTGGCGTGGATTTATGGACGACTGTTGGTTCGATTCGTTCTCGTGTGGTCGCGAAAGTGATCAAGAAGAATACGACACAGACGACCGCCCAGATACCCATCGTGATCTGCCACCCGGTCGCCCGCGCCGTTTCGCCAGTGCCGTAGAGGGCAGCGAATTTTGCCACGAGCGGGAGTGTAAATCCGGCGACCGCGAGCTGTGCGAGATTGACCGCGACAAAGCGGTAGGAGTTCAAGTTGGCGCGCTCCTGGACGTCGCCGGTCATCACGCCGCCAAGCGCCGCGTAGGGCATGTTGTTGGCCGAATAGAGCGTCATCAAAAGGATGTTGGTGACGAGAGCGTAGGTCACGAGGGCAGCGGTGCTCCAACCCGACGGGGTTGTGTACGCGAGGACCATGATGATCCCCCAGGGCAGCGCCGTGAAGAGAATCCATGGGCGGAAGCGGCCCCAGCGTGAGCGGGTGCGGTCGGCCAGCACTCCCATTACGGGATCGAAGAAGGCGTCCCACAGACGAGCCACGAGGATGATCAGGCCAGCCATTCCCGCCGCCAGGCCCATGACATCGGTATAGAAGTTGGCCTGGAACAAAATCATCGTCATGAAGACGAAGTTTGCAGCAGAGTCGCCCAAGCTGTAGCCGATCTTCTCCGTGATCGAAAGCTGCTGCGATTGTGATGCCATGAGGAGCGTTCCGAGTTGGCGAGCAGCTATGTCTTGAGCTCACACGTAGTAGCGATGGCAGTAGATGCGAGCGCGAAAAAGGGAACGAGCAAAGCGAGGAGTGCGATCGTAACTGCAGGCCGGTCTTCGAAACGGCCGCATCACTTGGTGCGAACTTCTGCGTTGAACTCAATTTTCCGCTGGTCAGCCGAAACTTCCACTTCCAAGCCGCTGGTGCTGCTTTGCCGATATTTTGCCGGGATGCGTGACTTGTCTGGCTCACTGGGGAGGACGCTTACGGTGTAATGTGCAGGAACGAGTCCGTCGTCTGGCGCCCAACTCATGACACGGTAGTGACCTTCAGCGTCGAAGCTGCCGCTCGCCGGCCGCATTGCGTATCCATCGGCGGCTTTTGTAGGCGTAAAGAAAAGTTTGCCGGTTTCTCCCGGCGGCTGGCCATCAATGCGCACCAGTCCGCTAATCGGTATTGTCTTTGGTCGTCCCGAGTCGCAGCCAGTAATGCCGATGATGAGCAACACCAACGTGGGAACCAAATGACACAAGGCATTAGCCGTCATACGCAATACTCTTTAGAAACCAAACCGGGGCCGCGTTAATCTAGCTGTTTCACCGCGCCGCTCTTACGCGCGCCTAGTAAATAGTACACCTGGAAGTCGATCGACTCGGCGACAAAATGCGTGCTCGCATCGGCCATCAGCATATGGGCGCCGCCTGGATGATGGCTCTTGTAGCCGCAGGCCTGTGAGTAGCCGCCACACTCTGGATTGGTGGCATCGGCGCAGACGCTGAATCCAGCTCCGCCGCCGGCCGGCGGGAATTTGAGAAACGTGTTGAGCGGAATGTTCGTCCCCGCGAACGGAAAATTCGGGCAATGGGCGCAAATATAGCGACAATGGTATGGGATCGTTTCGCCGGCCATGAACACGTGGGTGGTGCCGTCCGTGATTTCCTTGAGGCTGGTTCCTTTGGGATACCGTCCGAACAAGCCAGCGAAGGAGGGAGATCGATTGACTGGGGTCGTCGGATCATTCGCAGGGGCCGGATTCGATCCAAAAGCCGCGCCTTGGCAGCAATAATTCAATGTCCCTCCGGTGCTAGGGTATGGCCCAGGGCAGAATGGGCAGGCATCCATATGTGTCGGTCCCAACGAAACCGGATACCACAGGGACATCACTGGCGAATTTTTCGGATTGAATACGCCGCTGCCGCCGTCGTTGTGCTGGCCGGCGGGGTCCACTCCATCTGGCGACTGCTTTTCACTATCACTCGGGCAAATCAGCCAAGGAAGGGGCGCCGCCACCACTGGTGCGTTTGCTGGGTCGTTCGATGTTTTTGTCTTGTCGAAGCGATCGTAAAGTGCCTGTTCCTCAATAAACGGCCAAATCTTTACTACCCACGTGCCGCCAGTCGCCTCCCCAGTTGCCATCACCAGCGGCGTAGCGGGCGGAAGCCGCTTGTAGACGTCGGCGTAATGTACGAGCGCCAACCCGATATTCTTCATGTTGTTCGCGCATTGCGAGCGCCGCGCCGCCTCGCGCGCCGACTGGATTGCTGGCAACAATAGCGCCACGAGGATGCCAATGATGGCGATTACGACAAGCAGTTCCACGAGCGTGAAACCATTGGCAGCAATCGCGTTGCACGGACGAGGCGAAAGGCGTCGTCGGCGCGGCGACGACACAGTCTCGACGTGATCAAATGAATCATCTCTTTTCTGACGACGCATGGCATGAACCCCTTATTCGCAAGGCTTCATCGAATCCTGTCCAACGAAAACCAAAGAACATTGCTACTTTTACCGCCGACGACAAAACCCACTGGACGCCGCGGCAACCAACAACAACAGGCCCGCACTTGGTTCGGGTACGGCGGTATCGCCGAGTCCGCTGCCGCTGGCTGGCGGCTTGCCGAAGTTTGAGCGCCACAGGCTGTAGCGTTGCGCCTGAGTTGTCGAGCCGTTGTCGTTGGGAAGCGTGGCGTTAGCCGAATTCTTCCGCCATGTGATGTAATCACTGGCGTCCACTTTACCGTCACTATTGAAATCGCCGTTGATACCCGCCGGCGGAAGCCGAATCTCCATGTATTCCATTTCCAACTTCAAGAGTCCGCCGCCGGCCGGAATCATGCCGCCAAATTCGTAGAGACCGAAATTCGCAATGCTGCCATCGCCAAAGTTGTCAAATCCGACGGGTGGCCCGAGCGTCGTGGAGTTCATATTGCGCACGAACGACGACAAAGGAATCGAAAACGTGGTCATTGTCGACGTGTTGAATTGGGTTAGGTCCAGGTTGTAGTCCCACTCGTCGGCCCCTTTGTTGGCCCCGTTGTCACTGCCGTCGCGATCTTTAACAACAATTCTCAAGGTTTGAGCGATGCCGGCGGTGAGCGGCTGCGTCAACTTAGCGCGAACGTTGAACATGCAGGTGGAGCAGTCCAAAAACTTGAGGCCGGAAGTGGTTGCTGTTGCGTCCTGTGCCAGCGGCGACGGACCCCCGCGGATCATGAAGCGGGTTACTTCGTTCGCATTGTCCGGCGTCCGCTCGTTGAAGATCAGGTTCGTCATGCCGTTCTGGTCGAAGCGGCTAATCTGGTCCGTCGCGGTCGGCCGATACGGAACACCATTCACGACGATTGGCGTCTGTGCAACCGTGCTCCCGCCTTGATAGGAAAGACCGGTGCCGAAGCGAAACGTCAGGCCGCTGTTGGCGTCGATGCGGGCGACAATCGGGCCCGGCGTGATCTTGGTGAGCGCGATGCTCTTGATTTCGAGGTTGACGCCGACGTCTGCGCTTGGAGCCCCCATGAAGATCAATGGAGCGCCATTAGGAGTGTTCAGCTTCGCGCTAGGATTGCTCGGATCGGCTGGGCCACCGCCGAAGTTCTGAAAGCCCGCGCCATAACCCTTTATTACGTCCGCACCCGTGGCATCTACACCACCGTTGGCGGCCACATCGTTTGTGCGAGTAGCGGGGGATCCAAAGCCATAGTAGAAGCCTCTCGCAACAACGGACGGCGAAGTCACCGGTACAGAGTAGGTAGCGAAACCGTCCGCGTCGTGCGGCGCGCTGGCGTACCAAGTGTTAATCGGAGTTGCCGTACTGCCAATGTTATAGAAGATTTGCTCGTCACCCCGCTTGTAAGCATTTGCCTGCGCGTCCCATACCTCGCCGCCCAGTTGATCGAGACCCACCTGGAAAAATGGAGATGTGTTCTCAAGCGCCGCCGAGATATTTGGATAACTGGGGTTCGAAGGAAACGGGTTGGTCCCCAAACTATCAGCTGTTGCCTTTTGCAAAAGCGGTTTGAATTTTACCTGCATCTGATATTGGCTAGGATCGAAGAGCTGGCCGAAAAATGCCCGATCAACAATCGGAAGGTAATCCTTCGTAACGTTAACGAAGTCAGCCGACGGAAGATTTATGTCAAATTCCCCAACACGCTGAACGACTTGTGGGCTGGCGGAGATATTCGTGACATTGTCCGGCGTGTCGCTATGTAAGCGCGCATTGTGGCTAATGCAGCAATCGCCGGCGGCGGCCTTCTGCCAGCGGAACGCATCGTACCGGCCATACCCGGTCGTGATGGGATTGTTGATCGTAAAACCGCCGAACTGAAATGTGTTATAACCGTCGGCTTGAGGGAGGTTGTTGGCATCAAGAGGCAAGTTATGATACGTAAAACTTTGCGGGTCGCGGAAAAGACCGCCAGCAGTTAATACCATCCCGTCGATACTCATGAGCGTATTCGGCGTATCGAGCGCCGCGGCCGACTGCATCATGCAACCAATAGCAGCCACCGCAACGACTACTGTGCACGAAATCCGACGCGATTCTTTCGACATTCGAGCTCTCCCATCCAGATGTTCAATGATGTCACTTTTGAATTGGATGCCGCGTTACAGTCGAAATCGATTGCCGGCACACAGGACGCCCCGCAGGAACTAAGACCACAATTGGTCTATAACCGGGCCTTATCCTAAACAATGCAACGAGCGCATTTACGCGCTGTATAAACGTGCCAGGCGCCAACCAACCTTGCGACATCGCATTTCGCCTTTCGGCAGCGAAGAAGCGTAACGAGACAAAAACCGAAACGAATAGAGGGGACGACGAGCCGCCATCCGCCAGCAATGTATTCTACTAGCGAGCGCAAAACCCACATCCTAAGTTTACGCAAAAAAATGACGCGTTCGCGTCCGGCCTTTGCAGCCTTACTTGTTTCACGCTGGCGAAGCGACTATTTTCCAACTCATCAAATCAATTCGCACCCCAGCTTACTCGCGCGGAGACCCATTCGCTGGGGTCGTCTGGCTGATAACAACAGCTCTTGCTTGGTGGCTGACACAATGAGCGCGATCGCGCGTCAAAGGGGCAAAGTGAAATTCGAGTTTGCCGCAAAAAAATATTGAATTCGCGGCGAATCGTTGACAGTCGCGAAGTGCCGAATATAAGAGGTATTAGCGGGAAAGCCTACTTTTCTAACCATAGTTCTACAACTTGCACCCAAGGTGGAGGGTCTGATGAGATTGACACTGTTCATTTGTCTTTTCATGGCAACTGCGCTTGCGTTTACCGCGCAAGCGCCAGCCGCGCCACTTTTTCCCGGCTCGGTGATTCTGGCCGTTGATGTTGATTTGCAACGGGGTCCGCCACCTGCAGTTCCAGGGCCTACACAAGGCGGTTTTCAATCGTGGAAGATCGTCGCGGATGCTGATCCATTTGACGGGGCCTATGACCCGGCCACCGATTGGAACACCAATGGCGGAGTGCCCACTGGCCTTACGAAAACCTTCGGAAGCTTTACCGCGAATCTAGGCGGCGCAACCTACAACGCGGCGGTTCGCGCGGACAGTCGGAGCGGCCGCGATCGTGGTGGCAACGCCGGCGGGAACCCTGATCTCTACCGGGATTTTGTGTTCGAACAGATCGCCAACCAAGCGAGCGGCGCTAGCTTCGGACGAAACTACATCAAACTCGTATTGTCGGGCCTGAATCCCAACCAAGTCTACGAGTTCACCGGCTATGCACGCGAACCGGCGTTCAACTCCGTCGATTTTACGAGCCCGACTGCTCCTAGCGTCAGCTTTCAGGCATGGACCGATTTGGCCAGGCTGGGCGGCATAGACGGCCCCGCGGCGTGGATGGACGCCAACGTCAGTCCCGGCGCAGCTTACGCCCCGGCGGTCAACGGCGCCAACGACCCGATTCCCCATGCGGGTCGGTCTCAAGTTAGTGGCCCTGATTCTCTCTCTGCCTCCGATCCGTACTATCATTCGGCCAGCTTTCTGACGCAGGCGAATGCACTTGGCCAGGTTACGGTCTACACGTGGTCGGACCCGAATGATCCCCAAATCGCACAGACCCAGGGTGCGACCCTCCTTAACGGCTTCCAACTCGCCACAGTTCCTGAGCCGGCATCGCTGGCGCTCTGCGGACTTGGTTTCGTCGGAATGGTCGTTGCCCGTCGTCGAAGCTAAGAGCCGGTTAGTCGGAAAACTAAAGATCGCATTTCTGTGCCGCGAGTGAAAACGACCCGCGGCACAGTTTTTTATGCGCGATTCGAATCGCAGTCCGATCGAATTCGTTCTTAAGACGTGGATAGTCCTAATCGACAAGTCATGAAGAATCACTTAACGGCCAGAGTTCCTGAGCTGTGAGTTTCATGGCGCTCCCGAGATTGGCAAAGACGATCTCAGAGTCACTGCAATGAGAATTCCGAAGTGCGCTCGGCCAGATTTGCTGCGTCAGCTTCGCCCGGATTTAATCTCGAGGTTTGTGGCGAGAGTGACCGTTGAAGCGATATTTGAGCGGCGTCTTGCCCACGCGCTTGTGGAAGAATTGGACAAAGTATCCGACGGAGCCAAAGCCTGCGAGCGATGCCACTTTGGCCACAGAGTACGTCGTCTCCAGCAAAAGTTGCTTAGCGCGTTCCAGCCGGACCAATTGGATTTCCTCGAGAATTGTCCGGCCAATTGTCTCACGAAAGCGTTTTTCCAGATGTCGGCGCGAGACGGCAATCGTCTCGACGACGTCGTCCACAGAAATATCGCGTCCTTGTTCGCGACGGATAAATTGCAGTGCTGCCGCGATATCGGCGTCGTCAACGGCGATGACTTCCGTTGAACGCCGGGTCACTACGTCGACTGCCTCGACAATGATTCTTTGAGGCTTTCGAACCCGGCCACTCATCATCGCATCGAGCAACGCCGCGGCCTGATAGCCGGCTGATTTCGCATTTAGTGAGACGCTTGATAACGGCGGGTTGGAAAGTTCGCAAAACACCTCATCATTATCGACGCCGACGACGGCGACGTCCTCCGGAACGTGCAGACCGGCCACGCTGCAGGCTTCGAGGACCTCGCGCCCGCGGTCGTCATCACACGCGAATAGCCCAATCGGAGTTGGAAGCTGACTGATCCAGCGAACGAGATATGCCTGTTCGCTTTCCCAGACGCGGTCCTGGATTCGTTTTGGCTGCTGGTAACGATGAACTTCATAGCCACGTTCCAGAATTTCTTTTTCAAATGCCTCCTCACGACGCGAAGACCAGGCGCGATCCTCGCTGCCGACGTATGCGAAGCGCGTCAATTGCCTCGCCAACAAATGCTCGGCGGCCAATCGTGAGACCTGGACAGGGTCTGAGCTGATCTCCGATAGTTTTGCCAGCGGGCTGTTTGGGTGCAGTTGTTCGTCCGTCAGTCCGAGCGCGATTGTCGGCACATTTGCTTTGAGAATGGCATCCGCCATTCGCCAATCTGGGATTCGCGCGATCATCCCGGTCCCTCCCCACTTCTTCATCTTGGGGACGACTTGCTTGTAGTCGCCGGGAGTAATATGGAAACTCCAGTTGCCGTGCAATCGCGAATAGTGTGCGATGCCCAGGAGAAAATCACGGCCAAAACTACGAGCCGTTTCAATCAGGAGGGCCACTTTTGGAATATCGGACATAGTCTCGGATCATCCAAGCCTTAAGTCGCGAGCCAAACCAGCACGAAAAATCAGCCTTGTTCCCTATCGAGCCAATCCCGTCTGGATTGGATATACAACAGAGATTTTGAGCACGTTGAAGGCGCGATGCAATGATAAGATGTTAGCAAATACGCAAAAAAATGACGCAATTGCGCACGTTGGACTCATTGCTTAATTGTGTCGCTGTTACGCAATTTTTTTCCGCGTTTCCGCAGCGAGCCCTATAAACCAGTTGTGGCAGTTTTAGAATAGCCGCCGAGCCTTGGCATGAAAGTTACCCTACGAACCGACTAGCGTGGCCTCACCAATGAACGTCAAAACTCGTCTGTGGTTCAAGTCCCTGGTGTTAGTGGTAGGTCTCGGGACTCAAACGCTACCTGCTGCATCGAACAGCAACGGGAAGCGATTGATCATTACGCCGTTCGCCAAATCAGGCATGTATGAGTTGGGCGAACCTGCAGGATGGAACATCGAAGTGGCGGACAAATCCACCGGACAACAGGCATACTCCTACGAAATCAAGAAGAACAACTTCGATGTCATCAAGTCCGGTGTTGTTGATTTATCCAACGGCAAATCGAGCATTTCGATTCGGATGAATGAGCCAGCGATGCTCTACGCGAGCGTGTTTCCCAAAGATCAGCCGAATGCCGGTGAAAAGTACATACTCGGAGCGGCGGTGGCTCCGTT
>JADMIO010846066.1_pt1 | contig 13980 bp, 10 predicted proteins | sample 8958161 | NCBI WGS metagenome assembly JADMIO01 (sample SAMN16585339, study PRJNA669376) | soil metagenome | isolation source: Crop rotation soil | place: USA: Cullars Rotation, Alabama | collected 2011 | reverse complement strand
CTTTCCCGCATGGCTGCAGTCCACCATCACGCGAGCATTGAGCTTGGCCGCGGTGAGACGCTCGGCAGCGGCGGCGACGCTCGCGGCGTCGAAGTTCGTGCCTTTTTCTCCGCCGCGCAGAACTACGTGGCAGTGGGGATTGCCCATCGTGCGAATGATCGAAATCCGCCCCTGTTCATCCAATCCGATAAAGCTATGCGGATGGCTGGACGACTGCATCGCATTAATCGCGACCGTAAGCCCCCCATCCGTTCCATTCTTGAATCCAACCGGCATCGAAAGACCTGACGCCATTTCGCGGTGCGTCTGACTCTCCGTCGTGCGTGCCCCAATCGCGGCCCAGCTGATCAAATCCGCGATGTACTGCGGCGTCACCGGGTCCAGCGCTTCGTTCGCTGCGGGGATGCCGAGCGCGGTGATGTCAAGCAGCAGCCGGCGCGCGAGGGGAAGGCCATGGGCCACGTCGCAGGAGCCGTCCAGATGCGGGTCGTTGATGAGACCCTTCCAGCCGACGGTCGTGCGAGGTTTTTCAAAATAGACGCGCATGAGAATAAAAAGTTCGCGTTCGTGCTTTTTGCGAAGGACCGCCAGGCGTTTGGCGTAATCGAGCGCAGCGGCGGGATCATGGATCGAACAAGGGCCGACGACGACGAGAGCGCGCTTATCGCGACCGGTCAGAATATCGATGACTTCCTGGCGCGATCGGGCGATGAACTGCGATCCAGCCTCCGAAAGAGGGAGGGCGGCTTTGATTTCTGCCGGTGAGGGCAGGGGTTCGACCGCAGTGACGCGCAGGTTGTAAGTCTTCATACTCTGGATTCTCCGATTAGAAGGGTTATTTTGAAGCAATTGGAGCCAAAGTCAAGAAAAAGCATGGCTCACGCCAATCCCATCCAAGAAAAATACCTCTCCCCCTTGTTTTACGTGGATAGGGTGATATACTCAACGTTAGATAGGATTGCATAATTTTGATGAAGATATCGACTAAAATATCCCTTCATTTGTTCACGGTGGTACTGGTCGCAATGTTTTTTGCCTCTGTTCAGCCGGTTTGGGCGGACACCGTTTTTCTCAAACGAGGCGGATCGATCGATGGTAGCGTCGTCGAAGGCAAGGAAACCGTCGAAATCCATCTCGACGGTGGCAGCACCACCTTCAACAGAACCGAAATCGACCACATCGAAAAAAACACCAGCGGCAAAAGTGCTAAAGGACCCGGCGCCGTCTCCAAAACCCTTTCGGACTGGAAGGCGGATGCGGCCAAGGTCATTCATCACACCAAGGCGGAAGCAACCCGAGCAGCCAACTCTGTCAAGAAAGACACTTCTGGCTGGTTCAAGCCCATTCAACGTTCTCCAATGGCGCTGGCCAAAGAAAGAATGGTCAACGACACCCTCAAACAAGCCGGAGAGGCTATCAAGCAGCTTCATGCGCGCGACAAAGCCGTCGCGGAACAGAAGCGTGCTCTCAAACAAGACGGCTTTGACATCAGCTGATCTCTTTGGGAGATCGCTTCGTCGGCAGGGTGCCTCCTCGCAATGATAAGACTTTATTCCGTGCGACGATGGCTTTCATTCCGGCACCCGTCTTGGATCTTCCAATAAGTAATTGATGTCGACCTCCTGCGCACCGAACTCTTCGGCGACAGCGATCAGCTCGCGGCACTTTTCGTACTCCTCGCGGATCAGGGCATCCCTTAGATAGAGCAGGGCGGTGAGCACGACCGGGTGCTTGGCGCGTGCGGTGGCGCGAACAGCCTGGTTGTTGTTTCTGATGAGTGACTTCATTTGCGGGCCTCCTTGTTTAAACTTTTCGACTCAAACGGACTCAAAATAAAAAACCCACCGTGTTTTACGGTGGGTTGTGTTGGGAATCTTTTTAGGACCGGGCGTTTACTCTACGAGACTTCCTCCTGCACAACCCACCGTCGGGTGCCAAATGCTTTTAAAGCACATGGCACACGCCATCGCCGCCGCTTGATAGCGGCGAAGCGTCGTTACGGTCGAATTGAGGTTGAAGAAAGTCGAATTCATAACTTGAGTTCAGAGTATAGATGAACCTACCCGTTTTCACAAGTAACAAAAATGAGTAAATTTTAAAAAAATTAAGCACGTCACACAACTCAAACCAAAAAGGGGGTCGGACCCCCCCTAATATGAGGTAGAAGAGGTCACGGCGTTTCACTCGAACCAAGAAGGGGCCAGACCCCTGGATCGTGATTTGATTATTTTTACCGTGGGGCTTGATTTTATGTGAAAAATGCTTATTATTGTTAATAAGAGTAACAGGATACTAACTTAAATTTGGGAGATCTAGAGATCTATGATCACACAGGCAACCACTCCGGCGACGCGGAAACCGATCCCCCACGCCGATTCTTCCTTTCGCGAAGGCGTGAATCTGATGTTCGACAAAGCCGTTTCTTTTTTGGATCTTCCACCGGGACTCGCCCTTTTGATGAAGTCGTGCCGTTCCGTTTATAAGGTTTCGTTTCCCGTTCAGTTCAAGGAAGGGTACCGCGTTTTTCACGGATGGAGGGCGGTACATAGTGAGCATCGGCTCCCGGTCAAGGGAGGCATTCGGTACGCATCCAATGTGACGCAGGAGGAAGTGGAAGCGCTCGCGGCGCTCATGACGTACAAGTGCGCGCTCGTGAATGTGCCGTTCGGCGGCGCCAAAGGCGGCTTGTGCATCAATCCCAAGGAATTCAACGAAGAGCAGCTGGAACGCATCACGCGGCGTTTTGCGGCGGAGCTCATCAAAAAAGGTTACATCAGCCCCAGTCTCAATGTGCCGGCGCCGGACATGGGCACGGGTCCACGCGAAATGGCGTGGATGGCGGACACGTACCGCAATCTTTATCCGCAGGACATCAATGCAGTCGCATGTGTGACGGGGAAGCCCGTGACGCAGGGCGGAATCCCGGGCCGCAACGAGGCGACGGGCCGCGGGGTGCAGTATGGGTTGCGGGAATTTTTTCGCCATGCGGAAGACGTGGCGCATGCGGGGCTTCAGGGAACGCTCGAGGGGAAACGCGTGGTGATTCAAGGGCTCGGAAACGTGGGATATCATGCGGCCAAATTTCTGTCGGAGGAAGACGGCGTCAAGATCATTGCGATCATCGAGCGGGATGGCGCGATCGTCGACGAGAAAGGACTCAACGTCGAGGCCGTCGTCGCGCATAAAAAATCCACCGGCAGCCTGCTGAATTTTCCCGGCGCAAAAACGGTCACGGACGGGCCCAAGGTGCTGGAAATGGAATGCGACATCCTGCTTCCCGCGGCGATGGAAAATCAGATCACTTCCGAAAACGCCGGACGCATTCGCGCCAAGATCGTCGCCGAGGCGGCGAATGGGCCGGTGACGTACGAAGCCGATCAGATTTTGAACCAGCGGGGAATCACGGTGATTCCGGATTTTTATCTCAACGCGGGCGGGGTCACGGTGTCGTACTTTGAATGGATCAAAAACATTTCGCACATCCGGTTCGGGCGGATGGACCGGCGGTTTCATGAGTCGCGAGGGCTGGCGATCGTTCAGGCGATCGAGTCCGCGACGAGTCACACGGTGCCGGAATTGGCGCGCAAGGAAATTTTTCACGGAGCGGACGAAGTGGAGCTGGTGCGGTCAGGACTCGACGACACGATGCGGATGGCCTATCAGGAAATTCGCGATGCCCGCGTGCGTTTTGCCGGGGTGAAGGATCTACGCACGGCCGCGTTCATTGTGTCCGTAGAAAAAATTGTCCGAACGCATTCTGAAATGGGGTTATAAAGCACAAAAACGCGTCATTCTAAGCGCACCGAAGGATTTGGATCCTTTGCGGAGCTCAGGATGACGGCACGGCGTAAGAGGGTGGCGGTTTTGGAATAAGGAGTTGTCATCATGGCATGGCTGGATCAATTGCTCATGAAGGTCAAGGAAGCGGGAGCGTCGGATCTTCACTTTTCGTCGGGGCTGGTGCCGATGTACCGCGTCGACGGTTCCATGCGACCGATCGAGGGTTGCGTGGTGACGACGCCGGCAGAGGCGGCCAAGCATCTGAAAGAAATCGCCCCCGCCCCCAATTGGGACGAGTTCAGTCGCCTCCACGACACCGATTTTGCCTACCCGCTCGAGGGCATTGGCCGTTTCCGTGCCAATTATTTTGAAGAACTGCGTGGCCCCGGCGGTGTGTTCCGTCTAATCCCTTCCAAAATTCCCACCGCCGCCGATCTCAATTTGCCTCAGTCCATTTTGGATCTGTGCACGCTGCAGAAAGGACTCGTGCTCGTGACCGGTCCGACCGGCAGCGGTAAGTCGACGACGCTGGCCGCCATGATCGATCAGGTCAATAGCACACGCGACGAGCACATCATTACAATCGAAGATCCCGTCGAATTCGTGTACACGAACAAAAAATGCCTCGTGAATCAGCGTGAGGTGCACCGGCACACCGAGAGCTTCAAAAAAGCGCTGCGCGCCGCCTTGCGCGAAGATCCGGACATCGTCCTCGTCGGTGAACTTCGCGACCTCGAAACGGTCGAAATCGCCATCGAGACGGCCGAAACGGGCCACCTTGTATTCGGAACACTTCACACGACGACCGCCGCTTCGACTGTAAATCGCATCGTGGATCAATTTCCGGCCGATCGCCAGCGGCAGATCCGCACCATGCTCGCCGACTCGCTCAAAGGCGTAATTGCGCAGACGCTGTGCAAGCGCATCGGCAAGGGCCGCATCGCCGCGATGGAAATCCTGATCGCCACGTCCGCCGTTTCCGCCAACATCCGGGACGGAAAGACGCATCAAATTCCCAGCTCGATCCAAACGGGCAAAGCCCAAGGAATGCAGTCGCTCAACGACGCGCTCTTGAGCCACGTCATGGCCGGCCTCATCACGCCCGAAGAAGGTCTCGTCCGCGCCATTGACCGGCTAGAAATGCGTCAGAAGTACGACCATGCCGGTATCAAAACCAAGATCCCCCAAGCCGCTTTGGAGGCTTGAGCTCAGATTTTTGGCAGTACCAGACTTTTTTTAGAAAAAATCTTTAAATTAAAGCAACAAATCCAGGAAGCCGATCAGGCTGTTGGCGGTGTGGCAGACGGCATCGGTGCGGACGGAGGCTTCGATGGAGTTTCGGATAGAACCGCCGCGGGCGCGGGCGGGGTTGGGGAGTAGGCGGGAATTTTGATCCGCGTAAATATTTTGAATGAGCCAGCGGACCGTGCGAGGGATGGCCTGAGCCACATCGGATTTAGTTTGAACCAAATCTACTCGAGTTGGACGGATGGTTTGAGCTGAATCGAATGGGGCTTGAGGGGTGCTCAAAAATATATCCGACTTGGTTTGGTGGAATCTCGGAGCACCTGTTGTAGCGGTTTTTTTTATTTGTTCAATATCGGCGAGGCACTGCCGATAAACTTCGACCATCACTTCGTTGATCCAGCCGTTTCCACTCGATGCCTTCGTGTCCGAATACCGCCCCTCAGCGACCGGATTCGCCTTTTCCCGGATCTGATGGCGCAGAATCTCTCGCGTTGCCCGATAAACGGCCTCTCGATATTCTGGCGCGGGATTGATCTGGCGGTAGGACAAAAAAGCCATCGCCAACCAACTCGTCGACACGGTGTTGGGTCGCCGAAACTCATCCCCGATAAAGTACCGGCTCTTCTCGGCCTGCGCGAGAAGCCGGGTGGCGATCCGATCGGCCGCTAATTTGTACGCGGGTTTGGGATCCACCAGATACAGACGCGAAAGAGCGGTGAGTGTCTGTCCCGAGTACAGCACGGATTGGCCGTGAAACGTTTTCCAAACGCCGTCTCGGGATTTGCGGACAACGGGAAACACGCGTCCGTCGGGGGCAGTCCGGCGAACGAGCCAATCACCGGCCCGCTGCGCGGAGACGAGGTAAATCCGGTCATGCGTCCGCCGATACATTTGGAGCAGCGTAAAAATTGTCTTCGACGCCGTCCCCACGACGAGACGCTCCTGCCGCACACCCGTCGCCGCATCACGTGAGTAATAAAATGCGCCACGCTGTTCTCCATCCTTGACCTGCATCGACAACAAGAACCGCGCGATTGGCCGGATCTCCCGAACGATCCGCTCGTCCCGCTCCAGATCATTCATTCGAAGCAAGGTCCATAACGACGAAGCCGTGTAAATCGTTTTGACGTCGTTATCCGCGCGATCCCGAGCCGCATCGTATTTTTTAAAAAAAGCATGCCAACGCGGATTTTCCTGCCGCAACAAATAATCCCGCTCGTCCCGAATTTTTTCCAACACCAACTTTGATGAGAATGTGGGAGAATTTTTTTTGCCTTCGACCACCGCTTCCACTAAAGAAGCAACCATCAAAAAAAGTACCACGAGTTTGAGAGCGATTGTTTTGCTGAAATGCATATCCAGATTGTAACCGAACCGCGGACCAGATAGTGTTTTCGCGGGATTTCATCTCCGCGGAGGGACCTTTAGTTCCCGCAGCGGAGATGCTAAGCGCGACGCCACTCTTGGCGGCGCGCGGTCCCGCGAAAACACTATCTGGTCCGCAGAGCGGGGTATAATACGAACTCAATTTTTGAACCAAGGGGCTTATGAACAAACGCGTTTTTTGGATAGCTCTCATCTTGATTCTAACGGCGGCCGGGATGGCGGCGGTCAAGGTCATGCGGCCGCAGACCGGTGCGCTTCAGGCCGGAGACGGGAAGTTGCGGAGCTGTCTCATCCGCGTCGCCGTTCAAGGGAAGGGCGGCCCGGTCCGGATCAAAATGCTCATGCCCAAAAAAAATGAGCGTCAGACGATTTACAATGAGCACATGGACCATGAAGGGTTCCAGATGCAGACATCGGTCCGCAAACCCACGGAGAATTTGATGGTGGCATGGCGGGCTGGCGTGCTGGAGGGGCTGCACGTGATCCAATACAGCTTCGCCTGTCACCTGCGCGAAAAGCGCTATGAGATCGATCCGACCGCCAAAATTGCCGAAAACCCCTCCGTCGACTATCCGCACGAAATGCAGGTTTGGCTCAACGCCTCCAAATACATCCAATCGGGTGATCCCATTGTTCGCCAAACGCTTTGGAGAATTACCAACCGTTCGCGCGAGACGAAGAAAGTGGTTGGGAACATTTTTGCGTTTGTGCGCGGCGAGATTCATTACCAATCAGAAAAAATGAGCAAGGATGCCAAGGCAACGCTCGGCACGCTGGAGGCGAACTGTGGCGGGAAGGCGCGGCTTTTTTGCGCCTTGTCGCGCGCGGCGGGCATTCCGTCGCGTTTGGTTGGCGGCATCATCATGGACGTCGGTCAAAAAAACATCACGCACGTCTGGGCCGAGAATTACATCGACGGACAGTGGATTCCGTTCGACGTGGTGAACAATTATTTTGCGATGGTGCCGGATCATTACTTGGAGATCTACCGCGGGGACGCGCCGCTGTTTCGCTTTTTTGGAACGGATAAAATCGATTATTCGTTCACGATCAAACGCGGCCACACCCGCCCCGTTAAACGCCCCTGGTCCTTGTACATTCTTCCCGCCAAAATTCACCACTTCGTGCACTTTTTGCTGCTCATTCCCGTGGGGGCGCTCGTGATTGCGTTCGCCCGCACGATCATCGGAATTCCGACGTTTGGAACGTTCGCGCCGATCCTTCTCGCGGCGGCCTTTCGCGAAGTCTCGGTCGTAGCGGGATTGGTGTGCCTGGCGGTCATTCTGGGCTCGGGTCTCATTCTGCGGTTGGCGCTCGACAAACTTCATATCCTTGGCATCCCGCGCCTGTCGATCATTCTCACGGCCGTGGTGACGACGGTCCTTCTGATCTTTGTCGTGAGCGTTCGGTTCAGCCAGGACAAGGTGCTTTATTTTTCGTTTTTTCCGATGATCATCATGACGTGGATGATCGAGCGGTTTTCGGTCGCGCAGATTGAAGATGGATTTTTTTCAGCGTTCAAGTCGGCGGCGGGGACAGCGCTTTTGGCGACGGTGTTGTACTTCGTGTATGGAATTCCGACGCTGCGTCAGTACTTGTTCCAGTTTCCGGAAATGCTGCTGGCGATCATGGGGATTTTGCTGCTGTTGGGCCGATACACGGGTTACCGGCTACTCGAGTTAATACGCTTTAAAGATATGCACGAGTGATTTGCGTGTTGAAAAATCTTCTTTCTACAATCTGCTCAAAAAGTCGCAGATGCGAGGCGCGAGGGTGCGCCGCGTGGTACTCCCACGCAAGCGCCTGAGCAACGAAGCAGATGCGGCTTTTTCAGCAGATTGTCAGTCCGTGGAAGCTTCGGCGGCTTGGAATTCTGGGAATGAACCAGCGCAACGCCGATTACGTTTTGGAAAAAAATCCCCGCCATCTCTATCCGCTCGTCGATGATAAACTGCGCACCAAGGAACTCCTGATTCAGCACCGCATCCCGACACCGCCCGTGTACGCCACGATTGAACGTATCCACGACTTCAAGCCTTTGTTGCGACGTCTCGATTTTCCGCACGACTTCGCGCTCAAGCCCGCGCGCGGAGCGGAGGGACGCGGCATCGTTGTGATCGTGGGAAAAAGTGCGAGTCAAGGCGCCGGCAAAAACGCCGGATCGGCGGATCTTTGGGAAAAATCCAGTGGCGAAAAAATGAGTCTGGACGATCTGGAATATCACACCGTGAACATTCTGGCCGGACTTTTTTCACTGGGCGGCGATGATGACCGCGCAATTCTTGAGTATCGCGTTCGGAGCCATCCGGTTTTTTTACCGGTGGTGTACCGTGGCGTGCCGGACGTGCGAATCATTTTGTATTGCGGCGTGCCCGTGATGTCGATGCTGCGGCTTCCCACACGGCATTCCGATGGACGGGCGAATCTCCATCAAGGAGCCGTCGGCGTCGGTGTGGATCTGGCCACGGGACGCACACGTGGAGGGGTGTGGCGGAATCGTTTCATCGATCGGCATCCGGATACGGGGAAACCAATCGCGGGTTTCGAAGTACCCTACTGGCAGTCCTTGCTTGATATCGCGGTGCGGACGTATCCTATCTTTGGGTTGGGGTATATGGGAATCGACTTTGTGATCGATGAAACGTCTGGGCCGCTGATTCTGGAGCTGAACGCGCGGCCGGGCCTCAGCATTCAGCTTGCAAACCGAGAAGGACTGATTCCCAAGCTGCAAAAGATTGACCGAGAGCGAAAAGGGGTTGGGAGAAAAGCGGCGCACGCATAAAAGAAAAATGGCGCACGCATAAAGAAAACTTTGAAGGAAAAATTTACATGACAAAAAAATTCAAACGCAAAATGTTCAGCCGCAAATACATTCCCCACGAGCGGCGCACCAATCGCATTTTGCTGGCCGTGCTTTTTATGTCGCTGCTCACCGCAATTGTGATGCGGCAGTGGGTGATTGGATCGGTTGCCATTCAGGGATCGAGCATGTATCCGACGCTGAAGAATGGGGACCGCTTTTTGTTTCATAGGTGGCCTTATTGGATGGCGGATCCGAAGCGCGGCGACATCATCGTGATCCGTGATCCCATGGATGCGGAGCTGGAGATCAAGCGCGTCGTGGGGCTGCCGGGTGACATGATCCAGGTCCGCGACGGTTACGTGCGGCTCAACAAAAAAGCGCTGTCAGAACCTTACCTGGAGCCGACGATGCGGACCGATTCCGGTGAATCGGGACTCAAAATCACGCTCGTGCCCAAGGGCAGTTATTACGTGATGGGCGACAACCGGCCGGTGAGCCGCGATAGTCGGACCTTTGGGCCGGTGCGGCGGCCGGACGTGCTGGGAAAGATTTTTCATCCGTCAGAAAAGCTGGTGGTCGGAGATGCGGGAGACGTATGAAGGACGCGAAAAATTTGATTCTTGCGATCGATTGCGGGACGACGGGGAATCGGGCGATTGTTTTTGACGCGCAGCAGAAGATTCTGGCTTCGGAGTACCGGGAGTTCACGCAGTTTTATCCGAAGGCTGGATGGGTGGAGCATGACGCGGAGGAGATTTGGCGGTCGACCGCGGTGGTAGTGCGCGGAGCGCTGCGGCGGGTGCCGGCGCGGCACGTGGCCGGAATTGGCGTCACGAATCAGCGCGAAACCGTCGTCGTCTGGGACCGCGCGACGGGACGGCCGCTCACGCGGGCAATCGTGTGGCAGTGCCGGCGCACGAGCGAGTTGTGCGCAGCGCTCAAACGGCAGGGCTGGGAAGCGGAGCTGCACGCGAAGACGGGGCTTTTTTTGGATCCGTACTTCAGCGGGAGCAAGTTGCGGTGGCTGGTCGAGCATGACGCGCGGGTGCGTGCGGCGCTTGTGTCGGGACGGGCGATTTGCGGAACGATTGACACGTGGGTGATTTGGAAGCTGACGGGCGGTAAAAGCTTCACGACCGATCCGACGAACGCGTCGCGGACGCTGTTGTTTAATATTCGCACGGGACGATGGGAAAAGGATTTTTTGAAGTTGTTCAAGGTTCCGGCGGATGCGTTACCGGAGGTCCGTCCGTGTTCGGCGGATCGCGGGATGACCACGAAAACGGCGATCGGCGCAGAAATTCCCATTCTCGGCGCGGCGGGAGATCAACAGGCCGCCGCATTCGCGCAGGGCGTCTCACCGTCCGGCATTGTGAAAAATACGTACGGCACGGGTCTTTTTATTGTCGCCGAAACGGGAACCAAGCTCCGTCTTTCTTCCAAGCTCATCACGACCGTTGCCGCTTCGGCGAATGTCGGAGAGGGAACCGGATCCAAGAATGGGGTGGGGTTGCGTTATGCTTTGGAAGGATCGGTTTTTATTGGCGGCGCGGCGATGCAATGGTTGCGAGATGGACTTGGAATTTTGAAAAAAGCGTCCGAGTCCGAAGCAATGGCGCGCAAGCTCACATCCAATGATGGCGTTTACTTCGTGCCGGCGCTTGCCGGCTTGGGATGCCCCCACTGGGATCCAAATGCGCGCGGCGTTATCATCGGACTGACGCGCCAGACTCGGCGCGAACACTTGGTCCGCGCCGCGCTCGAATCGATGGCGTACCAGACGCGTGACGTGCTGGATCTCGTGCGCAAACAAGCGGGTATCCGGGTCCGGGACCTGCGCGTGGACGGCGGCGCCGTCAAAAATGACTTCCTCATGCAATTTCAAGCCGACATGATTGGCTGCCCCGTCGAACGCCCCGTCGTCACCGAAACCACCGCCCTCGGCGCCGCCGCTTTAGCCGGCATCGCCGCCGGTATTTGGAAAAACCAAACCGATTTCCTCAAATACCGCCGCGTCGACAAAATATTCCACCCCCGCATGAGCCCGCAACTCCGCGATTCTCTCCACACAAAGTGGTTGGCCGCCGTCTCCCGCTCTAAAAACTGGGCATAAATCGCAGCCGTGAACGTCTTAAATACAAAGTCTTCACTTGACTGAACAAATTGTTGACATGGTCTTCAAAATGCGGGGACACAATACTCATTAGCAATCCACAATATGGACTGCTAATGAGTATTGTGTCCCCGCATTGTATTAACCCACTCGAGACGCGGAAGGTGTCCTGTTCGGCCTGCGGCGTCCTCCACCGAGAAGTCCTGAGCAGCGGAACAACCGATCACCTGACCTCACGCCGCAGGCCGAACAGGATACCTTCCGCGTAACCGAAGCTAAGCACCGGAACTGTGACCCCGCAGTTTTAGGACAGTCGAGTCTTTGAAGTGATGGAGTGTTTTAGGATTTTTGGGTTGGATTTGAGGAGGTCGGGCAGGAGGAAGTTGAGGACGTCTTCAGCCGCGCGGCGGTGGTCGGTGAGTTTGACGCCGACAACGTTAACAAGGCCGGACGGGTCGCGGACGATCGCATGTTCGCGCGAGATGGCATTGGCGCTCGTGGCTTTGGCCGGGCGGTGCAAAGGGCGGATGCCTGCGTCGGCGCTTAGGATTTTTTCCCGAGAAAAATTTTCCTTCGGAAAATAGAAAGCCAAGGATTCGATCAGATAATGGATCTCGCTTTCGGTGGGTTCCACGCGGTCCGGATTGTCGGCAGAGCGTTCGGTTGTCCCGATACGGCACGTGTCGCCGATATTGATGCAGAAAAAAATTCGCCGGTCCTTGGCTTGAAGAATCGTTGAAACGGGCAGGAAGCGGGGCACCGTGATGTGAGCGCCGGCGATAGGAGAAATTAAAGAAACGTCATCGCAAGGTGGGAAGCGTCGAAGCAATTTCTCAGAGGGGTGGGGGTTGGTTTGGATTCTTTGAGAGATTGTTTCGTCGATATTGAGAGTAGTTCGCACGTGGTCGACCCAAGGGCCTGTGGCGTTGACGAGGGCGCGGGTCGTTACAGGAGGACGAAGGGCAGGGGACTCGGGACGAGCCGGGTTGGTCGGGGAAGAGGAGTTTTGGCCTAGAGTTATTTGGAAAGTTCCATCTGGATTTTTTTGGCACTTTGAAACGACTGTATTTTGGAGGCAGGTGGCTCCGTGTTGGCGAGCATCGTTGAGGGTCTGGAGAACAAGGGCACGGTCGTCCGTGACGCGATCCCAAATTTGGATCGCGCCGCGCAGACCCTGAGGCTTGAGTTGGGGTAGGACGCGCAGGACGGCGGCCGCACCGTGATATATCACCGGCCGGTGACCCCCGCCCGAAAGAAGCGACAATAGCGAATAAACCCAGGCGCCAAAATATACCGTAAACGGGTGGCGCGGATCGGTGTCATAAATCGGGATCACGAGCGGTAACGGCCGGATCAGGTCCGGCGCGATCGACTCGAGAATCCGGCACTCCTTGAGTGCGGATCGGACAAACCGGTAGTTCCGCCAACCCTCCTTCCAGTCCCCGCGGCGAAAAGCGGCCCAAGAAAGCTCCAGGTAGCGAATCCCGCCGTGGATCAGGCGGGAACTTTTGGATGACGCGCCGGAGCCAAAAAGGCTTTTTTCGAGGAGAAGCACCCGCGCCCCTCGCAAAGCCGCATCCCGGGCGATTCCAGCCCCCGCAATGCCCCCTCCCAGGATGATCAGGTCAAAATCGGGTATTTGATCCATAAACAAATCGATTTATGAAAAAATTCAATCTCACTCTTGAATAATGATGATAAATCATGTAATAACATAGTTAGGAATGATAACAGGTTATCACGCAACGGACGCTTTGTATAGAGAATTTTTGGTGTATAAAAAGAGCCTAAAAAACAAGACAGCCAACACCGCGGATTCGGTCGATTCACGCGATTCTGTCCGTTCGGGTGCGTCGGACGCCGTGGATCATTCACCTCTCGGTTATTGGCAAAAGCCGCAGTTGGTCAAACTGTTGGCCTTTGGCTATTTAGCCTTTCCCCTTATGTTTTGGTGGCGGATGCACCAGGGGTTTGCAGGGCCCGTGGGTTCGGGCTGGGCCACCGGCGTTGCAGCGGGAGCGGGGGCAAATTGGATGTCACCGGCGGTGTTCGGACAGGAGCTTTTTTGCGCGGTGAGCGCAGCGGTTGCGCTGCTATGGGTGAGTCGACCTAGTTTGTTTTATCTAATTTTTTTGAGCATCTACTTTTTTGGATTCAAGTTTTATCTGTTTTTGCATCATGGAATTGACACGCCACTCGAAGTGACGGGAATGATGTTTTGGTTTGCGGCTCCGGCCACGCTCGTGGCATCGCGGGCGCGGCTCGCGTATCTGGAGCCGGAGCGTCGGTGGTGGAAGCGGCCGGAGCGCTATGTGCATTCCACGGTCGCGCATGTGCTTGTACGTGGCGTGAAGTTTCCGCTCGTGGTGCTGAATCTTTCGGTCGGTGGCGCGTTTGTGAAGCTCGATGAGAGGATTTTTCAGGAATTGCCAGAAGGCGCGGAGGACAAGCGGCGGGATGGACACCGTGGCCGGGGGCCGGGCCGCGCGCTCACCATGACCGGCGCGGAGCGCCTGCTCGCACGCAAGGAAATCCACGCCTACCCGCGGCTGGGCGAAATCGTTAGCGTCGCGATCGAAACGCTATCGGGCCTGGACAGCCCTTTTCCAAAAAACCGCTTCGTCACCACCGCCGAAGTCGTGTGGGAAAG
>JADMIO011319599.1_pt1 | contig 13981 bp, 17 predicted proteins | sample 8958161 | NCBI WGS metagenome assembly JADMIO01 (sample SAMN16585339, study PRJNA669376) | soil metagenome | isolation source: Crop rotation soil | place: USA: Cullars Rotation, Alabama | collected 2011 | reverse complement strand
GGAAGGACAACATACAAGTGTACACAAACATCTTTGGCGCCCTGTGAACCCTCCGCACGACTCCCAGTACTTCCACTATCCTTACAGGATGTCCGCGATGTGTGTAAACTCCTATTGCAGTTGGGTTGTAAAATACAAAGCAATTGCGTGAGGATTGAAGCATTATGTTCCGCTTGAGGGACGGTGTAACGATGGAGGATGTATTACCATCCACGTCTAGGACAGGGGCCAAGGCCTTAACTTGAAATAACATCAGTTGTATGGGTGTATGGAGGAAAGAATCCAGCCCCCATAGGACCTGCGGCGTGGTCATCGAGGCCAAGTTAACATTGGCCTCTGTGGAGTGAGAATTAGGGGTTGGTGAGGAATTCCAAAGTAAGCGCGCGCGCCTCATATATTAATCAAACAAGCCACAACTTGAGGGATGGAAAAAGTCCAAACGAAATGTTCAGCTCACAACTACACATTCCACAGACATCATGGAAGACGACGAACTCGAGCAGATCCGCGCCCGGTACGACAGAGCTCATAGGCTGCGTGCTTTCTCAGACTATAAACTGGGCGTGCACTGGCATGAGGATGCGGGTTTTCTCATCAAACGCTTTAAAGCCTAACGCCTTTCTCACTCCATGCGTGAACCTTAGCCGCATGGCAGAACTCAGAGGCCAGTCTGGAGGTGCTGGTAGCAGCATGGGTGGTATCCCTGTAAGTCCCATACGAGAATAAGAGCGAAAGCAGGGAATCCAACCGCTTTACACAACATCATGCTGGCACGGTGACTAAGTGAACCATTTTACTCAATAGGCTGGCATGAGCCCTACAAAAAAGGACGACGAAGAAAAGGCCAAGAAGAGGTATATTCCTCTTTGCTGGCAACGTTTTAGAAGATATAAACTGCTACTCCCGACATCTAATGGACTCCACTCTGTATATTTGCTGATAGCCAAATGGAAGAGATGCGTCGCACGATGGTAAATAGCAATGGTCCTCGTCAGTACTCAAGGAATGTTCTCGAAGAGGCACTCGTGAAACGCTCACCAAGATCATTCGATATACTTCCTTGAATAGCTGATTCAAATCTTGGATGGAGAAGCACGCGAGCGCTGTAAGTTGACCTATCTCATTACTGACCATCCACAATCGTTGATTCACAGCTCATCGACTCTAATCCTGCTGATACCTTATTCTCGTAAAAAGTGTCTCGTATTGCTATCGTCAAGGCCGATAAAGCGCGTGCTGTCGAAGACCTGTTGATTCGTATGGCTCAAGGCGGGCAAGTCCGATCCAAAATCACCGAAAAGCAGCTGATTGAGCTCCTGGAGCAGGTGAACCAACAAACCAAGACGGAGACCAAGATCGTGGTAAGTTCTCGCCATGTAGTACGCCTCAAACCAGATAAAAGAGACCGTGATTTTCAGCAACAGTGCTCTGACGACCTTCCGATGTACCCTTCTTCTAGTACAACCGTCGTCGATATGATGACTCGGACGATGATGATTATGGCCTTTAAATTTGAGAAGGAAGGACGCGTGTGTATCTTGGGAATGAAAAACAGTTGTAAACATCACAAATCGCAACCCAAGCTCGCGTGCGCAGATGTTGTACAGCAGCAGCCATTGCAGGCTGGTTTACCCTCAAGCCCAGTTCGTGCAACATACCTCGCATTCAAGTGCTGGCATAATTCGAAATTATATTTTCATTATATATGAGGAAGATGGATGCGTATCTGAAGCGCCAGTCGATGAGAGTATGAGAGGAAGGATATCGATGACGGTATGACAAAGAAAAGAGAGAGTAAGGGGGAGGCGAAGGAAGTTTTTGTTTTTTCTGACTATGCTACAATTGAACGCCGTTCCTGTTTTACTGCTGCTGCTGAGCCTCCCATTGAGCGGGTGTGAATGATTTCTATCATTGACAAAACAGAGAGGAGATGTATATGTGAGCAACATGGGTGATCCGTGAGTTTGAACAAGCATAGTCCCGTATTCCTCCATGATTTATGGCGTGCGCCAAGAAAAGGATACCTGAGAAAAAGCATGAACGAGTGCAATCTGTTCCTTCAAAGCATCGTTCACCATACGGTGCTTCTGCAACGTGGTTTTGCCCTCAAACATGGGCGATACTATCTTGATCTCGAAGTTTTGACCACAACCACCTACACCATATCAAAGGAGGGGATAGAAATGTTAGTGGGATTCTCTTCCCATGCGCATTGCGCACTTTTCTCTCCAAGATCTGATAAGGCAAGGCAGAGCAAATCGTGCGTGAAAAAGTATATGGCGGGTGAGAGCATGCAGTCAAGAGCAAAAAAAAAAACGCCAAGTTGTCCTTACCAGAGATATCCTTTCCTTCCTGTAATTGCATTAGAAGAAAGACAGACAGAAAGAGGCCTGAGTGAATATCAACGTGTTCCCGTAGCAAAACCTGAGCGTATAACAGATGCGAAGTAGATTCTGCATCGCAAGTCCAACTTACGACATGTGTGGCTCCCAGCCTTTCATTGCATGCTGCCGTGAGTGTTTCGATGGTGACAGATGTTGTAGGTGCAGACATGCTTGTGTAAATATTGGTTGTGTTGGCAGTGTGAAGAGGAACGTGAGAATGCACAGGAGTAGCCAAGCGAAAGTGAGGAAAGAGTGAAAAAGAGATTTCGAATCAGTCTCTTCTCTGCCTATCCACAGCTGTCGAAAACTTTATATTCTTTTGCAGTGGCTCAAGTAAAACTTTCATATCCAACTTTGTCGTCGAAATCCGGACACATTCGCCGACACTATATTTCAGTCCGTGAAGTAAGTCTCCACCTGATTTATCAGGTCCCCTTTTACAGAGGCCGGTTTTATGTTGACAGACTTCAGAAATGCCTTCAGACTGGCCACAGTCGCCTAATAGTTGACAGGAAGTATCGGTCAGAGCACAGCTAAAACTAGAAAAGTAAGATCCATTCGTCCCACTACATTTACAAAAGGTCTTACCAGCCTCAGCTCGTCGTTGTCGTACTTGGCTCGCATGTCTGCTAACAGACTAGCATCATCCGTTGGTGGGGCGCTCTTTGCTCGTTTGGAGGATGAATGGCCATCAGAGGGTGTTTGCTGTCAAATTGGGATCGAGTGGTTGCTTTGTTAACCCCTATGGGATGCTTGCCTCATCATTAAAAGTACGTATCACTGTGGTAGACTATCTTACCGAGGATCTCTTGGCAGAGGTAACCGATACGGTTGGACTAAGACCAAGGTCAGCTTCAGGGATTTCGATTGCGTCGGCCACCTCCTTGTAGTGCCTTATATGCTCTCCCGCGCGCTGTGTATCAACAAGAGCACAACATATTTAGTGAGATCATCTCTAGATCGGGATTACTGAACGCTGAGGAATATGAAAGACTTACTGCATGCATCTGCTCCGTCTTTGGAAGTGTCTTATCATCGATATCCATGTCACGCTGGTTGAGTGCTGTCGCCTGAAGAACCTTGTAATGCTTTTGCAGAGCTAACGAGCACAGCACCATAGGGTTAGAGTACAGACGAGTGAGGTGTTATACGGTGCAACACATATCAAGAGCAATAACGTACAAGGATTCTCGTAATTATCTGGCAGAAACCCTTTCTTCATGTTCAGCAGGGATATCACGTTCAGCGCGGCATCTTTGAGCTCGTCGGGAGCTGTGGATGTCACAAGTAGACGTATAAGTAAATAAAAAACACACACATGAACACCGACTCATAACAGCAAACAGGTGATGTGTACCCTCGAAGCCGGTCTCGATGGGGAGGGGACGGATATCGTCCGCCCATGGCAAAGGAATCAGCTGTAGTCCTGGAGGTTGCTCTTGACCATTAGGACCTATGACCTCCAACTGTATCCATAGTTAGTTCAGAGCTGCTAATTCTGACACAATTAAAACTGCATGTGAATTACCTGCGGTGTAAGGGCAACAAGTCGCGTACTGTATGTTGCGCGCTGGGTAAATGAGCAAATGGCTATCTTATCCATGTCTGCCATAGCAGTCAGGAGAGCCGAGAACGCGCGTGTGCTACCCTCATAAGATCGCTCGTCTGGGTAAAGAAATATTGCGTGCGTGATATTGTGATGCATCTGGAGAGTCTCCTTTGGCTTGAACCCGAGAAGCGTTAGCCCAGGATCACTAAACGTCTTCATTGCGGCAACCTCCTCTTTGGAGAAAATGACTTTTGTGCCACCAAACTCCCAGTAATACTCGAGATCCGCCGGTGTTAGGTACTGCGTTGTGTCTGCGCAGATCCACGAGGAAACTGTCTGGACTTCTCGAACAGTCTCTCCCATGGTGTACACATTCCGATGGTTGCCCTTCTTCTGCGGCATCACAAGATTGTAGCCCCTGACGCCGATCTCCAATCCATTAGCCAGCTTGAATGGGACGCTGAACATTGCATGCTTTTTGACTTCTTTGCGCTGCACTCGCTGGAGAAGCTCATGCAGTGTAGCAGAACTTCCTTCAGGTGGTGCTCCATCTTCATCCTCGTCGTCCACGCCATCCATAAGAATATCCTGCAAGTAATTAATGTCGCCTCTTTGTTAAAAACCATAGTAAGGAGTAACAGCGTGGACTCTATCACGTTAATAAAATCGCCATCGAGGACGTACCCTGTAAAAGTTCTTCCTGTCAAACTTCTCGCCAGGTTTGTCGACATCAAAGAGCTCGATCTTGATGCCAAATTGCTGAAGGTCTTTTGCTCGTACTTTGGAAGCACTCCTCAGGCTGATGTCGCCGGTATGGGGATCGTCCTCATTGGTAAACAGAAAGAGGCGCTTAGATCCGACTCTCTGTGCGCTGAGAATGGTAGGTGTGATTAAGAATGAACGGGACTTTCAGTTTGCTGCCTAGCATGTATAAAGGCAACTCGCGTAGAAAAAACTGGGGCGCCGAATCAACACATACTGACTTCCGAAGAGATTGGTGGCGGTCCAAAACATCTCGCCAAGCGTATATTTTCCGTTGCTCGTTCCGAATTCCTCATCGAAATTGAACGATTCTAGTGAAAGAAGTATGGGTAACATTGTCCCGGGTACACGATGTCTGCCACCTTGAGAAAAAAAAAAAAAAAAAACGACAGAAATTTAGAATCAAAGACTTACTGTCATCGATGGATTCCAGTTGTTGAATCTTCTGCACGTCCGGGGCTTCCAGTTCCTGTAACACGTAAATGTTCTCGAAGTTGTTCGAGTTTTTTGACTTCGCCTAAAGTTAAAGCACATCAAGTATCAGGTCAAAGAAGCTTGCTCCATCCTTCTGAATACTCTATCTACTCGGATCGGCATTTCTCTAAACTTACTGTCCCGTAGAGAACGACGCCGACCAGATCGGACTCGCTGCTGATAATTTTGTTAAGTTGCACAGTCATGGCACATTTGATGGCCGTGTAAAATGGGATTTCGCCGTCCTCGGAGGGCTTTAGCATCGAGGGCGAGCAGTCGATGACAAACAAGATACTGTCGCGGTTGCTCCATTGAGACTTAATCACACGAAGGAAGCCGTTAGTGGAAGCTTCGCTGACAACGTTGGCTTTGAGCAATCAGCCTCCCAGACGCGCTTTATTTCTGCAGAGCTTGGAGTCGTGCACTCACCTCTTGCATTTCCGTCAAAATGGTCTCGTCTGCATCTTCGTCGGGAATGTCGTCATAACGGCTCCTCCAGCTGGATGACGACGACATTATGTGATCAGGTAGTATGGAAAAGTGTTGGAAGGGTCAGGAGGCGATGCGGAAAGTGATGAAAGAGAGATGCTCAATCGGTGGCGGCCAGCGAGAGCTAGCTTTTGAGCGCGTTCACAAATGGTGGCAAAACGTGACCGTCCACAACTGAACGGCCCATCATTTATTCGTGTGCAAAATAACCGACAAGAGACACGGATATACACAAGTCAAAAATAGATAGCTGAAGTTCGAAGAGTTAGAACCGAAGAGATAAAACAAAAAGATGTGGCGATTGGCGGAGGTGTTTGTTGAGGTCAGGAGCAAAAGCAATCGGCAGGCCGTGTCGCCGGAGCTTTGGGCTTAGATCGCGAAATCATTTTGTGGAGTTGAAATGAAATGCCCAAGGCTCAAATACCACTCCATATCCACCTCCAGTTCGGCGTCTGCACACTCTACAGACCGGACTTCGATGTCAGAGGGAGAGGGAATATTTCCTGACAATTTTTGTCCCAGTGTAGTCGCCAGATCCGATTGATATGCGAACTCTCCGAAACCCTGGCGCAAAACGGGTGTCGTGTTCGAGTATCCGTCACATTGGGGAGATGCAGCGAAATCTCCAAGGTCGTCAAACGGAGAGCACTTCAAGGCTCTGCCGTGGTCCCGAGCGTGATTGCCTGGGCAATCTATGGTTCGTCCAGACTGGCGACGCAGGAACATGGCCCAGGAAAAATCGCGTCCTTGCAGGAGCCCGGTATATCTCTCTGGAACCGGAAGAACGTGTACTGAGGATATCTGCCGAACGAAGGCTTTTGGTGGGCTACTCTCTGCCAAGATAAGCCTGCTCGGTGTCGCGACCGTGGGCAAAGGTTCCTTGAAAGCGATACCAGGGTCGGATTTGGCTCTCTGTCGCTCGCTTTTTGGCTCCCGCTTAGCGCTTGAGACAGGTGAGACGACTCTAGAGTCTGAGGCGGAGTCCGAGCTAGACGAAGAGGACCAGGTGGTGGCTGAGGAGCGACAGCTCCGGGTGATGGATGGACTCAGCGGAGCTCTGGCTTCTTCAAGATGGTGGATGAATGTGCAGCGGTCGTTGTACTTGCAGTAGCCTTGACTCTGGAAACTTGTGCACAGCTGTGTCTTGTAACGTGGGTGCCGGTTGACGTGGTTAAGCTCCTGCGCGCTGTGTGCGAACTGACAATTATCACCATATCTATGCAGCGAATAAGACCGACAATTCGATAAACTTTTGAAATCCTGAATTTTCTTCGCATCATGGCATAAGAATGATATACATACCTGCACGGCACACCGCTGCTCACAGAGATGCACATCTCGGTCTTGTAGAGCTCGGTCTTTCTGTTGGACTCGCCTGTGGATGGTCGGCGGCCTTGTGACTTTTTGCAACCTCTTCCTGGTGTCTCCGCAGAACAAGTCGGGAGAGAAGAGACGGTGGACTTGAGAGATTTTGATTGTGTAGAACGCGCATCCTGAGAAGCCTTGATACCATGATCCATCGCAGCAGGTTCAAAGGTCACCGGTTCTTGGTCACGACAGCTCTCAACTGCACCAAGCCCAGCCGAAGATGATGTTGCGTCAGTGTGCCAAGTTCTTAGGATCGACTCTTGATCATCCGAATAGTAGTCGGATTCGAGAGGGGAAGGTGGATTAACACTAAACAGCACTGCGCCCGTCCCGCTACCCAAGTCCATGCTTGTGTCTCGTAGGCCGCTCACACCATATACAGGTGAGGTTGCTCCAGAATATGTGGTTTTGCCCAGGTCAAGCACACCGGGGCCAGTGCGTTTGAACTTGAGAGGAGTTTGTCGCTGAAAAGCTAAGCGTCGACTGCGAGCTGCGTTTGCTTTGCGTGGGTCCATGTCTCGAGGATGTTAAGAGGGAAGAAGAACGTCGACTTTCACAGTCGGACTGTGCTTATGGGATGAAAAGTAAAGCTGCAAGAGAAAATCTCTGCGATAGGCAGCGAAAGGGTTCGTTTAAGAAGGTCGGAGAGTTACAAGGAAAGGGTGGTGATGCAGATGGGGCAGGGACAGCAACTGTGGCAAGAAAGAGTGGAAGGAACAAAGAAAAAGGGCCGATGGACTGATGGCGCGGTAATGATGAGAAGGCACTCGAAGAAAAAGGCATCAAAGAAAGAGACGAGTGTGCAAAATGAAATCCAGCTTTATTCGTGTCTGAGGGTGTGCAATCATCACACAGCAAACTGTAGCAGAGTGAAATTCCAATGGTACCATTGGCCCCGCTGTGATTAACGACTGCCTTAACATATGCACTGCCCAGGCTAGAGCTCAAATTACCTGGTGGGTCGTAGAGAAGTTGTCCCCTGTGTTTCGCTGCACAGGTGTTCTGCACAGCGTCGCATAGTTGATAGACATAAGAGTGCAGCTTGCGGGCGGTGCACAATTCACAAAGTACGTCTTGAGCGCAATATCTGCCCTGATCTTGATGAAACGATCACCTTCCAATAGACATGATTTCAGCTACAGGCAACTGAGATATATTCATGCTCACAGGCACTTCACGATTGATACAACCAGCGACAGTGTCCGATGATTACCTGGCTGCATTGGCAGGGTCACGGTAGCTCCTGCCTGCCTTTGACCTGGCACACCGGCTTTTGAGATTTTTGCTAGTCTTTGGATCTCACGAGCAGCATGGCTCATATTTGAGTTCTTTGATGAGGCGCACTGTTTGTACCTAGCGTGTCTAGGACGTCGTCGGGTAAAGTGAGCTGCGCAATGGCGTTTTGGGGTGTATGTTTGCCCAGTATATGTGCCTAATGCGGAAAATCCTTAACCGGCAAGGCGTGATCGACTGCTGTATTTGCAGTTGAAGATAAACTCCAACGGCTTCCAGACGGATGGGTGCACACTCTAATTTGTCAGCTTCAAACTTTAGCCAGAAACTTCTCCCACGGAGATCGGTATAAAAGCTGGGCTCGATATTTATTCCTTCTTTCGTTTTCCATCCATCCAGTCAACTTTTTCCACAATCTTCTCGCTCTACAAACTCGAAACCTCACAAACCAGCATTCATCATGTCTCTCGGAAGAATCGCAAAGCTCAACACCGGTGCTACCATCCCTTTGCTTGGGTAAGTGTTTCAATCATGCCCTTCGATCTGCACATAGTGGTTTCTGTTAGCGGTGCGGCTATGCATTTTCAGCCTCCTTCGTCCACTATCATTTCTTCGCGTGATTGCCCTCGTTGATCCCACCGATCCCCTAACGACTACGGCAGTGGGAGATTCACAGTGAACTTTCAGCATAGACTATGGCATAGCAGCGCCGTACAGAATGTGGTGACTAAAAGGCATTGTTGTTTTGTACATCCTCGTTACTTGGTTTGAATAGTCTGGGAACCTGGCAGAGCGGCCCCTCAGTTGTCAAGACTGCCGTCAAGACCGCCATTGCAGCTGGATACCGCCATATTGACACAGCTTGGATCTATGGCAATGAGAAGGAGGTTGGCGAGGCCATTCGCGAGTCCAATGTCCCTCGTGAGGAGCTCTTTGTTACAACCAAGCTTTGGAACAACTCTCATCGCCCCCAGGATGTTGCACCCGCGCTCGAAACCTCTCTCAAGAACCTCGGTTTGGACTATATTGACCTGTACTTGATTGTAAGTGTTTCGGACTGGTTATTTTTTAGCGTGGTTAAATTACCATCACGTCAAGGGTATCACGATGACAAAATCATCAAAAAGAATCCCTTCGCACGCCATCGCATAGCATACGGGACCTGACAGAGGCTTTTAGTAGCACAGCGATGCACTGGGACAGAACGCTCATTACATGTCCCTTTTTTAAAAATCGTTTAGCACTGGCCTGTTGCCTTCAAGTCGGGCTCTGAAGCTGTTGCAAGGGATGCCGATGGCAAGATCTTGCGGGAGGATGTCGAGATCACCGAGACGTACAAGGCTGTCGAGGCCCTCGTTGCCAGCGGCAAGACCAAGGCCATTGGTGTCTCCAACTTCTCGATTAAGAACCTCGAGAAGATCCTCGCGGTTGCCAAGATCGTTCCTGCGGTCAATCAAGTCGAACTGCACCCCGAGAACCCCCAGTGGGAGCTCTTGGAGTTCTGTAAGAACAAGGGCATTCACGTCACCGCCTACTCTCCTCTTGGTTCGACCGATTCGCCTCTTATCAAGCGTGAGGAGATCTCCAAAATTGCTCAGAAGCACAACTCTTCGAATGCCAACGTCCTCATTGCCTGGGGTCAGCAGCGTGGAACCAGTGTCATTCCCAAGTCGGTTACCGAGTCACGCATTGTCTCAAACTTTAAGGACATTGAGCTGGATGGAGAGGATCTCAAGGTGCTCAAGGCCATTACGGAGGGCAAAGAGCCTCACCGCTACTGTGATCCCAAGACGTTCTGGGGCATTGAAGTGTTTAATTAGAGCATGATAGCGTGGGATAGCAACTCAAATACATGTAAATACATAAACTCTCCTAGATAGAAGAAAAAAGATAACGGTTGACATGCATGCTTTGAGCTCATAGGCATGTTCGTCTCTACTGTGGGGATGCTTACGGCCAGCCTGTCATGCTGAATGCTGGGCTCGGATGATTTGGTAATATTAATCTTTAAAAGGGTCAATAGAGATGGAGAGTCAATGGCCGCGGTATGTGCTCTTTTGTATCAAATCTCTCACCTCGCGAGGGTCAATAAATAAATAAAAGATAAATGAGAGCATTAGCAAGGATGCACGACACTGATCGGCTTAGCATCTTGGTCCATTGCTTCTCTTCTGTCGTTTCCAACTGTTGATCACACAGGGTCGCAAATGAGAATCAGAGCATCTAAGCAGCCGAGGTCGAGGGGGGATGGGTTCGACCAAAAGTACAAGCACGCAGGGCTACAGCGCGTTCTACAGGGAACGCCAGTGCCGATATGGCCAGAGGGCACAAGGGCCTGCAATCAAGACAAAGTTTGGTTGTAATAAACGGCTGTCAACACAAATTCCAGCCTAGACCGACCAAGGCGGGGGGATTGCTCTGGGCCATCCTGCTCTACGAGGCACGATGAGCCTAGTCTAAAGTGTAAGCGTCTAGTCTATGAGGATGCTGAGACAGACGGTACCTGGCTGGGTCGGCGCTCACCGCTGCGTGGCCGGCAGCATACGCGCCCCGCTTTGTTGCGGTGTCTCTGATGTCGCTCTTGGCCGTCGTTTCTGTCCCTTCGTCGTCTCGCTCTCTCTTTGTCTCTCTTTCTCTCTTCCCATCATCCGCTTCCTTCCTCCTCCTCCTCCATCCATCCTCCCCACCCTCACACCCCTTCCTGCCTCTCGTCTTTGGCATCCATCATCCGCCCGCTTGTCATCCACAGCAACATCCCTCTCCATCCATCCCGCTCCTTCTTTCTCTCTCTCTCTTTCTCTCTCTCTCTCTCATCCCGGCCATCCTCCCCAGTTGTTGTATTGTCACTCATCCGCACACCCCTTCCATTCCTTCCCTAGGACGTCGCACGACCGAAAAAGCACCTCTTCTTCCTCCACACCCTCCTTCGAACCTTCTCCCGCTTTTCACGTCCTCCTCTTCATCACACACACACACACACACATACCCACGCACACACACTCTCTCCCGCTCTATCAGTCGTGCTCTCTCGCTCTCGCTCTCTATTCATACGACAAAAGAGGTCGCCCTGAAGCTCGACTCTTTCTAAGAACGTTCAATTTGTTTCACCCTTTTTTTTTGGTCCCTTTTTTTGGCATCAGTCGTTCTTTTAAAAAAGCGGACTTGCTTGTCAACTGTCTCATCGCCGCCTCTCTCCCGGTTCTCCCTGTATTGCTACGTCCATCAACGCAGCAAGGTCGCCTCTTTGTATCCCAGTAATGTCACAATCACACAACACACCTCGCGGCTGGCTCGCACGGACGCTGCTCCCGCTGGCCATCGTCGCTGCAGGTGTTAATGCAGCTTGCGTGCCCCTGACGGGGACCAAGGTCTGTGCAAAGTACGCTGGCTTCATGGTCGACAACCAAGCCGCGACCAAGTATGTGAGCGGAATGGGCGTCAAGATCGCCAACTTTGAAGATGTGGCAGGATTCGATGCAGCCATTTCTGGCGCCACTGGTTTCCAAACCTCTGGCTCTTGCACGGGCTACACGGCCAATCGCAGGATTCGGTATCAGGACACAATCCTGTGTGCGGTTATGGTCTCAGAATCTGGCAGCTGCAAGAACTCTGCGCCCAATATGTGCCTTTCAACTTGCTCAGCATATACAACGGCACTCAAGGACATGGTGGACACGACTTGCCCCAATGACGCGACCTCAAAGACGCTTCTGAGCGAGATGACCGGTATTTGTGCGAAGGGCTCCGGCTGGGCCTCTTTGGTCGACGAAAACACGGCCACGTGCGTCAACGGAATGGCGAACGAACCAACGACCTGCGGTAAGTAAACTGATACTCTTGTTCTCAAAATTGGTCATTTAGTAGTTGTTTTGTCGAGGTTTTGGGTGAAATAGGCGGTAAAACAGACGCCAACGCGAGCTTTGCTCGAGATTGTTCATTTTTCAACAAGTGGACACATCTACTTGACTGAGTGCGGGTCTGCCAAGGGAATTCATGAAATTCATTAGCGCAAGGAGAGCACTGCGCTGTGTGTTTTACTCGAATGTAGTTTCTATTTTTTTTGGTACCGACTATTTATTGGTGATCAAGTTTGTGTTCCTGGGGTTTGCTAAGTGAGCGGGCGCTGGGCTGGGGGTTGTGGGCACCAGTTAGTTGTAACTGTCATGCACGCGTGGAGGAGAGCTCGTGTCGCCGAACATGGGCACAAAGAAGAGTGAGGGCGGGGTGGTTTGTGGTTGTTTATTAGATTCCTCCACCAGGTGCGGAAGGCACACAAAGCTTGGATGGGCACGAGAGGTGCCATTTGTTGAGAGCAATTTAGATTGACTCTTGCTTTTATATTACTGCCCGCGTAACCCTAAAAAAAGAAAGCGTCCCTTTTTTTTTTATTTATAAGTCCGTTGGGCACTTTTTGTACTATCGCAGCACACTTGTCGAGCGCGCGCGCTAAGAAATGTGCTCTCTCGCCTCTTCCTCTGTTCGCTTTTTGATGCACTCTACTAATTATGGTCTGTTTGTCTCTCTCTCTGTTCTTGCTGGCGCTATCTCCTCGCCCTCGGAAAATGCTTTGTCATCGTCATCAATGATTCGACTATCCATGCAGGCTTTGGCAATCAAACAACCATGTGCACCTTCTGCACCAACCCTGTCAACGCTGCCGACGCATGCTGCACCGCTAATGCTGCCTCCTGCAGTCCCGTGAGCACTGCCCTGCCCACCGCCGTGCCCACCGCAAGCGCAAGTGGTATCACTCCACCCGCCGTCAGCTCTCCTCCCTCGAGCGGTAATGGCCAGTCATCAGGATCTGGAGGACTTACGACTGCAGCATTGGGCGGCATCATTGGCGGCGGAGTCGTCGCGCTTTTGGGTCTTTTTGCTCTCATTGTCTGCTGCATGCGTCGTTCCAAGAGGAAGAGCCCCTCCAAGGGTAATGGAGGCAGCCAAAATCTGTCGCGCCACATGTCCAACTCGAGCGCTTCAAAGTACAAGATCTCGTCGCCTAAAATGCAAGAGGAGGGTTTCGCTGCAGCAGTGGCGCCTTCGGCCCCTATTCCCATGACTGCCTTGCCCCCCATGTCGTCATCCGAACCTGCCGCCGCCGCCGCAGTCGTGGCTGCTGCTGCCGCTGCCAATAGAGTTTCAAAGGGAAGCAGTGTCGGAGCTGCCACCAATGGAAAGCAGTCGTACTGCCAGGCTTTGTATCCCTACCAGGCCTCGATGGCCGACGAATTGGACCTGTCGCCCGGAGATATTGTGAATGTGCAGCGGGTCTTTGATGACGGATGGGCCGTCGGTGTGAACATGAACACCTCGAACGAAGGAGCCTTCCCTGTGGTGTGTGTCATGTTTGTGGACGAGGCCTCTTTGGATGACGATTTTGAGGACGTGAACATGCATTCGATGACTCCCATGAGCCACCGCGAGGATGAGAGCAAATCGAACCCACGGTCGTCCATGCCCTCGAGAGCTTCGAGCCCTGTGCATTTGCCCCGACGACACTCGTCCATGATTCGGGATAGCGCAGTGATTCCCCAGGGCAACAACTCGATGACTAGTTCTCCGCTGGCCGGAGGTAAACTACAGCCACCGCCCGCTGTCCGTGATACTATGATGAGCGACGCAAGTTCGATCAACCGCTGGTGGGATGGTGAAGGAACCAAGTAGATTTTTTTTAATTACTATTGTTTCTGAGCCGGAAAAAAAAAAAAAAAAAAAACTCCAC
>JADMIO010607294.1_pt1 | contig 13982 bp, 14 predicted proteins | sample 8958161 | NCBI WGS metagenome assembly JADMIO01 (sample SAMN16585339, study PRJNA669376) | soil metagenome | isolation source: Crop rotation soil | place: USA: Cullars Rotation, Alabama | collected 2011 | reverse complement strand
ACCGGCTTGCCGTCCCACAAACAGTCGTGGCGGGCCGGGTCGAGGGTCAGCTTGCCGCGCTTCAGCGGCTTGGCCTGGGCGTTGGCCGCGGCGGCCAGCGAGGGCACGCCGGCGATCTCGTCTTCCTCGGCCCCGTCGCGGGCGCGGCGCAGCACGGCCTTGACCCGCTCGATCAACAGCCGCTGCGAGAAGGGTTTGTGGATGTAGTCGTCGGCGCCCAGGTTGAAGCCGAGGATCTCGTCGATCTCCTCGTCCTTCGAGGTCAGGATGATCACCGGCAGCTCGGAGGTCTGGCGCAGGCGCCGAAGCACCTCCATCCCGTCGAGCCGGGGCATCTTGACGTCGAGGATGGCCAGGTCGGGCGGATCCGACTCCAGCGCGGCCAGGCCGGACGCGCCGTCGTAGTAGGCCTTGACCTGGTGGCCATGGCTTTCCAGCGCCATCGATACGGACGCGACGATGTTTTCGTCGTCGTCGACAAGGGTGATTTTAGCCATCGTCTGCAAATTGGCCCCAGAGCCTGCCCGCTGCAAGTCGTCGCAGGCTTAAGGCGATCTTAGCCCTAAGGCGGCACTATGGTCGGAATGAGCCAGGATAAGGTCCATTACGAGCTGTTCGTCCGCAAGACGCCCTTCGCGCCTTGGACGCTTGATTGCGCCGGCGAAGGCCGCGACCGCATGGTCAAGCAGGCCGAGGAGACGCTGGCCGAGGGCCGCGTGGTCGCCGTCAAGGTCACCAAGGAGGTGATGGACGCCGAGTCCGGCGAGTTCAAAAGCTTCACCGTGCTCGCCAAGGGCATGGTCGAGATCCAGAAGCGCAAGAAGGACCGGCCCACCGACGAGACCCCGCTCTGCGTCTCGCCGTCGGACCTCTACACCGTGCATGCCCGCGAACGGATCAGCCGCCTGCTCGACGGCTGGCTGGCCCGAAAACGCGTCACCGCCTTCGAACTGCTGCACCGGCCCGACCTTGTCGAGCAGCTCGACGCCTCTGGCGTCGAAATCCAGCACGCCATCCAGAAGATCGCCGTCCCCGAGGCCCAGGCCCGCGGCGTCGGCGTGCACGAGATCATCCGCGGCTTCCAGAAGCTGATCGAACGCGCCGTCGAGCGCGTGATGAAAGACGGCCGTCGCGGCGTCTTCAAGCAGCTCACGCCGCAGAGCTTCGCCGGCATGGTCGAGCGGCTCGCCGACGATCCGGAGCGCAGCTACTACCTCGGCGGCTCGATCGCCTGGTACCTGTCCGACGCCGCCAATTCGAAGGAAAAGGTCAAGCTGCTGCTCGACCTGGCCGACGCCGCGCCGCCGGCCGGCCGCGCCCGCGCCATCGCCCTGCAGGCGCTGGAACAGCCGCTGACCGAGATCCTCGGCGCCCGCAGCGGGTTGGCTGAACTGCTCGGCGAGGAGCTGGACCTGGGCGCCAACCTGGCGGCCCTGACCCGGCTCTCGGCCGGCGAGACGGTCGCCCAACTCGAACCCTATGACCGCAGCATCGAACGCTGCATCCCGCGCCTGAACGCAGAGGCCGCCCGCCTGGCCGACTGGCTGGAACGCGAGGCCTTCGAGGACACGCGCAGCGCCATCGCCAAGCGCGTGCTCAGCGAACTGCGCGGCCCTCGCCGGCTGAAGCCGGGCGATCCCGAGGCGGAGATTTCGCTGCTGCGCGCCCTGGCAATGGTGCTGACCGCCTCGGCCGGCAAACTGCTGCCGCTGGAAGACGTGCAGGAAGCCTTCATCGAGCGCTCGCGCACCCTGACCACGGCCGATTTCGTCGACGCCTTCCTGGCCGAGCACGACGGCGCCCTTGCCGAGGTGCAGGCCCTGGTGCGCCTGGCCGAGAACGTCGCCGGCGCCGCCAACAAGCGGTCGGCCGGCCGCTGGCTGTCGCAGAAGATCGGCGCCCTGAAATTCGAGACCGAACTGCGCAGCGCCAAGGAAAGCCCCACCGCGCGACTGGCCGCCCTGGCCGAGCTGCAACGCGCGGCGGGCCGCACAGGCATGCAGGAGGCCGAGCTGGCCTCGGTGGTCAACAAGCTCGGCGACGTCGGCGGCCTGATCGAGACCGACTCGAAGCTGGTGGCGATGATCGGCCGTGCGCCCGCGCCGCTGCATCAGAGGCTGCAGATGCTGCTGAAGCTCGCCGCCGGCGAAAGCGCGCCCTTGGGCCCCGCCGCCGACCGTGCGCGGATGGAGGCCTTCCGCCTGATCAAGCTGCCCGAGGCGCGGCCGGCCCTGGCCGACCATCCGGAGATGATCGAGCGCGTGCGCACCCTGGTCGCCAGCATGAGCGCGGCGGCTTAAGCCCTCAGTCCGCGGCGCAGGCCTGGGCCAGCGCCGCTTCGGCGACCTTCAGCGACGCCTGGGCGGCGACGGCGTCGGCCCATTCCGGCGAACCCGGCGGCAGGCCCAGCTTGGCCGAGGCGTAGGGCGAGCCGCCGCGCATGGCCTCATTACGCCAGGCGATGGCCTGCTTCAGATCTAGATAGGCGCTTTCGACCTTAGCGGAACTCACGCGAGCGCCGCCCGGGCAAACGGCCGCGACCGGCTCCGGCGGCTGCAGGGCGCCCCAGGGCTGGGGCAGAGCGGCGGCGGCCAGCAGAGAGCCCGCGATGAGCAAGGACGAGCCCAGGAGGGCGGCGGGAGCGGCGAAAGAGCGGATCATGGCTTCAGCCCGAAAGGGTGAGGTTGCACCGCCAAGCTCGTCGAAACGGCCTGCATCCACAAACGACAAAAGCTCGTTTCGCGTGATTTCAGATCACTCGGGCGCCAGGCCCTCGCGCTTCATCTGCTCGACCAGCCAGGTGCGGAAACGGCGGATGCGCGGCTGGTCGGCGCGCTCGGACAGGCAGAGAAACCAGTACTGGATCGGATAGGAATCGATCGACTGCTTGAAGGGTCGGACCATCCGCCCGCTCTTCAGGTCGTCATAGGCCAGGATCTCGTGGGCCAGCACCACGCCACGGCCCGAGGTGGCCGCCTCCAGCGACAGATAGGTGTTGCTGAACCTCAGGCCCTTGGCCTCATCGACGCCCTCGGCCCCGGCCGCGCGCAGCCAGTGGCCCCAACTCGGCTCGTTTTCCACCAGGTTGTCGTCGTGCAGCAGCAGAAAGCGCGACAGGTCCGACGGAGCCTTGAGCGGCGCGTCGCCTTCGAGCAGGCGCGGGCTGCAGACCGGGAACATGCGGCCGTGCGCCAGCCTGGTCGCCGAGAGGCCTGGATAGGGGCCCGTGCCGTAGCGGATGGCCACGTCGGCCTCGCGCACCAGGTCGACGCTACGGTCCGAGGCCGAGACCAGGATCTCCGCGTCGGGATGCCGCTCGTAGAAGGCGTGCAGGCGCGGCACCAGCCATTTGACCGCGAAGCTGTGCAGCACGCTGACCACCAGCGGCCCGTCGCCGCGCGGCCGGATGCGCTCCACCGACTGCTCGATCCGCTCCAGCCCCTGGGCGACGCCCTCGGACAGCCGCACGCCCGCCTCGGTCAGCCGGACCGCGCGGTTGAAGCGGTCGAACAGCCGGACGCCGAGTTCGACCTCCAGCGCCTTGATCTGCCGGCTGACGGCGCCCGGCGTGATCGAAAGCTCGTCCGCCGCCCGGTCGAACCGTCCATGCCGCGCCGCCGCCTCGAAGACGCGCAGGGCGTTCAGCGGCAGGCGCGAGCGGACGGACATGGCCCCTAGTGCGCCTCGTCCCAGGTCAGCGCCGCCTTGGCCTCGACGTCGAGCGGCACCGACAGCTGCACCGCCGGGAAGGGCGCCTCGCTCATCACCCGCTTGGCCAGGTCGCAGACGGCCTGAGCCTCGGCCTCCGGAGCCTCGAACACCAGTTCGTCGTGCACCTGCAGCAGCATCCGGGCGCTCAGGCCCGCGTCGCGCAGGGCGCCGGGCATGCGGACCATGGCGCGGCGGATGATGTCGGCCGCGGCCCCCTGGATCGGGGCGTTGATCGCCGCCCGCTCGGCGAACTGGCGGTGGGCGGCCGACTTGGCGCGGATGTCGGGGATGTTGATCTTCCGCCCGAACAGGCTGGTGACGAAGCCGTGCTGCCGCACGAAGGCGCGCGTCTCGTCCATATAGGCGCGGATGCCGGGGAAGCGCTCGAAATAGGTCTTGATGTAGGCCCCGGCCTCGGACTGCTCGATGTTGAGCTGGTTCGCCAGCCCGAAGGCCGAGATGCCGTAGATGATGCCGAAATTGATCGCCTTGGCGCGGCGGCGGATCATCGGGTCCATGCCTTCCACCGGCACGCCGAACATCTCCGAGGCGGTTAGTGCGTGGATGTCGAGGCCCCGCTTGAAGGCGTCCTTCAGCTGCGGGATGTCGCCGATGTGCGCCAGCAGGCGCAGCTCGATCTGGCTGTAGTCGGCCGAGATCAGCACGTGCCCAGGCTCGGCGACGAAGGCGGCGCGGATCTTCCGCCCCTCCTCGGTGCGCACCGGGATGTTCTGCAGGTTGGGGTCGGACGATGAGAGGCGCCCCGTGGTCGTCGCCGCCAGGGCGTAGGCGGTGTGGACCCGCCCGGTCTTCGGGTTGATCGCCGCGATCAGGGCGTCGGTATAGGTGCCCTTCAGCTTGGAGAGCTGGCGCCAGTCGAGGATTTTGCGGGCCAGCTGGTGGCCCTGGTCGTCGCCGGCCGCGGCCAGGTCCTCCAGCACGCTGACGTCGGTGGCCCAGGCGCCGGTGGCCGTGCGTTTGGCGCCCTCCAGCCCCATCTCGCCGAACAGGATGTCGCCGATCTGCTTGGGCGAACCCAGGTTGAACGGCCGCCCGGCCAGGGCGTGCGCCTCGCCCTCGAAGGCGTTCATCTTGACGCCGAACTCGTGGCTCAGATGGCGCAGGCGATCCGGGTCGACCTTGACGCCGGCGTTCTCCATCTCGGCCAGCACCGGCGGCAGCGGTCGCTCCAGGGTCTCGTAGACGGTCATCAGCCGCTCGGCGGCCAGGCGCGGCTTCAAGAGGTTGTGCAGCCGCAGGGTGACGTCGGCGTCCTCGGCCGCGTAGCAGGTGGCCGGCTTCAGCTCGACCTGGGCGAAGCTGATCTCCTTCTTGCCCGTGCCCGCCACGGACTTGAACGGGATCGGCACGTGGCCGAGGTGCAGTTGGCTGAGCTCGTCCATGCCGTGGCCGTGCAGGCCCGCCTCCAGCACATAGGACATCAGCATGGTGTCGTCGCAGGGCGCGACCTTGATGCCGTAGCGCGACAGCACGGCCAGGTCGTACTTGCCGTTCTGGGCCGTCTTCATCACCGCCGGGCTTTCGAGCAGCGGCTTCAACCGCGCCAGGGCCTCGGTGAGGTCGAGCTGGGTCCAGTCGCCCTCACCGGCCAGGGCCAGACCCTCCGCCGCGCAGTGGCCGAGCGGGATATAGGCCGCCTCGCCGGGCTGGATGGCGATGGAGACGCCGCAGAGGCCCGCGGCCGAGGACGACAGGGCGTCGGTCTCGGTGTCGACCGCGATCAGCCCGACCTCGAAGGCGCGGGCGATCCAGCGGTCCAGGGTCTCCAGGTCGCGGATGCAGGTATAAGCGTTGGTGTCGATGGCGATGGGCTCGGCCGGCTTCGGCGGCGGGCGGACCATCGGCGCTGTGGCCGCGACGCCGGGCGCGGCCGGTTGCGGGGCGCCCGTCCCCTCGGCCACGCGGCGGGCCAGGGTGCGGAACTCCATCGCCTCCAGGAAGGCGGCCAGGGTGGGGCCGTCCGGCTCGCGCACCTTCAGATCGTCGATCGGCTCGGGCATCGGCGAGTCGGTCTTCAGCCGCACCAGCTCGCGCGACAGCCGGATCTGGTCGGCGAACTCGATCAGGGTCTCGCGCCGCTTGGGCTGCTTGATCTCGCCGGCGCGGGCCAGGAGCGTGTCGAGGTCGCCGTACTCGGTCAGCAGCTGGGCGGCGGTCTTGATGCCGATGCCGGGCGCGCCCGGCACGTTGTCGACGCTGTCGCCGGCCAGGGCCTGGATGTCGATGACGTGCTCGGGCCCCATGCCGAACTTCTCGATCACCTGCTCGCGGCAGATCTTCAGCTGCTTGACCGGGTCCATCATGCAGACCTGCTCGTTGACCAGCTGCATCAGGTCCTTGTCGGAGGAGACGATGATCACCTCGCCGCCCGCCTCGGCCACCTTGGTGGCATAGGTGGCGATCAGGTCGTCGGCCTCGTAGCCGTCGAGCTCCAACGAGGGCACGCCGAACGCCCTCGTCGCCTCGCGGATCAGCGGGAACTGCGGGATCAGGTCTTCCGGCGGCGGCGGCCGTTGGGCCTTGTAGAGCGGATACATCTGCGAGCGGAAGGTCTTCTCCGACGCATCGAACATCACCGCCAGATGGGTCGGCTTGTCGGCCTTCATCTCGCAGAGCAGCTTCCACAGCATGTTGCAGAAGCCGGCCACCGCCCCGACCGGCAGGCCGTCGGTCTTGCGCGTCAACGGCGGCAGGGCGTGGAAGGCGCGGAAGATGTAGCCCGAGCCGTCCACCAGATAGAGGCGGATCGGCTTGTCCGGATCGACCACGATCGGCGCGGCCGAGCCGAGATCGGCGTCGGTCTCTTCGGGGTCGAGCATGCTGATGTCGGTCATGGCCGGAAGATAGGACGGGCCGCGGCGAGGGTCACGGGGTTACGAACGCGCCCGCCAGCTTGACAACGAAGCGGCCTCGCGGCCCCACTGCAAGCGGGGGTTGTGAATGATCCAGACACTGAAGCGGACGCTGATCGTCCTGGCGCTGACCGTCGCGGGCGCCCCGGCGCCGAGCCTGGCCGCCGAGCCGCAGATGATCACCAAACCGGACTGGCTTCGAAGGCCGAACGCCAACGACATCCTGGCTTATATTCCGGCCCTCAACGACAAGAACCGCCGCGGCGGGAGGGCCCTCATCGAATGCGCCGTGGACGAGCGCGGCCTGCTGCAGAACTGCTCCGTCAAGTCGGAATATCCTGAGGGATCAGGCTTCGGCCAAGCGGCGCTGTCCATGTCGCGCTCCTTTCAGATGAAGCCCAAGACGGTCGACGGGAAGCCCGTGCTGGGCACGGTGCGGGTGCCGCTCATCTTCGGGCCCCTCGACACCAACGTCGACCCGGGCGACCAGCCGATCCGCATGCTGACCAACGCGCCGTGGAGCCAGACCCCGACGCCGCAACAGGTCGCCGCCGCCTTTCCCAGCGCGCTGAAGAACCAAGCCCGAGGGCATGTGGTGTTGCGCTGCCGGTTGCCGAGCGACGGCAGGCCGACCGGTTGCAAGACCATCTCGATCGAGCCCTCCGGCTTCGGGCTCGAGAAGGCGGCGCTTTCGCTGGCCCCGTATTTTCGCGCCGAGATAGCCGGCGATCCCGCGGCCTGGCCCAACGACATCAATGTCAGCATCCCCATCGATTTCCCGAACCCGAACCAGCAGCACCCGCCCCTCAGGATTCTGGATCCGATCTGGCTCAAGCTGCCGTCGCTGGACGAGGTGGAGGCCGCGTTTCCCAGGAAGGCCGCCGAGGCCAAGGTGCTCACGGGGCGGGCCATGCTGGACTGCGCCGTCGATCACGCGGGCGGCCTGACCGACTGCGTCTCGAGCGAGGAGACCCCCGCCGACCTCGGTTTCGGCGAAGCGACCCAGCGTCTGGTCGGCACGATCCGCGTCAATCCGTGGACGACGTCGGGGTATCCGACCGACGGCGCGCGGATCAAGTTTCCCCTGCGACTGAACCACCCCGACGCCGCGGCGGATTAGGCCCACCCGGATATCAGCATGCGCCCCTGGCCACTCGTTCTGCTTGCCCTCGCTTTGGCGGGTCCCTCGGCCGCCGAGGAAGAAGCGACGGCCGCCAAGCCGACGATCACCAAACCGGAATGGCTCCGCATCCCGAGTGGGAGAACCATGACCGCCGGCATCCCGAAACTCGCCAAGAGCCGCGCCATTCAGGGCGCGGCGACCCTGTTCTGTTCCGTGAACGGGCAGGGACGCCTGGAGAACTGCACGATCGCGACGGAAGACCCGCCAGGCTTCGGCTTTGGCTCCGCCGCGCTCGGCATGGCGTCAGAGTTTCAGATGAAGCCGACGACCGCGGACGGAAAGAAGGTCGAAGGCGGCACGATCAAGCAACCGTTCGTCTTCTTCACCGACAGGCCGCCCGTTCCCTACCTGAGCGCCGTCGCCTGGGCGGCGACGCCCACCGCCGCTCAGATCGCCGCCGCCTTCCCGACCGAAAGCGGCGCGGACCACGCGACGCTGAGATTCGATTGCGAGGTCCAGGGAAGCGGGGCGCTTTCGGACTGCTTGACCTTGCTCGCCGACCCCCAGAGCCCGCAGTTCCAGAAAAGCGTCGACCCGTTGTCCCGCCTCTTCCGCGTCGACCTGGGCGCCGGCGAAAAGCGGCTTCCGGCCGGGGCTCGCGTCTCCCTGTCGATCGACATTCCCAATCCGGCTAAACCCCAACCGCCCCTGCGGGTCACAGCGCCGGTCTGGTTGAGCTTCCCCGCGCCGCAGGTCGTGCAGGCGGCGTTTCCGGCAAAGGCGCGCGAGGCCCGCGTGGCGTCGGGGCGGGTCATGCTGGACTGCAAGGCGGACCACGAGGGCCGTCTGGTCGACTGCTCCGCCGGCGAGCCCGACAGCGCCGGGCTGGGCTTCGCCGAGGCGGCGCTCAAGGTCGTGGACAACATGCGGATCAATCCTTGGGTTGCTCCAGGGCGGCCGACGGACGGAGCCATCATCCGTTTCGCGCTGCGCATGGAAGACGCGCCCGCTCCGACGGCTGAAACAAGGACCAACTAACGCCGCGCGTCGCCCCCGATCCGACTTGACCCCGTCACCGTCCATTCGCCACACATATGGACACGAATAAAAGCCAGGGGGTGGAGATGGATCGGCGCGAGGTTCTGATCGGCGCGGCGGCGACGGGTCTGGCGGCGGCGGGCCGCGCCTTTGCAGCAGAGGCGGACCCGCCCTTCTTCCCGGGCTTCAAGGCCTTCCGCATCAAGACCTCGGGCGCGGAGATCAACGGCGTGGTCGGCGGATCGGGGCCGCCGGTCCTGCTGCTGCACGGGGCGCCGCAGAGCCACATCAGCTGGCGGATGGTCGCGCCGAAACTGGTCGCCGCCGGCCACACCGTCGTGGTCCCCGACCTGCGCGGCTACGGCGACAGCTCCAAGCCCGACGGCGGCGCGGACCATGCGCCCTATTCCAAGCGGGCCATGGCGCTGGACCAGATCGAGGTGATGAAGGCGCTGGGCTTCGCCCGCTTCCCGGTGATCGGCCAGGACCGCGGCGGCCGCGTCGCCTATCGGCTGATCCTCGACCATCCGGCCGTGGTCAGCCACGCGGCGGTGCTCGACATCGTGCCGGCCCACTACCTCTACAACCATTTCAAGATCGGCTTCGTGCAGGCCTATCCGCACTGGTTCAGCTATCTGCGCACCGCGCCTGCGCCTGAGAACGAGCTGATGGCGGCCAATACCGCCGCCCTCGCCCGCGCCACGACCGACGTGCAGAAAGACTATCTGCGCTGCATGACGCAGATGGGAACCATCCACGCCATGTGCGAGGACTACCGCGCCTCGGCCTCCATCGACCTGGACTGGGACACGCAGGACTTCGCCGCCGGAAAGAAGGCGACCATCCCCCTGCGCGTGCTATGGGCCGAGAAGGGCGCCATGGGGCCGCTGTTCGACGTCCTGGCCATCTGGCGGGGCTACGGAACCAAGGTCAGCGGCCGCTCCCTGCCCGGCGGCCACAACCTGCAGGAGGACGTGCCGGACATGGTGGCCGACGAGGTTCTGGCGCTGCTGAAGACCTAGGCGTCCGGGTCGGCCGGGTCCGGGTCGTCGACGGGCGGGCGCTCGTACTGGTCGACCTGATGCTTTCGATCTGGGTCCTGACCAGCCGGCCGCTTGGGCGCGGGCTGCGGGTCCTTAGGTGGGGACGGGTCGGCATCGCTCATGGGACGGCTCCGGGGCGCGATGGGCGCTCGCGGAGGTAAGGGAGACTGCGCCGCTTGGTTCCGCCCTAGCCGCCGAACAGCCTGCCCTGCAGCCAAAGGATGGCTGGATAGACGGCGAGCCAGGTCCAGAAGAAGCGGTTGAGGCCGAACAGGCAGGCGTTGGCCAGGTGGAACAGCGCGGCGACGGCGAGCCCCGCGACGAGGGCCGGCCGCGAGGCCAGGGTCAGCGGGAAGGCGACCTCGAACAGCATCACCGCCCAGGACATGGCGAACAGCAGCCTGGGCCGCCCCGCCCAGCCGCGCAGGCCCTCGCTGACCGGATAGGCGGAGAAGGCGAAGACCTGGCGCAGGGCCTGGCCGCTGCGCCAGTCAGGGTTCAACAGCTTCACGCCGCCGGAGATGAAATAGGAAAGCACGAGCTGCACTCCGAGGTAGCCGAAGGCGAGTTCGCGCGCCTGCACGGTCGGCAGGAGGCGCGACAGCGTCAGGCACCAGAGGGCGAGCAGGCCCATGCGGTCGCTGCCGCCATTGTAGGGCCCCTGGAACCGCTGAAGCGTCACGAGCGACAGCGGGGCGAGCCCTACGAGCGGCCAGGGCGAGCCGACGCCGAGGGCGACCAACGCGCTGAGCCCGATGCGCGCCAGGGCCAGCACGCGTTCGTCCTGGAATCGGCGCAAGTGCTCCACGCCCTGCTGGATGAAGGCCAGAGCCAGCAGGATTTCGGTCAGCCGGGCGGCGGCCTCCAGCGTCATCGGACGTCGAGGCTCGAAAGCGGACGCGGCTCGGAGACAAAGGCGATCTCCCGCGTCGGCGCGCCCCCCTCTTCGCTCACCAGCAGAATGCGGAACCTGAGCCAGTCGCCGCCCGGATCACGACAGTCGACCAGGTCGGCGGCGATGCGCTTGAAGATCTCGTCCTGGCTGTGGGCGGTCGGCGCGTCGAGTAGCCGCTCGGCGCAGCTCACCACGAACAGCGCCTCGTTCCAGCGCGCGTTCCAGAAGAGCCGACCCAGCATGGCCGGAACCGAGAGCCGCCGCGGACGGGGCCGGAACTCTCGCCAGTCCAGGGCCGCCTCGCCCTCAAAGGACGAGCGCGCGTATTCGACGCGCGGCGATTCGGCGATGACCTCGAAGAAGTTCCAGGATGGGATCAGCGCCGGAAGCAGCAGCCTGAGGGTTTGCAGCATGGAAGCCCGGGTCGCGCCCTAGAACAGCGCGTTGTAGTCCACGCGCTCTCCCGAAGCGGCGATCATCGGCTCCACGTCGCCGCTGGCCAGATAGCCGTCCATCGTCCGGCGCAACGCATCGAGCGCCACGCGCGCGGGCCAGGTGGCCGAGCTGACGCGGCGCACGCCCAGGGCCTGCAGCCGCGCGCCCGAGGGCAGGCCCGGCCAGGCGATCAGGTTCAGCGGCGTCTTGATCGCACCAACCACGGCGGCGATCTCGCCCTCGTCAGACAACAGCGGCACGAACAGGCCGTCGGCGCCGGACTGGGCATACAGACCGCCCCGGCGGATCACCTCGGTCACCCCCGCCTCGCCCACATGGGTCTTCTTCAGCATCACGTCGGTGCGGGCGTTCAGGAACAGCGGCACGCCCTCGCGGTCGGCGGCCTTCCGCGCCTGCTCCAGCTTGGCGCAGAGCAGGCCCGGCGAGACGGCGCGGTCCTCCAGGTTGACGCCCACCACCCCGGCGCCGATCACCCAGCGGATGATCTCGCAGAAGTCGTCGAGATTGTCGGTGTAGCCGCCCTCGATGTCGGCCGAAACCGGAACCGGGCAGACGCGGACGATCTGCTCCAGCCGGTTGATCAGGTCGCGGACGGGCAGCTTGTCGCCGTCGGCATAGCCGCAGCTCCAGGCCAGGGCGGCGCTGGAGGTGGCGATCACCTTGGCGCCCGCCTGCGCCATCACCTTGGCGCTGGCGGCGTCCCAGCAGTTGGGCAGGATCAGGAGATCGGGGCCCTGGTGGAGCGCCCGGAAGCGTTCGGCGGCGCTCTTGGCCGCCTTGGGCATCAGTGGCCCGCCGCGCCGATATAGGCGGCCGGGTCCTGTTCCTCGTTCTCGTCCACCTCGTGGCCGGCCAACACGAAGCGGCGGTCGCAATAGGGGCATTCGACGAAATGGGCCGCGCCCATCTCCAGATAGACGCGCGGGTGGCCAAGGGCGCCGCCGACGCCTTCGCAGCGGACGCGGTGGTCGTGCGTCACGACGATCTCGGAGGGTTCGCGGGTCAGAACGGAAGCGGACATCTTCTCTCGCTTGGCAAGCCGGGCGGCCGGACCTACCTATGGCGCCGGGGCGAAGGCTCCGTCAATCGGCGCAGAGCCGTCAATAATCCGCGTCGAAGGCCTTCCCGCCCGCATGGACCTGCCCGCCTACGCCATCGAGGCCAAAGGCCTCGTCAAGACCTACGCCGCCGGCAAGGCCACGCCCGCCAAGCAGGCGTTGCGCGGCATCGACCTGCAGGTGCCGCGCGGCTCGATGTTCGGCCTGCTGGGGCCCAACGGCGCGGGCAAGTCGACCTTCATCAATATCCTCTCGGGCATGGTGAAAAAGACCGAGGGCGAGGTGAAGCTCTGGGGCGTCGACATCGACCGCTCCCCGCGCGAGGCGCGCGCCGCCATCGGGGTGGTGCCGCAGGAGATCGCCGCCGACGTCTTCTTCACCCCGCGCGAGGCGCTGGAGACCCAGGCCGGCTTCTACGGCGTGCCGAAATCCGAGCGGCAGACCGACCAGCTGCTGGCCGCGCTGGGCCTGACCGACAAGGCCGAAGCCTATGTGCGCCAGCTTTCCGGCGGCATGAAGCGGCGGCTGATGGTGGCCAAGGCGATGGTGCACCAGCCGCCGATCCTGATCCTCGACGAACCGACCGCCGGTGTCGACGTCGAGCTGCGCCGCCAGCTCTGGGCCTATGTGCAGGAGCTGAACGCGGCCGGCGTCACCATCGTGCTCACCACCCACTATCTCGAAGAGGCCCAGGCGCTTTGCGACCAGATCGCCATCGTCAACCGCGGCCAGGTGGTGGCCTGCGAACCGACCGGCACGCTGCTCAAGCGGCTCGACACGCGCGCGGTAGTGATCACCCCGCAAGAGACGCTGGCTTCCGTGCCCGACCTCGGCCGCTTCGAGGGCAAGCTGCGACCGGACGGGCGCCTGGCAGTCAGCTTCAAGTCGGCCGAGACCGGGGTCGAGGCGGTGCTGGCGGCCGTGCGCGCCTCGGGCGTGGCGATCAAGGACCTGTCGACCGAGGACCCGGACCTGGAGGACGTCTTCCTGGCCCTGACCTACAATGACGGCTCTGGCCTGGACCCCACGCGCGACTAGGGCGCCGTAGCGTAGAGATCGGCCACCGTCTCGCCTCGCTGCATCACCACCTCGCCGCCGCGACCGCCGTGAAAGGCCTGGCTGCCGCGCGGCGAGAGGCCGGCCGCCAGCATCCGACCGCGCATCCGGGCGGCGTAGCCGGGGTCGCAGGGCTGGCTGATCACCACCGCGCCGCGCCCGCCGCCGACCGCCTCGCCAATGCCGCCCGGAACCAGGTAGCCGCCGCCCAGATAGCGGTCGAGCTGGTCCAGCGGAGCGCTGGACATCCAGCCGATCGACTTCCTCAGGCCCGTCATCACCTGCGGTTCGAACCGCATCACCAGGCCGTCGTCGGCGATGTAGACCGCCCGTGTGGGCTCGACCGCCCAGGTGGTGCCGGCCGAATAGAAGTTGCAGGTCAGCACCGGCGAGGCTTCCAACCCGCCCTGGCGCGCGAAATCCAGGGCGGCGGGGATGTTCTCGTACTTGGTGCGCGCCGCGTGCTCGGCCACGGTCGAGACGCCCATCAGGACCAGGGCGCCAACCGCCGCCGCCATCCCCGCGACGCCCGTCCGCGAGGCCCGCTCCAGCGCGCAGCCGACGAAGCCGGCGACGATCAGGCTCATCGGCAGGAAGATGCGGTTGGCCAGCATCGGGCTGACCAGGCTGAAGCCGGTCACGGCCAGGGAGTAGCAGACCAGCACCGTCAGGCCCTTTCCAGCACATTGGGATCCTAAGCTTAGAATTCCACGTGGACAAGTTGTCGCG
>JADMIO011621166.1_pt1 | contig 13983 bp, 8 predicted proteins | sample 8958161 | NCBI WGS metagenome assembly JADMIO01 (sample SAMN16585339, study PRJNA669376) | soil metagenome | isolation source: Crop rotation soil | place: USA: Cullars Rotation, Alabama | collected 2011 | reverse complement strand
AGAGCACCGCAGCTGTCGCGGTGACGATCACCGGTGTCAACGACGCGCCGGTGGCGCGGGATGATTCCGCCTCAGGGGACGAGGACACGGCAATCACGATCGGCAATGTGCTGGCCAACGACAATGATGTCGACACCCCGCTGACGCCTGCGAGCATTACTGGGCACAGCCAAGGTGCGAATGGCGCGGTGGTTTATAACCACGACGGCACGTTTACGTATATATCGAATTTCAACTTCAATGGCGGTTCTGACAGCTTCACTTATAGCGTCACCGACACTGGCGGCCTGAGTGCGACCGCGACAGTCAACGTCACGGTCAACTCGGTGAATGACGCGCCGATAGCAGGCGTCCCGGTGGAGCACTATCATGCGGTCGAGCAGACTGCTCTGGTGCTCAATGCTGCCGCTCTGCAGGTGAGCGATCCGGATGGCGACGGCCACGAAACCGCCCAGCTCTCTGTCACAGAGGGCATTATCAACATCAACCCAGGATTCAACGTCGTCAACATTACGAACAACGGCACGTCGTCCGTGACCATTTCCGGCACGGTCGGGTTCATCGAGGCTTTATTGTTCGGCAACAACAGCGGGGTGATCACCTATATCAACAACAGCGATGCGCCGAGCGCGAGCGTGCCGCTGACTCTAACGATTGAGGATAACGGCTTTTCCGGTTCGGGCGGCAACCTGTCTTCCACGGCGATGGGCGTGATCGATATTGTCAAGGTGAACGATGCGCCCGCCGTGCAGGCCACAGCCGAGTTTTTCTCCATCGAGGATATGCCGGTCGCTATTACCGGCCTGAGAGTGTCCGACGTTGATGGCGATACGGTCACCGTCGCGCTGCATGCGCACTCGACCCTGACACTGGCCGACACGATTGGCGTGACTTCCGTGACCGGGAACGGCACCGCCGACGTGGTTCTCTCGGGGTCTGTAGCCGAGATCAACGAAGCGCTCGATGGGATGATTTATCAGCCGACGCTGAACGAGTCCGGTTCGCTCGGTTTCCACTATAGCGTCAGCGACGGCCTAGCAACGGTGAATGGCGACGTGGTGGTAGAGGTTTCCCCAGTGGCCGACGCGCCGGATCTGACCATCGACACAATCGGCGGCGGCCCGGTTGATCCGACGCCGATGCAAATCTCGGCAGCGATTCATGGCTATGACCTGCGTAACCTGTACGCCGATCTCTCCGGCGACGGTACGCCGTCGTTTGCCGACGACCCGTCCTTCCTGCCGCCGAACCCGTCGGTGCGGTTCGTCGTCAGCACCGGAACCGCGGTCTACAAGGTGTCGGGCCAGGATTTCACCTATGGACCTGGACACGTGCCGAACGGTGGCACGATCATGGGCCTCGAAATTGTCGGCCCCGACCCGAATTGGCCTTCGCTTGCACTGGTCAATGGTGGCCTAAACGCTGACACCGCGTTTGCGGTGCCAGTTGCGGATTTCGTGGCAGCCATTGCAGCCTATGGAACGTCCGGCGTTGCCACTGGGCTCGACGCCATCTTCAAGACCGACGCCCGCTGGGGCACGGTCGGCACCAGCGACAGCATTCCGAGCCACCCACTGAATCACCATGATGACATCATGGTCGGCGGGAACCTCAACGACTATTTTGCCGGGGCAGTCGGCGTCGATGTCATGTTCGGCGGCGACGGCACCGATCTCATGATCGGCGGCGCTGATATCGGCGATGTCAATTGGGGGCAAGGCGGCAGCGATTGGTTCCAGCTCGCAGGCGCTCCTGGCGCGCCCGATAGTGACTACATCGCTGACTTCTCGGGCATCGTTGGGGCCGGCCACGTCGAAGGCGCTGGCCAGCACGACATTATCGACGTGTCGGCGATGATCGGAGTTTCCTATGCGAGCCTGATCACAACTCAAGTTGTCGACAACACTGTCGTCAGCATGCCGGGCCTGACGGTCACGTTGCTCAACTACAATGCAAGCGACCTGCGCGAGGCGGACTTTGTATTCCAAGGGCAGACCAATCCCCTGGAGGCGTCGTACCAGGCCGGTGGCGGGGGGTCGGGCGGCGGCGGCTCAGGCACCAGCGCAAGTGGTTACGAGGACTCGCCGATCGTGCTTCCCGCCATCGCCGCGTCACTCAAAGATAACGACGGTTCCGAGACGCTTTCGATCACGATTGGTAACATCCCGGCCGGCGTTATGCTCAACGACGGCATGGGGGGACATTTCTTCATTGCGGCCCCGGGGGACACCATCGCGAACGTCTCGGGGTGGAATTGGTCCGCGCTCAGCATCACCCCGCCACCGAACTTCAACGGCACCTTCACGCTGCAGGTTACCGCAACCGCGACCGACACCGCGAGCTTCGATCACTATCCCGACAACATCAACACGGCCTCGACCATCGGCACGATCCAGGTGATAGTCAACTCCGTCAATGATCCGGCCACGATCACCGGCGCGGCCACCGGTGATGTCACCGAGGACGGCACGCTCATCGCAGGCGGCGATCTCGATTCCATCGACCCCGACGGTATTATTGACGCTTGGCAAGTGACGAACAACGTACCGACCGCGCACGGCAGCTATAGCGTTGATGCGTCAGGCCATTGGACATACACCTTGAATAACGCGGCATCCGAGGTGCAGGCGCTAAACAATGGGCAGACACTGCCCGACAATTTCGTCGCGCACACGGCCGACGGCACGGCACGGTCGGTATCGATCACCATTCATGGCGCGGACGAGGTGATACCAAATATGGCGCCGGTGAATGCTGTTTCGGCGACACTCGTTGCTTCGAATCTCACGACGTTCGATGTCCCGGGCGCGAACTACACGATACCTGCTGGCATCAATGACCTTGGCCATATCATTGGCCAGGCGGGTGGGAGCCCGTATCAGGCCTTCACCTACAACGGCAGCTTCAGCACATTTGGTGTAGGAGCCGGGAACACGACAGCCAGCGCCATCAACAACAGCGATGTTGTGACCGGCTACTACGAACCACCGGGTGCCTCGACCCCACGCTATGGCTACCTCAAGGATGGCGCCACCGTTACCAACCCGATCAATCTTTCGCCAGGCGTCAGCACGACGGTCGACGGTAACAACAATGCCGGGGATTATGTCGGCGCCTCCTACACATTCGGCATTGGTGGCAACCAGTACGTCGGTTATCTCAATCATGCCGGGCTGGTAACGACGCTTGATGTGCCGGGGGCGAACTACACCGTCGCCAACGACATCAACAACCGCAACCAGATCGTCGGCATCACGACGCCGACTTTTGGGAGCAACTGGCAGGGCTTCGTCTATCAGAACGGCGCCTATACCACCTTCGTGGATCCACTTGGTGCGCAGGGCACGTTCGCAGTCACTATTAACGATGCTGGCTTGATTGGCGGCTGGTATACCGACGTCGTCGGCCGCTACCATGGTTTCCTGTATGACGGCATCAACTTCACGACAGTCGATAACTCTCAGCCAGGCGTGACTGATACCTTAGTCACTGGCCTCAACGATGTCGGCCAGATGGTCGGGCGCTACATCGTGGGCGGTGTTAGCCACGGCTTCGTCGGCTCCGTTACCGATAGCCGGCTGGTGGCCGAAGATAAGTCGATGGTTTTCAAACACATCAGCGTTTCTGATGTCGATGCCGGGAGCGACTCAATCCAGTACAGCCTCGGTGTCGGCCATGGCACACTGGCGCTTGCCAGCACCGCGGGGCTGAGCGGTGACCTTAATGGCGGCGATGGCACGCTCTCGCTCACCGGCTCGATTGCGTCAATCAATGCCGCGCTCGCAAGCGGCCTGACTTACGCGCCCACTGCAAACTACAATGGGGCCGATGCGATCACTATTACGGCCAACGACCTAGGTCATAATGGCTCGACCGGGGCGCAAACAGACATTGACGTGATCAATCTTACGATCTCCTCCGTCAATGACGTGCCAGTGGCCGAAGTCTCGAAGAGGATAATCCTCCCCTTCGGAACGGCGGAAACTCCACTCTCAATCGCCGCTCCCACTGACGACGGCGGATCACTCAGCGTCACTGTGACGAACCTGCCCACGTTCGGGACTGTTAATCTAGGGCCAACCTATGGAAGTGCTGCGGTTACTAACGGCCAAATCCTGACGGTCGCTCAGCTCCAGTCGCTCACATATACGGCGCCCGCAAGCGGTATGATGTCGACGGTAACAGGCTTTGGCTATACCGTTAGTGACGGATCGCTGTCGGTATCGGCCAACGTATCCATCGATGTGCGATTGGCAGCGGATACGAAACTCTATTTCGCTGCCTCAGGAGGGGGAATCGGCACCGAACTTTGGAGCGTGTCGTCCTCTGACATCGTCGCATCGGTTGACATTCTTCCTGGACCCGGGGGCAGTGCGCCCAGCAACTTCGCAGGTTTCAATGGCGAGCTGTATTTTTCGGCGTTCAGTGAGAATGGCAGCGAGCTTTGGAAGATGACATCCGGCGGCAACGTGGTCCAGGTTGCCGACATCAATCCGGGCATTGGCAGCAGCGCGCCCTCAAGATTCGCCCCCTTCAATGATGAACTGTATTTCCAGGCCAATGACGGCGCGACGGGCGTCGAGCTTTGGAAGGTGGCATCGGGCGGCAGCGTGGTGCGCGCTGCCGACATCAACACGGGAAGCAGCAGTAGCAATCCGTTTCTCTTCACCCCATTCAATGGCGAACTATATTTCAGAGCCACCTCGACCACTTCAGGCACGGAGCTGTGGAAGGTCACGGCGGGTGGCAGCGTGGAGCAGGTGGCCGACATTAATCCGGGCGCCGCAAATGGCACCCCCGATAGCTTCACAGAATTTAACGGTGAGCTGTATTTCAGGGCCAACGACGGATCGACTGGAGTTGAGCTTTGGAAAGTAACGTCAGGCGGCAACGTGGTGCGGGTCACCGACATAAATCCTGGCGGCGGCAACTCACTTGGTTTTAACTTGAAGGTCTTCAACGGTGATCTTTTCTTCGATGCCACGACCGTCGGCGCCGGTGACGAGCTTTGGAAGATCACCCCCGGGGGCAGCGTGCTGCAAGTGGCCGACATCAATCCGGGAAGCGGCTCCGGCAGCCCCAACCAGTTCACCATCTTCAACGGTGAGCTCTACTTCCAGGCCGGCACTGCCGCGGCCGGATTTGAGCTTTGGAAAATGACGGCGGGTGGAAGCGTGGTGCAACTGGCAGACATCAATCCTGGAAGCAGCAATAGTGCCCCAAGTTTTATCACCCCGCTCAACGGTGATCTATATTTCCAGGGGACCAGCGCTTCAACCGGTGCTGAGCTGTGGAAGGTGGGATCGGGCGGCAGCGTAGTACAGGTGGCCGACATTGCCCCTGGTGCGGCGAGCAGCTTGCCAGGCTCCCTCACACCATTCGACGGAGAGCTGTACTTCAGAGCGTCCACCTCTACGTCAGGCACCGAGCTTTGGAAGGTTACGGCGGGTGGAATTGCGGTGCAGGTGGCCGACATCGACCCGGGCGTAGCGAATTCAACTCCCAACAATTTCACTCAGTTCGCAACGGTGTTGCCGATCACTGCAACGGGCGGGGCTGGCAACGACGTCCTCATAGGCGGCGGCGGCAACGACACGCTTACCGGCGGTGCCGGTAACGACACATTGACCGGTAAATTTGGTGCTGATGTGTTCGTGTTCAATTTGCCCTCCGAGGGCAAAGACGCGGTCACGGACTTCGTGCACGGCACCGATATTTTACAGGTCTCGGCACAGGGCTTCGGGGGGGGCCTTGTCGCCAACGTCGCCCCAACTGTTGTGAATACCGCAGACGCCGCGACCTTCTCAGGCCCGGCCGGCGGCACCTTCATCTTCGACAATGGAGGCGCCAACGAGTCCACTCTGTATTGGGACGCAAACGGTGGAAGCGGGGCCGACGCAGTTGCTGTGGCGACACTGGTTGGAATTAGTTCGCTATTGCCGTCGGATTTTCACGTCGTCTAGCCGCTGAAGCGCTTGGCTAGGTCAACGGACGAAACATCCGAGCTGCTGTCCGATTGGGCTGCGATGCTATTAGGGGTATTTTCTGGGCGGATGCGGCGGGGTTGTGCTACGACGCGCGGGGCCGATGGTGAAAAACAATGGCGCACAGGTTTAAGGCGGGAGGCTTCGTTTCACGCGCCCGATGGGATGTACCTCATTACCCGGCGAGACGTCGAAGATGTCCCCGGAGCCGGACCATGGCGAGAAATCTTATCGCGGGTCGGGAAAGCTCGCGGGAAAGAGGGCTGTGATTACGGGGGCGGACAGTGGAATCGGTCGTGCCATCGCGATCGCCTTCGCGCGTGAAGGTGCCGACGTCCTGATTAGCTACCTCAGCGAACATGGCGATGCCGAGGAAACCAGCCGCTGGGTGAGGGAAGCTGGACGAAAGGCTGTGCTTGCGTCGGGCGATATCCAATCGCCGGAACATTGCCGCTTCATCATTGATCGCGCGGTGAAGGATCTCGGTGGCGTCGACATTCTTATCAACAACGCCGCCCACCAAGCCACCTTCAAGACGATCGAAGAAATCTCGGATGATGAATGGGAGCTGACCTTTAAGGTCAACATTCACGCGATGTTTTATCTGACCAAGGCGGCAGTGCCTCACTTGAAGCCCGGAAGCGTCATTATCAACACCGCCTCCATCAACTCTGATGAGCCCAATCCCTCGTTGCTGGCTTACGCCACGACGAAGGAGCGATCCAGAACTTTACGGCCGGTCTAGCGCAGTTGCTCGCCGAGAAGGAAATCCGCTCTAATTGCGTGGCACCGGGACCCGTATGGACACCGCTGATTCCCTCGACCATGGACGAAAAGTCAGTCACCGAGTTCGGTAAGAAGTATCCGATGAAACGGCCCGCACAGCCGGCGGAGCTCGCCACGGCCTACGTGATGCTGGCCGACCCACTTTCCAGCTATACATCTGGCTCCACGGTCGCATTCACCGGCGGCAAGCCGATCCTCTAAGGGTGGATTGGCTGAGATAGCGTCTGGAGGCCGCCCCATGAGATCGCGTTTTTCAACTCGGGTTGGGGTTGGTACTCTGCCTATTGACCCTGATAGCGGCGCAATCCTACTTCGAACGGCATTTCTTTGCCGCGACTGCCCCCCGACTCATTGAACCGCGGGCTTCGTTATCTGATTTCGAACATTCTACGATATCCGTTTTTGGGAGCGTCTCACCGTCAGTTGTGCAGGTAGCAGCACGGGCAACATCGACCGGACCATTTACGCAGGACAGTAGCGGGCGAGCGGCGTCCGGTACGGGGTTCATCTGGGATGGTGCCGGCCACGTCGTAACCAACGACCACGTTGTCCAAGACGCCCAACAGCTAGCGGTGCGCCTCGCTACCGGCGAGGTGCCCAGGCGGAATTGGTCGGAGTTGCACCGAACTACGATCTTGCTGTGATCCGCATCAAGGATGCTCCTACCGCCGCCGGTCTTCCACTGAGGGCCTATCAGAGCGGGTCGCACATTTCGGGTGGCGGGCCACAGCTACCGGTCCTTTAGTCGCTGTTAACGCCAGCCGTCCTTTGCCGTTGCACCCAGGCGATCCACACGCTGCAAGATCGGGCTGCGGGCCGTCGAGGAATTGCCTAGCGTTTTTCCGGTGCGATGATCTGCGGCGTGCCCTGGTCGAGAAAGGCCTTCATCTTTGGGAATTCCGGGCGCCTGGCAGCGTCCGATTCGGACGGGTTGCCGCGACGCGCGGCGTGCTGCGCATTGGCGCGATTGACGCCCGGTGCGCGCGCGCCCGTGAGATTGTCGGAGGGCCGACCCCTTGAAAGTCGCGGCACAGGTCCGCCGGTATTGTTCGGCCCCTGGTCAAAGGCCTTCATGTCCTGCGGATTGCTGGCACCACTCGTCGACCGATCGGATGCGTTACCGCGCCGCGAGGCGTCCTGCGGATTGGCCGGGTTCACGCCCGGGGCGCGCCCCACGGTCGCGCTGTCCGACGGCTGCCCCGTCGACAGGCCCGGGACCGGGCCACCGGCGTTGTTCGGTCCGTTCACCTGAGAGCCGGGCACCGCGGAGGATCCAGCGCCGCTCGGCTGAGCGCTTTGCGAGGCCGCGTTGGAGCCGGTCGAGCCGCTTGAGGCCGCGCCCGCCCCGCCGGAGGAGCCGCCTGCGCCGCCACCGCTGCTGCCGCCCTGTGCAAAGGCCAGCCCGCCGAAAAGAGCGAGAATTGCAACGGTCGCGCACAGACGTTTCATGGTGAGCCTCCATCAAATCTGGAGGATAACGGCTCTGCGGAAACTCTGTTCCAGCCGCGATCCAACCCATATTGTTTTCGTCCATGGGTTGATTCTAGCTTGCCTTGCGATGTCGGGCACTCGAACGGCCTACCTTCTTCGGAGCTCGGTGGTGCTCGCGGGCAGGTTTGCGGCGCTCGGCCTTTTTCCCTAGCTTGCCTTCGACACTCGCTCGCAAGGCGTCCATGCGGCTAACCACATTCGAGGGCTCTTCATGTTCTGGCTTCTCGATCTTTTCGCCATGCGATTTGCGTTTAATCAGATCCTTCATCGCTTCTTCGTAGCGGTCCTCGAACTTGTCGGGTTTGAAGTGCCCCTGCTTGGTTTTCACGATGTGCGCAGCAAGCTCCAACATATCCTTCGTGACTTTTTCGTTGGGTATATCGTCAAAGTAGTCCTTTCGTCCCTGACTTCGTAAGGGTATCGGATCGTGATCCACATCATGCCTTTGCCGCGGCTCAAGCGCGATGACGTGCTCGCGCGCAGGTAAAAACCACCCGCGCGATCGCGACCATGTCTTTTTCCTTGATGGCTTCTCGAATGACGGCGAACGCTTGCTAACCCCCTTCACCATCGGGCACGATCCATCTTGAAAATCTCGCCGCGCCGTCCGGATTTAAGGGCGCTCTTTTGGTAGCCTTGCTTGTCGAAAATGAGGGGAGCCCAATGCTTTTCAGATCAGTTGCAACCACGGCTATGTATTTGGCTTTGATGCTTGGTTTGGGGTCAACGAGCTTTGCGCAGCAAAACGCTGCTCCAACAACCGCGCCCCGCGAGGTCATTTTTAAGAAAGTGGCTGAAGATATCTACTTTCTGTTTGAGTTCACGTCCTCGAATGCGGTCGTACTCGTGACCGACGAAGGTGTTCTTGTCATCGATACGCGACAGCATCCCCGCGACGGACAAGATCTGATCGAACGCATTCGTACTCTCACCGATAAACCGATCAGGTGGGTCATCAACAGCCATTTTCATGGCGATCACCATTTCGGTAACTCTGCCTTCAAGTCACTCAACGCAACGATCGTCGCGCAAAAAGACACCGCTCGGATCATGCAAAAAGTCCAACCGAAGGAATTGGCTCGGCGCGGCAACTTCTTCAAAAGCCGTGGTTACGATCCGAATGAGGTCAAGCTTGTACTGCCGGACGTTACCTTCGATAGCGAGATGATGATCCGCCTGGGCGGCCGGGAGGTAAGACTTGTCTATCTCGGGCCCGGTCAAAACGAGGGCGACACCTTCGTGTTCTTCCCGCATGCCCGGATGGTGTTCACGACCGGGATGTTCGGCCCGCGCAGCATGCCCAACATGGCCTTTACGCCTTCCGTCGAAAATTGGATCAAGCTGCTAAACCAACTGGCCGCAATGGACATCGACAAGATTTTGCCGGCCCACGGGGATGTCGCGACGACGGCAGACGTTAAGGAACTCGCCGCCATGGTGGCAGACGAGTATCAAACCGTAAAAGATGCCATCGCCAAGGGAATGAAGGTTGATGAAGCCGTCACGACGTTGACCTTGCCGCAATATAAGGATTGGCGGAATTACAACCGCAGAGCCGGCGAAATTCGGGCGCTTTACGAACTCATCCAAACCGGGAAGCGGAGCTATTTCGAATAGCTACGCTCCCTTGTTGCCTGGATAAGACGGCCTGTGGCTTGAGCCAACGTCAGTCGATCGGCGGGATCGTACGGATCCAAGCGATCAAATGATCGATCTCTTCGTTGGACCAATTTTTGTAATAGGCGACGTAATCGATCATCGGCGGCTTCAGCCGCCGGCCATCTCTCGAGATGCCTTCGGTAAGGGCGCGCCTGATCTCGCCATCCGTCCAATTGCCGAGACCTTTTTCCTTGTGTGACGAGATGTTGGCAGCTTGGGACTCGCCAAATGGGCCTTTGAAAATGCGACCGCCCTTGCCCCAGGCACCTTTGAAATCCGCGGGCACTTCTTCAGAAACGCGTGAATGGCAGGCCATACAGTGGGCGAGAGACGCGAGATAGAACCCATGCTTCACGGGATCTTTTAAGTCCGCGTCGGTCATCGGCCGCTCTGCGCCTGGAACGGGCGGCGCCGGCATGGAGGCCTTGTAAACCGGTGGCTGCACCTCGTTTTTGATCGGGGGCAGCGACCTTAGATACGCAACGACGGCATCGAGATCGTTGGGCGTCAGCACTCGAAGGAAGTTGTAGGGCATGACCATGGCCAGCGGGACGCCGTTCGGCCGCACACCCTCTGTTAGAGCGCGCTTGATATCCGCAACGCTCCAGGCGCCCAGTCCGGTGTCTTTATCGGGCGTAAGATTAGAACCCTTCACGGTAAAAAACGGCTCGTTGAAAACTTGAAAACCACCTGACAACCGCAGCTCCAGGTTTGGCCCGACGCCAGGCGGGGCCAAGCGCGGCGTGTGGCAATTACTGCAGGCCGCTGTGGTGTTGACCAGATAACTACCGCGTTCGATCTGGGTTTGGGCAGACGCGTCGCCTACCCACCCAATTAGCGAAACTAGCCCAACAACAATGCTCCGCGTCATTGACGCCCCTCCATGGTTGCGAACAACCGAATGCTAGTTTGCAGGAAATCGAATGACCAGTCTTGAACTGCTGATCCGACCATTTCAGGGGAAAAACACCGCCCCACCGAAACGGATCATCGAATAGGAAAAGCCGGGTGCAAGGCCAGCGGGCTGTGAGCGGGCACCGCTCGCGCGATCGCGAACCCAACGATGGCCGTCCGGCTAATGAAATGACGATCGGCGGCGCTTTGCCACAACCGCTGTCCTTGCCGCCGATTTCAGAGGAAGCTGTCCCCAAAGATGGGAGAACAGCCCATTTACGGGCGCTGCGGTCCACATCGAAACGCCCCGAAATTGCCCGACCGTCACTATGTCGAATTCCGCGTGGGCGCGGATCGGGGCCTACGGCCACAGTTATGTGGTTTTTGGATCAGCCCACGGACGAGCCAATTACGCCGATCTGCATCCGATGGGAGGCTACGCTGTAATGGCCCTCGGACATGTCTTGCCCATGCCGGCCAATACAGAATGGGATCCTGATGTTTTGCGGCTTCCAGTCTCGGCTCCCATCGCCGGAACTTGAGGGCTCAACATTATCACGCGTTGCTCGTTGGCCCTTCGTGCCGCGAAGGTCAGACAGCGGTATTGGAACGCGGTGACCAACAATTGCAACCATTTTGTCGGAGAACTTGCGCGCGCGATTGGATTGCGGATTCCAGGAACTTTCAGGTGTCTTACTCATTTGTGCCAGCACTCCGCGCGCTGAACGAATCGACGCGGTAACGTGCCTTGGCTACTGGGCCGCAGCAAATGTAGCGCGATATTCACGCGCCTAGTATATCATAGCGAAATCGTGCAGGGGCTTTGCTCATGCGGCTTGGAGCTTGGCTAGGCTGCTGAGCTTTGTCTGTAATGTATCGGCGGTAAATGGTTTCAAGAGAATGCTATCAGCGCCGAGGCGTACTGCCGCATCGATCACCTCGCGGTCTCGCAGTGCCGTCATCAGTACGAAGCAAACATTTGGACGAATAACGCCGCGTCTGATTGCAGCCAGTAGCTCAATGCCGCTGGTCACCGGCATTGCCATGTCCGCGAGTACAAGGCTGTATGGCCGCTGTGAGAACTTCCACAGCGCCGATTGCGCGGAGCCCTCCTTATCAACATCCGAATAGCCGCACAGCTTTAAAAGGGATACGACGATATTGGCGGTACATACAGAGTCATCTACGACGAGTACCGGCAATTTCTTCATCCGTGTTCTCCTCGCGATGTTCCTAAAACGAATTTCTTACAAAAGTTTTCGCGGAATTCGCTCAAGCTTTCATAACAAGTCAGACGGATGCGGCCGGTTGTCGCATTATTCCGCATTCGCGGGATTTACAGTTCCGGCAGCGCCACAGGTAGTAAAATGAGTAGGGGTCTTACCCGCTCAGCTGGCGGCAGCTTGCAGGCCATGCCCTGTCTCGGCGCACGAGACTCTAACCGCCTCAGCCGGCGGGCGTCCGCCTCACTCGCCCGCACGAACCACGTAAAGAAAGCCGGGCGCGCTCAACGGCCCGCCACCCCAAGGCAGCGAGTTAGGTTCCGCCTCGCCTTCATCCCGCTCTCGCTTCCATCGGCCCGTTAACACTTGGGGCACAGCATATTCCCGCTTTCCCCAGTTGCCTGTTGGGACTAGACCACCAGAGTCGGCTACGAATCAGGGCAGATGAAGAGCTTCCGATGACCTCACGCATCCCGCGATTGAGCTATGAACACCAGGAGCCTCTTGGTAGGCCGTCGTGTCCTCGCTGTGGCCAGCTATGCTTGTTTCCTGAGCGAATGAATTATGCAAGCGGACGTGTCTGGAATAGTTGGCAGTGTGACGGCTGCACAACGCGTTTCCAAACTTCAGTCCTGATGTCGCTTGCAGATGCAAAACCTATTGCTGCCTGAAAAGCACGTCTGATCACGCAGCGAAGAGAACCGCCTCGCGCCAGCGGGATATCAAGAGGGCGCCCAATATTTGACCGCGATGTAAAATGCTAGCGAACGCGCTGCATGGTTGTTGCGATCCAATCGTATAGTTCAGCCCAGGCATCCTTGACCGCAGGGGTGAAGTCATTGCCCAACTGCCGCTCCATCATCCAAAGTAGGGCCGCCCTGACCTGCTCATAATGAGCCGCAGTCACGCCGTACTGGATGTGCCGTTTGGCAGTGTCGTCTACGAGAGCGAGTAAGCTCTGCGGGTGACCTAACGCTGTGACTGCCAAGCCAAGCGTGTCCATCAATTTTTTGCCTTGGGATGTCATGTCGGTCTTGAAGAGAGGCCGGACTTCGGGTGCAACCGCGAACAGACGATCATAGAAAATTTTCGCCGACTCATCGCGCGTGAAATAAATTTTCGCAAATGATGATTTGATCAGGTTTATTTGATGTGGGGTCATTGAAAGTTTAGGGGCCAAACAAAACGACGTCGTACTGCATTCGCACGATCATGCCGTAAGCTCATTTCAGATGAGGACCTCATCGCTAGCGAACTCAGAGGCGCCTTCGCTAACGAGCCTGCGGCCCTATCAATCAGCGATCATGGCATGTTTCGTCTTCAGGCGTTCGGACTTTTGCAACGAAAACGGCACCGAACGGACATGCTGGCCCATGACTGATGGCTACTTTGGGGGGCAAAGCGGATGTCACGAAATTCGTTTGTTGAGCAGCGGAAATTCCCTGATCCTTGTCGGAAATTCCCTGTTCCCGCTCCAGAAATTCCCTGACCATTTGAATAGGGAATTCTAACGGTAAGCCCTTAAATCACTGGGTCGCGGGTCTGTAAATGCGCGAAACTGCCCCCGAAATTGCAAAATTCCCTGTTCTTTTCCCTGTTTGCAGGGAATGTGGATGTAGAGACGGGTTCGATAGCGACTGCGTCCGCCACCAACGTTTTCAACAGGTTGCGAAGCAGTCGCGCGCTTCGCTCTTTCTTCAGCCAACGAAATAACCAATGGTTGCTTCGGTTGTTGGGGTCGCCGTCCCATCGCGGCGCTAGCACCCTTCAAGAAATCCGGGTGGTGATGGCCGTAGGTTTCCCGAAGCGTCTTTTCGCTCATTCCCAAGAATCCTGCGGCTTCCCACATTGGCGCGCCGTTTTGCATGAGCCATGTCGCGGCGGTGTGGCGTAGGGTGTGAGGGGTAACGTTGCCATCATCTATCGGCAGCTTCGCCAGCCGAACC
>JADMIO011210382.1_pt1 | contig 13983 bp, 15 predicted proteins | sample 8958161 | NCBI WGS metagenome assembly JADMIO01 (sample SAMN16585339, study PRJNA669376) | soil metagenome | isolation source: Crop rotation soil | place: USA: Cullars Rotation, Alabama | collected 2011 | reverse complement strand
CCGCGACTTCAAGTCACGTGAATTCCAAGCTTCGGATCCCACTGTGCTGGAAAGCTGCGGAGCCAAATTTCGTAGCTTTTTTTCGTCAGCCTTGACTTTTTTGGTACTTTTTGACGATGGCAAAAAGTGCACAGAGATTTGTGTTTTGATAACACAACACATTATTTTTTAACCCCAACTATTTCCATTGAACAAACTCATATTCGCCACCAATAACCAACATAAAGTTGATGAAATAAGACAGGTACTGGGCAAACGGTTTGATATCATCACGTTAAAAGAAGCTGGCATCGATATCGATATACCCGAGCCGCACGATACGCTGGAAGCAAACGCGTCCGAAAAATCGACCACCATTCACCGGCTTACCCAACAGGATTGTTTTGGAGAAGATACCGGGCTGGAAGTAAAGGCCCTCAATGGCGAGCCCGGTGTAAAAAGCGCCCGCTATGCGGGGGAAGAGCGTTCCTTTGAGGCGAATATTGAAAAACTGCTTCAAAATATGGAAGGAGTATCAAACAGGAGTGCCCGTTTCAGAACGATCATTTCGCTCATCCTCAATCAGCAGGAAATGCTTTTCGAAGGCATCTGTGAAGGAAGGATCATTCACGAAAAAAGAGGCCAACAGGGTTTTGGGTACGACCCGGTTTTTATTCCTGACGGCAGCTCACTTACCTTTGCTGAAATGGACACAGCGGCAAAGAACCAGTTCAGTCACCGGAAAAAAGCAATGGACAAACTGATCCGGTTTTTGCAATCGCTTGAATAAATCTTCTGATCAATGCGTTAGACTATTATGGCAAGAATAAAAATCGATATCCCTGCAAACAACATCGCCGAAGTTCATATCCGTGTACGCATCGGCGACATCAATTATGGAAACCATGTGGGCAACGATTCATTCGTTTCCTTTATCCACGAAGCAAGGCTGCAATGGCTGCAGCAAAATAATTTCACCGAACTGGATATTGCGGGCACGGGGCTGATCATGAGCGACCTGGCATTTGAATTTAAAAGCGAAGCTTTCTACGGTGAAGAAGTGTCTGTGCTGATCAGTGCGGGTGAGAGTTCCAAAGCAAGTTTCGAGCTTTATTACCAGCTCACCACGGAAAGGAACGACGAAGTTGTGTTATTGGCAAAAGCCAAGACAGGCATGGTTTGTTACGACTACGAAAATAAAAAAGTGACGGCTGTCCCGGCCGTATTGCAAAAGATGCTGCAAGGCAATATAAGCTAATCGCTGTTCCAGATTATCCAGCTCGCTTCGGCCTGTATTACCAGCATATCGTAGCCATTTTGCGTGGTGGCGCCCGCAGCTTTTCCTTTCTGAAGAAATAATGTTTCGGCTGGTTTGTATACCAGGTCGTATAAATAATGGTTGGCGCCAAGGTATTGATAAGGTATCTCCGGCCCCGTGTGTTCGTTGGGATGCATGCCGGCAGGGGAACAGTTTACAATAACGGGGTATTCATCCATCACCGCCTGGTCGATCTGCCCGTATTGGATAAAACCTTCTTTTTCCACCGGCTGCCGCGTAACCGTTAGATAATCGATCCCCAGTTTGCGCAGCACGTATTGCACGGCTTTAGCAGCACCGCCGGTTCCCAATACCAGTGCTTTTTGATGAGATGGTTTTAATAAGGGCGCAAATGACTGCTCAAAACCGGTGATATCGGTATTGTAAGCGATCAACCGGTCGCCGCGGACCTTGATGCTGTTGGTGGCGCCGATATATTTTACTTCATCGGATAATTCGGTCATAAAGGGCAATACCTGCTGCTTGTAAGGGATGGTTACCCCCATGCCCAGCAACCGGGGATGCGCCTTTACCAGGGCTGCAAATTCATTGATATGGGGAATGGGAAAGGCCTCAAAAAAGCAATCGGCCAGTCCCTCGCGTTGAAATTTATCGGTAAAATATTGCTTGGAAAAAGAATGGCCCAAAGGATAGCCGATCAAACCATATAATTTCATCACACCAGTGCTTGGTTAAGGTATAATTCAAATGTATCGCCACGCAGGCCGATACGCATTGTTTCTAATGGAATTACTTCGGTAGGCGCAATATTGCCCAGGTTTACATTACAGCCGATCAGTTCCAGGAAGTAGAGCTGTTGTGCCTTTTGCGGCGCTTCCCACAAAATTTTTTCTTCCGGTATCTGGGTAAGGATTTCCTGTACCAGGCCTTCCCTCACTTCTCCGCTGCCGCGGTAAATACCTACGTTACCCGCTTCACGGGCCTCGGCGATCACATAGGTGGCGCCGGCCTCCAGTTCGGCCCGCATCAGTTCGATCCATTTATAAGGCGGGATGATATGCGCCGCATCCTTGCTGCCCACTTCGCTGAGCACGATGCCATGCTTGGTGAGTTTCTCGATATAGCCACATTTTTCCGCGTGCGGGATAGTGATAGAGCCATCGCTCACTTCCATATAACTGATGCCAAATTCCTTGCAAACATTGATATAATCCTGGAACTGGTTGCGCACCAGGAAAGCTTCAAAAAGGGTGCCCCCAAAATAAACCGGGATATCATAAGAACGGTATACGTCGAGTTTTTCCCGGAGCGTGGGCGTAACGAAAGCGGTACCAAAACCAAGCTTGATAATATCCACATGCGGATAAGATACGCTCATGAAATTTTTTGCCTCCTCCACACTCAAACCCTTGTCCATCACCATTGTAATACCATGTTGACGCGGCTTTTGGCGACGTTCAGGTATTTGCGTTAAATTAAAATTCATGTTGGCTTTTTGATAATGGCGCAAAGATAACCAATGAGTGCTAAAACCCGGTAAAGGAAAAAACTGAATTCCAAAACTGGTGTTAAATAGACTTGTTTCTTTTGAAGCGGGCTATTACATCCACCACCAGTTGGCTTTGTAATAAAGAGGGATTTAATTCGATCAGCTTCTTGATGAGTTTGGGGTTTTTATCCATGCCAGCCTCCAACTGCAGGACGGCCTCTTTCGACTTACCCAGGGCAAGTAAGAAGGCGCTTTTGTAAAATATAAAGATGGGTTTCTGGTTGGTTAAAGACAAAGCATGATCCACGTATTCAAGGCCTTCCTCAAAACACTTGGCTTGGTACAAACATTTGAGCAACTCCAGCCAGCCATTGCTGTTCTTGGGTCTTGTTCTTACCACATTGCCAAAATATTGCACGGCCTCCTCAATTTTGCCCTGTTCCATGTAGCATTGCCCCATGGCCAGGTTATACTCAGGCTGCATTTTATGCACTCGCATGGCGATTTGCAGGTTTTTGATGGCGCTTTCCCAAACGCCTTCGTTCATGTATGTGCAGGCGATTTTGTAATAGAGCTGGGTATCTTCCTGGTTGAGATGGGCAGCCTTGCGATAATTAAATCTTGCCTGTGCATAGTTTTGCAGCTTATCAAAACAATGGCCAATCGCTTCGTAGATCACGTCTTCCGGACGGGCCAGTTCCAGTACTTTTTGTAATACCTCGATGGCGTCTTTGTATTTGCGCAGGCGCAGGTAAGCATCGCCCATATTGCGCCAGGCATAGTCAAATTTTTCATCAATGGCCACGGCATATTGGTAAGCATCGATGGCCTTTTCATACAATTTGATGCCCTGGTAAGCTGCGGCGAGGTTAAACCAGGCCAGTTCGCTAAAAGGATATTCCTCGATGATCTGCTGGTGCAGCCGGATGCCTTCTTCATTGCGGCCGGTAAAATCGGTCCAGAAGCAGATCTTGTACAGCGCTTCCTCGTTGTTGGGATCCAGTTCCAGGATGATCTTCAGGCAATCAAAAACCTTATCAAAATTCTCGTAATCATCGTATACATCGGTCAGTTCAAATAATAACTCGATCTTTTCATCCCCTTCAAAATAATTGAGCGCCGTTTCCAGTACTGCGGCAGCTTTTCCCTGCTGGTCGAGGGCCAGGTAAGCGTCCGTTTTAAGAATATAGAGGTTAATATCGCTGCTGTCCAGTAATTCGGCCTGTTCCAGGAAATACAGGGCCTCCTTGTATTTTTTGGTAGCGATCAGCAGGTCGCATTTTTTCAATAATAACGGGGAAGAATAAGGATATTGTTCGATGGAGTATTCAGCCGCTTCCAGCGCCTTGCTCAGCTCGTCTTTTTCGTCAAAATAGTCTATAATTTTCTCGAAAGAATCTTCTTCGATCAGGGAATGGCTCCTGCCCGATTTAAGGTTATCAAATTGCTGTAATAACTCCCTTAGTTCATCGCGGTCTTGACGGTAAGGATATTTGCTCATGGGCTGATAGGTTACTGTAAAGTACGTCAAATAAAATAAATCGGCAACAATTTGTAACTTTTTTTAAACGAGCACGTTAAAGAAATGTCAAAATAAAGGATGAACGGTTGTAGAATTAACAGAAAAAAATACTATATTTGAATATTAAAAGTAAGCCAATGAACAGATTCACCAAAAAATTGCTTGTGCTGACTATACTTTTTAGTGTAGTGGCAGAGGCTTGGGCGGATAAAGGAGTTGGGAAAAAGAGCAAAAACAAAACCATTTTAAATATTAGCGCTCCTGCTACCCTTAAGAATTCTTTATCTTTTAACATTAAATCAGGTCTCAGTTATAAAGGAAGTTTGCTAGATACAAGGCAAACCATCGGTAGTTCTATTATGAATACCTCCATCGTTACCTATCAAAAAGGCAATACCACCTACATTATTCCATACAAAACAAAGGTTACTGTAGCAGATATGGGACAGGGATATGGTGGTGTGAAACTGATCATCCGGAAAAAATAATAGCCGAATCTTCGAAAAAAGAAACCCTCATCGATGATGAGGGTTTCTTTTTTCGAAGATAAACACGTCATTGGTACTTAAATGAAGGATTATATTTTACTGGCCTATTTGATCGTCCTCTTTCCCCTGCCAGGACATGGGCAAATTGATTCGACCCGGCTATTTGAAGAATCGAGAAAACAATTGCCGCACCCTGTTACCTCCTTTCAGCAGTTGTCCAGGCCAGGCATTAATCAGTCTTTTTTCGGGGGAGATCCGGCGCCCGGTGTTATTTATCACACAAATCAAGCTGCGCCGGTATTAGCCATTTTTGAGGGAAAAGTTATTTCTGTATTTCAAGCAGATAAAATGTATGGCGTGATAACAAGATTTGGTGGCTATTTTATTACCTATTATGGTTTAAGCAAACCAATGGTGCAAAAAGGCGAATACATAAAGGGAAATCAATTCTTAGCCAAACTTGCAGCCGGCCCGGAAAGAGACTTTGAATTGCAACTGATCATTTCAACAGCAAAGGAAAACCTTGACCCATCGCCCTGGTTAAAAGAAAGCAGCGGTCAAACTCTTTGATCACTGGTTATCCTTTCCACTTTTATTTTCATCATAGGTCATCACCCGATAACCGGACTTGGGGAAATCAAATTTGGATGCGGGCAACGGACTCATATCAACCTTAGACAGGTGATATTTAAATACAAGTTTTTCGTTTTCCAGTTCATATTCCACCGGGAAGCCGGACAGGTTCTTAAATGCCTGGTCGTAATCCTTATTCATCACGGCCAGGTCGTTGGTATAATAAACGGATATCGTTGAACCATCTTTTAATTTAGCAGTCGCTTTCTTACAATTATACCCATCAATAACCTTTGTTTCAGCTGAATTGACAAAGGAGGTACCGTCAAATTTTTTATTCCTTGCTTCCCAGTTATCCCTTGTTAATGTGATCATCAGCTTTTGACCGCTGTATTCCTTTAAAATAGCGGCATTGCCGGCTTTACCATTATAGATAGTGGTTTCCGTGCCGAGGCTGCTGGTCATATCAGTGCGGCTCATATTGCCTTTCAGGTAAATGGTAGTCTGTGCATCGGTTAGCCCGGTAGCCGGTTTGGCGGTATTGGCCTTGGGTTGTATCGCGATATCATATATGATTGTACCTTCCGAAATTGTTTTTTGTGCAAAGGCAACAAAACCCAATATCAGTAAACAACCAGTCGCCAACAGGCTTCTTTTTTTCATTGTAGTTATTTGGATAAAGATAACAAAATCCCATGCCAAATCGGGGAGCGGCCAAACGAAAAGAGCCCGGAAAGCGCCTATCCGCCCCCGGGCTCATTCTATTTAACAAGAAATTTAGCTAATTATTTCTTTGTGCGGGCTTTGAGATCCTGCACTTTTTTATTGGCTTCCTGCATAGCCTGTATCCTTTCCTGCAGCTTACTTTGCTTCACCGGCTTTTTCCGGTTGATCTCGATTTGCGCAAGGATCTTGTCATGATCGATGATATATTTCTGGATCACGATCTGCAGGATCAGCGTAATGGTGTTGGAAACGGTATAGTACCAGGTAAGCGCGGATGGCAATTTATTAAATACGCCCAGCAGCAGTACCGGGAAAATATAGGGCATATATTTCATCACCGGGTTATCATTATCCTGCATGCTGCTCATACTGTACACCGATATCAACAAGCTGGTAAGCGTAGCCGTGATGGTGAACAAGCTTACGTGATCTCCATAGAAGGGTATCTCAAAAGGCAGGTTGTAGATGGAATCATAGGCTGCGAGGTCTTTTGCCCAAAGGAAATTTTCACCGCGTAAAGCGATATTGCTCTGGAAAAAGTAGTACAGCGACATAAAGATCGGGATCTGCAACAGCGCCGGCAAACAGCCACCGAGCGGACTCACACCCGCCGATTTCCACAGTTTCATCTGGTCGAGGCTGAAGGCCTGTTTATCTTCACCATGTTTTTCTTTCAGTTTATCCAGCTCAGGTTTTAGGGCCTTCATCTTGGCGCCGCTTACATAACTTTTATATAAAATGGGCGAGGTGAGCAGGCGTATAAACAGCGTCAGCAATAAGATCACGATACCCATGCTGGCCACATTTTTCCGAAGCAAATCGAACACGGGCAACAGGATATGCCGGTTGATATATTTTACAAAGGCAAAAATACCGCTACCATAAGGCACGATACTTTCCATCTGGTTGTTATAGGTTTTCAAGATATGATAATCGCTTGGGCCATAATAGAATTGCAGGGGAATGGTGGCCGTTGAGCCAGATGGAACATTCACCTTGAATTTGGCGGTGGTTTGGGCAATCACGCGCAAGGAGGTATCAGCGGGAACTGTCCAGCTCACTTCTGCCGATGGGAATTTACTTTTATTGATCAGCGTACTGATAAAGAACTGTTGTTTCAGCGCCACCCAGTCAACCGGCTTGTCGAATATTTTATTGTTGCCGGTGCCCAGCGCCTCAAAATCATAATTACCCTCCGTTACCTGGCAGATATGGGTTTGCTGTTTTTCGTAGGTAATATCCTTTTCAATCTTTTGGGTTTGTGTTTGCCACAAAAGATTGATGGAGTTTTGGCTGACCAGTTTATCCGCGCCAATCATCTGGATCGCAAAATCAAGCATATACTGGTCGGGGCGCAGCGTATATTGGTGTGTAACCTGTTCCTGGCCGGTAGAGTCTTTAATGGTGAAACTGACGGTCTGGCTTTTGTCAGCGTTGGTGGTAACCACAGCGGGATTGAAGACCAGGTCGCTGGTTTCGGCAGTTGTATTATTGCCGGTATTGATCTTGTAAGAAATCTTGTTAAAAGGTCCGTTTTGTAAAATAACCGGGCTTCCGTCGAGGGTCTTATATTTTTTTAGTTCCACCCTGGTAGGTTGAGCGCCTTTGTTGGAAAAAGTGATCTTAACCACTTCATTTTCCACGTTCACCGGTTGCTCGGGCTGGTTGAGCGCAGTTACAAAACCGGCAGCAGACTGGCGGATATGGGCGGCAACTGCGTTTGCGGAATCCCTTCTCAGGGCCGCGCTATCTACCTTGGGCAGCGTAAGCGCAATAGAATCCGCGATCCTTTTTTGCTCGGCCAGGTAGGCCTGGTTTCCCTTGCTGTTGAAATAAAACATACCGATCAAAAGCAGCCCAATCAGCACAAAACCGATCACCGTATTTCTGTCCATACCCATAATTATAATTTAAGGGGGCAAAGGTAATTAAAGTTTGTAGTTAATGCGGGCTGATATGGATGAAATAAAAAAGCCCCGAAAAACGGGGCTTTTAATATCGGGATGAATCGATTTATTTTTTTGCGGCAGGCGCGGCGGCTTTGGCCGGAGCAGCAGCAGCAGCGGCTTTGGGGGCAGCGGCTTTAGGAGCAGCGGCTTCTTCCTGTTTCAACTGGCGGGTCATGGTCACAGACGCAATTGGGATGCGCGGTGAATTCATGATCTCGATGCCTTCGGCTGGTACATCCTGTACACGGATATTTTCGTTCAGGGCCAGGTTGGTAAGATCGAGCTCGATATTCTCGCGCAGGTCTTTTGGCAACAGCTTCACTTTCAGGCTCTTGATCTTGGTAACCAGTTTACCACCGGCTTTTACACCAGCAGGGGCGCCGGTAAATTTGATCGGCAAAGTAACCGTTACTTTTTTGTCTTCCACCAACTCCAGGAAGTCAACATGGATCAGCTTATCGCTTACCTTGTCGAATTGCAGGTCTTTCAGTACGCAACGGTAAGTTTTACCGTCTACCAGCGCTTCCACTACCATGAAGTCGGGGGTGTACACTAAATTTTTAAAAGCAGTAGCAGGAGCCGAAAAATTGATCTCCTGAGCACCTCCGTAAATTACAGCTGGCACTTTTTCCTCAAGGCGAAGTTGGCGGGTGGCTGACTTGCCAAATTCGGTCCTGATTTGTCCTTCGATTGTAATTGTTTTCATCTAATTATTTTTAATGAGGCGCAAAGGTAAGGTTTTAATGGATAATTAGCGCCCGGAGAAGGGATTATTCTTTTGGATGCATGATGCTGGATGCTTGATTCTTGATTTTTTGATACTGGATAACTGTCACTGGATTTTGGTATCAGTAAGTGGCGTATTTCAATTCATGCTTGATGATGATATGAGAAAATTATTCAAGAACGTGTGCAAGGCGTATTATTGCATAAGTAATTGATTATATTCATTTTGCAATCAATATCAAATACAAAAAATATCTAATCCGCATCCGCTTTAACTAGATAAAATGGTAGATAGTGTGAAACTTATGGCTTTAGCAGGCCGTGCAAAAGATAATTACGATTTGCCGGAAGGCCGTCGAGATCATTTATTTTGTAGCTGATATATTGTATCTGGCGTTTAATATCAAAAATCCAGCATCCAATATCAAGATTCCAGAATCAAGTATTGAGTATCCGGAATCAAGCATCCAGTATCTAATATTCAGTATCTAGTATCATATATTTTTACTCGCCATCCTGCTACGCAGGAAAAGGCTGTTGATACTCCTGTTTTCCAGGGCATTGCGTATCGCAATGGCAAATAGCTCCGCTGTGGAAACCACCCTGATCTTGCTGCTGGGATGCCTTACCGGGATGGTATCGCAGACCACCAGTTCTTCGAGGACGCTGTTTTCGATATTTTTTATTGCGTTCCCGCTCAATACCGGGTGGGTACAGAAAGCACGAACACTGCGGGCACCTTTTTCTTTTAGCAAGCCCGCACTTTTGGCCAACGTGCCACCGGTATCGCAGATATCATCGATGAGTACGATATCACGGTCAGTCACATCCCCGATCACTACCATGCTTGCGATTTCATTGGCCCTTTTACGATGCTTATCGCAAATCACCATATCACTTTCAAAATAACTGGCGATCTCGCGGATGCGGTTGGCGCTGCCTACATCGGGAGCGGCAAAAGTGAGGTTCTTCAAATCAAGACTGTCGATATAAGGGATAAAGATGGCGGAAGAATCCAGGTGATCCACGGGGATGTCGAAATAGCCCTGGATCTGCGGAGCATGCAGGTCCATCGTGATTACACGGTCGGCGCCGGCGGCGGTAAGCATATTGGCCACCAGTTTGGAACCAATGGCTACCCGCGGACGGTCCTTCCTGTCTTGCCGGGCATAGCCGTAATAAGGGATCACCGCGATCACTTTATAAGCCGATGCCCTTTTCGCCGCATCGATCATCAGCAGCAGTTCCATCATATTGTCGGTGGGCGCAAAAGTACTTTGTATCAAAAATACAAACTGGCCGCGGATACTTTCCTGGAATTCAACGCCTATTTCACCATCGCTAAAACGTTGAATATTGACCTTACCCAGCGGTTCGCCAAACTTTTTGGCGATGGCTTCGGCAAGGTATTGGGAGCCGGTTCCGGAAAAGATCTTTGCGTTATTCGACATATGATTGAATTGGAAGATGAGTTGAAATAGCAGCTGCAAAACTATCGTTTAATAATGGTTGTTTAAATTTATGTTATGGAAAATATCAACAAACCTTCCACTTCAATCAAAAACTGGGCAGTGGATGACCGGCCAAGAGAGAAGCTGGTAGCCAAGACACCGGCGGCGCTCAGCGATTCGGAACTGCTGGCCATCCTTATCAATAATGGTCAAAAGGAAAGATCCGCGGTACAAATCGCCAAAGAGATTTTGAAAATGGGTAATAACAACCTGAATGAACTGGGCAAACTTTCACTCAAGGATTTTCAAAAAATAAAAGGCATTGGTATCGCCAAATCGATTACCATCGCCGCGGCGCTTGAACTGGGCAGAAGAAGACAAGCCGCTTCCCACCTGGAAAAAATTACCATCAAAAGCAGCAATGATGTGGCACAATACCTGCGGGCCGTTATCAAAGATTTTAGTTACGAGGTATTTGGTGTGATGTTTTTAAACAAGGCCAATAAGATCAACCTCTTTCAGATCATCAGCCGGGGCGGTATCACGGGTACCATCGCCGATCCGCGTATCATTTTAAAAAGGGCCCTGGAAGAAGATGCCACTTCCATCGTACTTTGTCACAACCATCCCTCAGGTAATTTAAAACCCAGCCGTGCCGACCAGGAACTGACCTATAAAATAAAAGAGGCCGCCAGATTTTTCGACATCGTGGTAATGGATCATATTATCGTAAGCGAAGAAGGGTATTTTAGTTTTGCAGATGAAGGGATTTTGTAAGCGCTTCAAATATCTTTTTTGACCAGCATCCGATCCCTGTTCATCATCGTTGTAAATGTTATTTTGTTATTCTTTCTTTTTATTAAAAGAAAGGATAATCTCACTTTTACCAAATACCGCTGTGCATCTTTTTCAATTTCATATCAAGCTCAAAATACAGGCTATTGGCGGGATTCCTTCAACAATCTTTCCCTAAGTTTTAAAAATGGCCGCTCAATCGTTTTGTTTAAAATAAATGCAGCAGCCAGGCAGGTGATGATGCAGACCAGAAACATACCATTCCCTTCCTTGTTAATATGCAATTTTGAAAATTGTTCCTGGGTGATATGGATAATCATCTTATGACATAGATAAAGTGCATAAGACAGGCTTGCCAACCAGGCTGTTATTTTCGATCCAAACCTGTAAAGATAACTGCCGGGATTGATCGCATTGGTAAGCAATAATCCGTAGCCGATACTAACCAGCGTAAAACCAAACACAGATGCATTAAAGCCTTCGGGCTCCGAACATAAAAGATAAGCGCCTGTCAACACCAGTGCACTTGCAGGCAGCAACCAATTCCTGTATCGCTGCAAAAATCTTTTAAACGCAGGTTTGAATTGAAGCGCAGCTGCAATGGCTACACCGATAAGAAGCCCGTCCAGCCTGCAATAGGTGGGATAGTAAATCCATTTGTACCAGTAAATGGCAAACAGGTCATCTTCTGCAAAAGGCTGCACCAGTGTATGATAGGAGTAGCCCGATAAGTATAAGCGGCAGAAACAAATAAAACTGTTCTTCGATACAAAGCGACCAGGCATGTGAGAAAGTGCCCTCGTAGCGCAGATCGAGGCCAAGGTTTTGCGTGAAGGTAAGGTACTTCCAAAGTGGCGCCGGCGCCTCGCGTTCGCGGAAAGCGGGAAACAAAAAATAAAGTGCCACAATCACCAGGTAGGCCGGTATGATCCTGAAAAAACGCTTGATAAAAAATTCTTTGAAAGAGAGGGGCGTGCCCTTGGCAATTTTTGCAAACAGTTGTGAGGAGATCAAATAGCCGCTCAATACAAAGAAAAGATCAACACCCGTCCAGCCAAATTCGCTGATGATATTGGTCCATTCGGGATGTGGAAATAACCTTCCGTAGTGAAATAGAAAAACAAAACTGATGGCGAATGCCCTCAGGTGATCCAGGCCGTATAGCCGATGATTAGATGCTGTTGATCCCACTCCTGCCGGCGATGCCATATTCTTCTGTCGTTCCTTTATTAACAGCAATATACTTAATAATCGGGTGTGCTTTTAAACCGGGTTAAAAATTTATAGCAGCTTTTTACCTGCCGATAAAATTTAAAAAATCTAGCTTTTTAAATAGGTTATTTAGCCTGCCTCCGATTGTCGATTCTTCTTTTAGTAAAAAATGATACTACCTGTTAAAGATATTGTAGCGTATATCCATCACCGGTAGTATCACCATTACTAAACGACGGATGGTTTATGAATTGGGCAGTTGTGTCTCATCAGCATACATAATTTCCCATTGGTGACCGTCCAGGTCGGCAAAACTGTGCTGGTACATCCAGCCATGGTCCTGCGGTTCAGCGTAAATAGTGGCTCCCAGGCTTTTTGCTTTTTCTACCAATTGTCGCAATGCCTCTTTTGAAGGCGTATCAATAGCGATCAGTACTTCGGTAGATTTGCTTGCATCGCAAACGGGCTTTTTTGTAAATGTTTGAAAATAACTATCCACCAGTAACATGGCGAAAATATTGTCGCTGATGATCATGCAACCGGCTTTGTCGTCGGTAAACTGGGGGTTGAAACTAAATCCAAGCTGGGTGAAAAAAGACATGGATTTTTCTAAATTCCTCACGGGAAGATTGATAAAAATTTTGGTTGCCATTTTTGTAAGTTTTAAATGTTAATTGATAACACAAAAATGGAACAAGCCGCGGAGCGAAACTTTTACATATGTTGAGAAAACAAAAAAATTATTTATTGCATAAAAATATCCTGCTTAACTGCGTGGGTGTAATGCCAAGATAGGAAGCAATATGGTGTTTTTTCAAACGTTTGACCAGGCCGGGGTATTTTTCCAGGAAATCATCATACCTCTTTGCGCCCGTTTCAGTCCTGAAGGCGATTTCGAGGGGTTCTTTTTCAATGATCCAGTGCCGTTCGATATACCGGATATAAAACATGGCGATATCGGGATGAAAGGCAAACAGTTTTTGAAACTCGAAAAAATCATATTCGATGGTATAGGTTTTCTCGATGGCGGCAATATAAAAAAGACTGGGTTCGTTGGCCAGCATGGCGCTGATAGAGCCGGCCAGTCATTGCTCCGCAAAAAAATATTTGATCACTACGCTGCCATCATCATTGATAAAATTTTGGGAGAACAATCCCTGGGCAACAAACGCTATTCTTCGGGGCACCTGCCCGATGTGAATGAACTGGTCGCCCTTACTGTATTTTTTAAACTGCAGGATATCCGACCAGGCCTGTTCAGCCGCCGCGGAAATAGTATGATAGGTTCTGATCTTCTGGAAAAAAGGGGTGGTATCCATTTTTCAAATGCAGGCGCAATTTTCCAGTGATCGTATTTTAAGACATATTGCCTATGGTTGAAAAATAGGGCAGGAAGCCCGAAGAAGTTAGACAAGCATTTGAGATACGGGCATAAAAAAACCCAACCGATGAGGGTTGGGTTTTCAATAAATATGGCAGCTACCTACTCTCCCGCATTGTGGTGCAGTACCATCGGCCATAAGGGGCTTAACTTCTCTGTTCGGTATGGGAAGAGGTGAACACCCTTGGAAAAACCACCATAAGATCTTAAAGTACCAGTTGATCGTTGGGCGTTGACCGTTGTTCGTGTTTAATTCGAACATCATGTCATTCATCCCTGATCTTTTACCAGTACCAATAATGTACATATTGGGAAAGTTGCTCTTAGAGTAAATCAGTTAATATTTATTACAGCCATTGAAGACTATAATAAAAAAATAAAGCTTACGGGTAATTAGTACTACTCGGCTTCGA
>JADMIO011096071.1_pt1 | contig 13985 bp, 12 predicted proteins | sample 8958161 | NCBI WGS metagenome assembly JADMIO01 (sample SAMN16585339, study PRJNA669376) | soil metagenome | isolation source: Crop rotation soil | place: USA: Cullars Rotation, Alabama | collected 2011 | reverse complement strand
CGGCATCCGCGGGGCGCTCCAGGTGATCGGCGCGCGCATGCCGGCCGATTCACGCGACAAGCCGGTGGTCGGCGAGATCATCGCCCGGCTCGATTCGCTGAACGTCATCGTGCACGACCTGCTGGTGTTCGCGCGGCCGCGGCCGCCCCAGCTGCAGTCGGTGCCGCTGCGCTCGCTGCTCAACGGAACGATCGACCTGCTGCGGCGCGATCCGGCCTATGCCGGCCTCCGCGTCGACGTCTTCGCCGACGATGCGATCGTGGCGGCCGACCCGGAGCAACTCCAGATCGCGTTCCAGAATATCGTCATCAATGCCGCGCAGGCGATGAACGGCGCCGGCCCGATGCGCATCGAGCTGGCCCGCGAGAATGGCTCGTGGAAGATCGCGTTTTGCGATCAGGGCCCGGGGATGCCGCCGGAAGTCCTGGCGCAGGTGTTCGAGCCCTTCTTCACCACCAAGCACCGCGGCACCGGGCTCGGCCTGCCGATCGCCCGCCGCATCGTCGAAGCGCACGGCGGGACCATCGAGATCGACCTGCCCGACACCGGCGGCACCGTCGTCGCCATCTGGCTGCCGGCTCCGAAAACGTAGCGTCGGCCAATCGGCCGCGGAATTTCCGGCAGCGGCGCCGGAATTTCCAGCAGCGCGCGAGAGTGCGGCGAGCGCGGCGACTGATTTCCGGGTGAAATGGCCGTCGCGGGCCTGGCACCGCCTGTGCTCTGAGGATGGGCACGATGTCCATCAGCGCGCGCGCCACACACGTCCTGAGCACAATGCTCATCGTGGCTTTCACGTCGAGCGCGGCCGGCTGGACCAGGGTTCAACGAAGCACGGGGCACTGCACGCAGCACACCCGAACGTGTACGCCGGTGGCGTCACTCACCTGCTGCTGCCCAACCGCTCCAGCTCCCGTGGACCAGGCCAGAGCTCCGCGCCTCGCGCCGCCACTCGCGCACGTGCTGCCAGCCACGCTGATGGACAGTCCCTTTTGGCGATTGGCCGCGCCCGGGAGCGGTTCGCCCGGCCGGTCACGTCCGGCGGGGCGCCTCATCGATCTCAGCGTCCTGAATCGACCCCTTCTCATCTGATGACCGCCTGCGGCGAATCGCCGCCCGTCGTTCGTCATCGACCGATCGTCAACGTGTCAATCTGGAGAAGGGTCATGTTCAAACACGCGATACTCGCGCTCGCGCTGGTCGGGTTCGGCTTCCCGGGCGGCGCCGAAGCTGCTGCGGAGCACGACTGCTGCTGTGGCAAGGATGCGAAGTGCTGCCAGTCGACCGCCGATCACAAGGGCTGCGGCGACGACGCCTCGACATGCGGCTGCTGCGATCACGGCGGCCACGGCGACCCCGACGCTCGCGCCGATCGTCATGCGTGAGCAGCGCTACGACGATGATCGGGGTCCCGCCGGGACGAGTGCCGGGTCGGCTCAGGCGAGCCGCCCGGCGCGACCGCCGCTGGGCGCGCGCCCTCGACGGCGGCACCGTGTCCGTTCAACCGCAAGTGCGGTGAGCCGGGCGCGTCCCGCTGACCCATTCGGAGCGGTCCGTCCCCGACGGCCGGGCGAGTGCGTGCCGGCGTTCCGGCGGGTCAGCTTGCCCGGCGGCGCAACAGCCGGAATTCAGCGCCGGCCTCGGCCTCTCGCGCAAGATAGCAGATGTCGCTGCAGCGGCTCGAGTAGTGGTACCCGAACTGCTCGTCCTCGTGCAGCACCTCTTCCCACTCGTCTCGGAGCCCCATGATCGCGTTCGCCGCTGCGGCGATCGTGTCGTGACTCGAGCCTGGGAAGCGCCGCGTCAGGATCGCTTCCACCTTCTGCCTGTCCAGCATGGATGTCCTCACCGCTCGTCCACGCGAGCAAAGATGCCGCCTACGAACAGCGCGACGCCGATCAACCCGATCACGACGCCGGCCGGCAGCATGATCATCGTCACGCCGAGGGCCAGCCCGACGACCATCAGCACGAAGCCGAGCACGACCGCCGCGGCGTGCTCGAAGAATCCTGCAACGGCGCTGCACAGATGCCTGGGCGAAATGACGTGCGCCATGGGGCTCCCTCCAAACGGATACCAGGACAGTGGCAAAGCCGATGCCCGATTTCCTGACGCTTATCCGGTATCCGACCGCGAACGCGTGCGCCGACCCATGCCGCGGAGGCTGTTCACGGGAAACCGCCGCGCCGGATTGACGCTGGTGCCGGAAATCCGTCACGGGCGCCCGGACCGCCGCGTTTCGGGCGCAATTGCCGGCGCTGATCGTGGCACATCGCGTGCTCCTCGAGGCCAGTGGCTGGTAGCGGTGCCGCGGCTGGTGCACGGCGGGAGGCTCTCATGATCGCCCTGAAGAACGTTCTCGTCGCCGTCGACTTCGGCGAGGCGTCGGAAACCGTGCTCACATACGGCCGCAATCTCGCGCGGGAGTTCGATGGGCAGCTGATCGCGCTACACGTGCTCGAGAATCGGTTTCTCCGCCCGATGCTGAACGACCCGCGCGCTGTCGAAAACGCCACCTGGCGGCAGCTGGTCGATCGGTTGACGGTCGAGGACCGCGAGGGGCTCAACGCGGTGGTGGTGGTCCGCACCTCGGACGATCCGGCCGAGGAGATCGTCCGCTACGCGCGGGAGCACAATATCGATCTGATCGTGCTCGGCACTCATGGACGAAGCGGCGTGTCGCACCTGCTCGCCGGCAGCGTCGCCGAGCGGGTGGTTCGCACCGCCCCGTGCCCGGTGCTGATCATCAAACATCCGGAACGGGAGTTCGTCACTCACGACCCCGAGAGAGAGGTGGGCCATGATCGCGTTGAAGGATATCCTCGTCGCGACTGACTTCGGTGAACCGGCCGAGGCGGCGCTGACCTACGGCCGCGAGCTCGCGCGCACCTACCGCGCCACGCTGCACGTGCTGCATATCGTGGACGATGTCTACCTGCGGCTGGGCGGCGACGCATACGTGGCAGTGCTGCCGGATTTGCAGCGCGACGCCGAACAGGCGGCGCAGGCGCGGCTCGACGCGCTGCTGATCGACAACGATCCGATTCCGCTGCCGGTCAAGAAGGTGACGCTGACCTCTGCCGCGCCGGCGTCGGCGATCGTCGAGTACGCCGGCTCGAACGGCATCGACCTGATCGTCGTCGGGACGCACGGCCGCCGCGCCGTCGCGCACCTGCTGATGGGGAGCGTGGCCGAGCGCGTGGTGCGCACGGCTCCCTGCCCGGTGCTGACGGTCCGTCATCCCGAGCACGAATTCATCCGGCCCGACGCGCTGGTCGCCTCGGTGCGAGCCTGAGATGCGTCCGGTCACGCCGGCGCTGCCGGCCGTCGATCAGATCGACAGCCCGCGGCTGATCCTCCGCGACGGAACCGTGGCGTCGCTGAGCGTGGCGACCGCGGCCGACCGCGACGCGATTCGCGCGTTCTTCCACGAACTGTCGCCGGAGTCGCGCCGCCGGCGCTTCTTCACGCCGGCGATGCCGACCGAGGCGCTGATCGCGCGGCTCGCCGACAGCAGCGATCCGTCGATCGCGCTCACCTTGCTGGTCCAGCGCTTCCAGCCGGCCGCCGCGGCGGCGGGCGCGCCGGCCGCACCTGACGTACCTCGCGGCGAGAACGTGCGGCCGGTGGCGATTGCCTCCTACTTCGCCGAACGTGGCCGGGTCGCCGAGGTGGCATTCGCGGTCGCCGACGACTTCCAGGGCAAGGGGCTCGCGACGATGCTGCTGGAGCGGCTGGCGGTGCTGGCATCCCAGTACGGGTTCGAAAAGTTCCAGGCCAGCACGCTCGCCGAGAACGTGCCGATGCTGGAAGTGTTTCGCGACTCGGGGTTCGAAATTCGCTCGAAGACCAGCGCCGGCGTCGTCGACCTGCAGCTGTCGCTGACGCCGTCGGCCGACGGCGTGCGGCGCGCGGAGATCCGCGACCGCACGGCGACCGCCCTGTCGCTCGGCCCGATGCTCGCGCCGCGCGGGGTCGCGGTGATTGGCGCGTCGCGCGAGCCGGGTTCGATCGGGCGTCGGGTGCTCGACGCGCTGCGACACGGCGGCTTCACGGGGCCGATTCATCCGGTCAACCCGAACGTCGCCGCGATTGACGGCCTGCCGTGCTACTCGAGCGCGCGGTCGCTGCCGGCCGGCGTCGACCTGGCGGTGGTGGCGGTCCCGGCGCCTGCCGTTCTCCAGGTGGTCGACGACTGTGCCGCCGCGCAGGTCAAGTCGCTGGTCGTGATCTCCGCCGGGTTCGCCGAGGCCGGCGAGGGCGGACGCGCGCTGCAGCGGCAGCTGGTCGAGCGGGTCCGCAATCACGGCATGCGAATGGTCGGGCCCAACTGCATGGGCATCGTCAATGCGGCGCTCGAGGTCCGGCTGAACGCATCGTTCTCGCCGCTGATGCCGCCCGCCGGCCGCGTGTCGCTGATGTCGCAGAGCGGCGCGCTCGGCATCGCCATCCTGCAGCTCGCTCGCGAGCGGCAGGTCGGGCTGTCGACGTTCATCAGCGTCGGCAACAAGGCGGACGTCTCCGGCAACGACCTGCTCCAGTACTGGGAGTCGGATCGCGACACCGCCGTGATCCTGATGTACCTCGAGTCGTTCGGCAATCCGCGTCGCTTCGCGCGGATCGCGCGCCGCGTCGGCAGGACGAAGCCGATCGTAGCCGTCAAGGCCGGCCGCACCCGCGCCGGGTCGCGCGCCGCCGGCAGCCATACTGCGGCGCTGGCCGCCAGCGACGTGGCGGTGAACGCGCTGTTCCATCAGTGCGGCGTGATCCGCGCGGACACGATCGACGAGATGTTCGACGTCGCGGCCTGCCTGGACGCGCAGCCGCTCCCCGAAGGCCGGCGGGTGGGCATCGTCACCAACGCGGGCGGACCCGGCATCCTCGCCGTCGATGCCTGCGAAGCGGCCGGCCTCTCCGTCGTCGAGTTCTCCGAAGCCACCCGGGCCCGTCTGAGCGCGTTCCTGCCGCCGGAAGCGAGCATTGGCAACCCGGTCGACATGATCGCGTCGGCCGGAGCAGACGAGTATCGGCGGGCGATCGAAGCGGTCATGACGAGCCCCGACGTCGACGCGGCGATCGTCATCTTCACTCCCGTCGACGCGAAGACGGCCGACCAGATTCTCGCCGCGATCCGCGCCGGCATCGCCGCCGGACGCCGCGGCGGCGCGCGCCACAAGCCGGTGCTCGCGTGCGTGATGGCGGAGCCGGGCGTGCTGGCGCCGCTCGAGATCGTCGAGCCGGATGCGCCGGGCGCGCTGCCCGAACGCGTGCCGGCCTACACGTTCCCTGAGAACGCGGCGCGCGCGCTCGGCAAGGTCGCCGCCTACGCATCGTGGCGGCGCGAGCCGCCGGGGCTCTTCTGGAGCTTCGACGATGTTCACGCCGGCGACGCCCGGGACGTCTGCGCCGCAGTGCTCGATGCGCGCGGCGACGACTGGCTGACGGCGGAGGAGACGCGGCGCGTGCTGAACGCGTTCGGGCTCCCGCTGCTGCCGACCGTGCTCGCCCGATCGGCGGACGACGCCGCGGCGCTGGCGGCGGTGTTCGGCTTGCCGGTGGTGGCGAAAGTGCAGTCGCGAATGCTGCTGCACAAGAGCGACATCGGCGCCGTCCGCGTCGGCCTGGCGTCCGAGCGCGCGGTGCGAGCGGCGTTCAAGGAGCTGAGCGCGATGGCGGCCGCGAATGGCGTCGACGGGTCGTCCGAGTGCGACGGCGTCGTCCTGCAGCCGATGATCGCCGGCGGCGTCGAGACGATGATCGGCATCACCGACGACCCGCTGTTCGGGCCGCTCGTCGGCTTCGGGATGGGCGGCGTTCACGTCGAGGTGCTGGGCGACGTGCAGTTCCGGGTCGCTCCGCTGACGGACCGCGACGCCGACGAGCTGCTGCACGGCATCCGCGGCAGCCGGCTGCTGCAAGGGTACCGCGGACACCCGCCGGCGGACATCGACGCGCTGCGCGAGCTGCTGCTGCGCGTCGCCCGGCTGGCGGAAGAGGTGCCGGAAATCGCCGAACTGGATCTCAACCCGGTGATCGCGCTGCCGCCCGGCAACGGCTGCCGCATTGTCGACGCGCGCATCCGCGTCGCGGCACGGCGGGCGCAACGCCGCACGGCAGCCGTCGCCGGCGCATCGATCCCGCGCTGAATCGAGACAGGAAGCGCTCGCCGCTAGGGGCGCACCGTGTCAGTCCGGCTGATGCCGGACTGACTGCGCAGAGCGGAAACCTGCTGCTTAACAGATCTCGCTGACGCCGCGTCCGCCGTCACGGTCTCCAACCCCCGGCGCGGCAGGTCCGGATGCAGAGCCACCTTCAGCACGCCGTCGCGCTGGCCGCTGAACAGGTCAATCGCCTCTTCGACGCGATCGAACGCGAAGCGGTGGGTGACGAGCGGCGAGAGATCGACGCGGCGGTTGGCGACCATCGCCATCAACCGGCGCATGCGTTCCTTGCCGCCCGGGCAGAGCGTCGTGACGATCTTCTGATCCGCCAGGCCGGCGTAGATCGCCTCGTAGGGCGCGGTCAGCTTGCCGGAGTAGACACCGAGGCTGGAGAGGACGCCGCCGGGCCTCACCGACCGGAGCGCGGCCTCGAACGTCTCCTGCCGTCCGAGCGCCTCGATCGCGACGTCGACGCCGCGCCCCTCGGTGAGCCGCTTGATTTCCGGCACCGGATCGCCGTCCTTGATGTTCAGGGTGACGTTGGCGCCGAACCGCCGGGCGACCGCGAGCCGCTCGCCGTTGGCGTCGATGCCGATGATCAGCGAAGCACCTTTCAGCTTCGAGCCGAGCGTCGCGCACAGGCCGATCGGTCCCTGCGCGAACACGGCCACCGCATCGCCAACTTTGATGTTGCCGCTCTCGGCGCCCGACAGTCCGGTCGAAAACACGTCCGGGCACAGCAGCACGTCTTCGTCCGCCAGTCCGGCCGGAATCGCCGCCAGGTTGGCGCGGGCGTCCGGCACCAGCAGGTACTCCGCCCACGCGCCGTTGATGGTGTTCCCGAAGCGCCATCCCCCGAGCGCACCGCGGCACTGGGAGTGGACGCCGTTCAGGCAGTAGAAGCACTGCCCGCACGGCGTAATGGCGCCGACGATCACGCGCTGGCCGATTTGATAGAGCCCGTCGAGCCCGATGCCGAGCTCTTCGATGGTTCCGACCGGTTCGTGGCCGAGCACCAGGCCGGGTCGCACCGGGTACTCGCCCCGGATGATGTGAATGTCCGTGCCGCAGATGGTCGTCGTCGTGATGCGGATGACGGCTTCTCCCGGGCCGGGATGCGGCCGCGGCACGTCCTCGAGGGACACGCGATCCTTGCCGACAAACACAATCGCTTTCATGGTTTCCATGGCTTCTCGCCTCGGATGAGGAGCACAAGTCGCGCCGCCGTTCCGCCGGCGATTGACGACAACTCGCGGATGGAGTGCCGCCATCGCGGCGGAGGCGACGCCGGAATTCCGCGGCGCCGCCGGAAAGGCGCGGCACGCTGGTCATCGTGTCAGGCGGCGCGCCCGGCCTGCTCCTTCAGCGCGACGTGCACGGGAATGCCGTGCTTCACGCTCGCCGTGACGATGCAGAAGTCTTCGAAGAGCCCTTCGCAGCGTTCGAGCGGCGTGCCGGTGGCCGTGCCGAGGACCGGCGTCAGCTCGACGTCGATTTCGCTGACGCGAAACCTGCCGTGCTCGTTCTTGGCGACATGCGTCGTGATCTCCGCGGTCATCTCCTGGACCTCCATGCGCGCGCGGCGCAGGCAGTAGGTCAGCGAGGCGGCCAGGCAGTTGCCGATCGCGGCGCCGAGCACCGCCGCCGCGTTCGGCGCGCGGTTCGACCCGAGCGGCTCGGGCTCATCGAAGAGAATCGACGGCGCGTTCGGCAGGTCGTTGAACTCGGCGACGAACTCGTAGCCGCGAGCCAGCCGAATCGTCACGTGGTGAAGGCGTTCTTCGGACATACGGCACCTGGATTTCTATGAGGCCGGATGGAACAGCACCGGACGCTCACCGGTGTCCGGGCCCGGTTGATACGTGCAATACGGCTCCTCGGCCATGAAGTTGCCGGTCGCCGCGTAAGCGCGAGCGCGGCAGCCGCCGCAGATCGCTTCGAAGCGACAGATTCCACACTTCCCTTCGTATGCATCTGCCGTGCGCAGCCGCTCGAATACCGGCGAATGCTCCCAGATGTCGGCAAACCGTTCGCGCCGCGCGCTGCCGGCGCTCACCGGCAGATACCCGCACGGATAGACCTCGCCGACGTGCGAGACGAAGCAGACGCTGCTGCCGGCGAGGCAGCCGCGGGTCATCGCCGACAGATGCTGACCATGGCCGTCCCCGCCGTTGATCAACCGGGGCGCCGCCTTCGCCCTGGTGCCGGCCGCGACGAACGTCTCGCTGGAATCGCCGTGCCGGCGCGCCTCCTCGAGCCGCTGCGCCCGAATCCGGTAGTAATGCGGGGCGCAGGTCGCCTTCAAGTCGATTGGACTGCTCCGCGCCTGGTCGTCGAACCAGCGCAGCACCCGTTCGTACTCGTCGGCCGGCAGCATCTCGGTCGGCGCGATCTCCAGCCCGCAGCCGACCGGCACCAGCATGAAGAGGTGCAGCGCATCGGCGCCGGTCGACAGCGCCAGATCCAGGAGCGCCGGCAGCTCGGCGACGTTGTGCTTGGCGACCGTCGAATTGATCTGAATCGAGACGCCTTCCTCGTGCAGCAGCTGCAGGCCGCGCAGTGCCTGCGCGTGGGCGCCGGGCACCCCGCGGAAGCGGTCGTGCGTGTCGGGGTTCGCGCCGTCGACGCTGATCGCGACGCGTGACAGCCCGACATCGGCGATCCGCGCCGCCAGCTGCCGGTCGATCAGCGTCCCGTTGGTCGCGAGCGCCATGCGGAACCCCGATGCGACCCCGTACTCGGCGATCTCGAAGATGTCCGGGCGGAACAGCGGCTCGCCGCCGGACAGCACCATGACCGGCTTCGCGGTGCTCGCGATCGCATCGATCAGGTTGAAGGCCTCGGCGGTCGACAGCTCGTCAGGCGCGAGGCGCTTCTGCGGCACGGCGCGACAGTGCCGGCAGCTCAGATTGCAGGCTTTGGTGGTTTCCCAGAACACGAGGCGCAGTGGCGACGGCAACGGCATGACGCAGCCCTCCCGGTCGTGATCTCACAGGGCAATGCCGATGCCGAGGCGGACTGCGCAGGAAGCGGGGAAAACCGCGCGTCGTTGGAAGGTCCGGGGTCGAGGATCGGGGAATTCTTCGCAGCGCCTCGAAGGAATTCCCCGCCTGGACTCACCAGAGATATCTCAGACCGAACTGGAACGAATTCGCGGTGTAGGGGCGATAGACGTACCCCATGACCAGCGCGCCAGGCTGGGCGATGCCGTTGACCACGCTCGGATCGAATGCGTAATCGTAGATGTTCAGCGGCTCGTACAGGTACGAGAACGAGGCCGCGAGATTCCTGGTGAGCCGATGCCGCACGTCGAGGTGCAGTTGCTGCAGTTTGTTGAATACCTGCGGCAGCTGATTGGGCGGGGCGATCGGGCTGCCCACCGGAATCGTGTAGACGTTATCGGCGGCGGCGTGGCTGAAATCGTAGGAGAAGCGAATCTCGGTGTTGCGGCCGATACGCGGCGGGGTCGCGTAAATGGAAAAATAGTGGACCGTCTCTTTCGCGTCGGAGGTCCAGTTACGCAGCGGATCGTTGAACTGCGCGGCCGACGAATCGCCTTCATGCGATTGCTGCAGACCGGTATACCGCTCGAAGTTGTAGGTGGCGCCGGCGCCCATGCCGTTCGGATAGTGGTAGTCGGCGCCGAGCGAGAACGTGTCCCCGTTCGACTTCTGAAGCCCGAAAACCGTGTTGCGGAAGTCGTCGTGCAGGAGACCGCCGGAGACGCTGAACATCCAGGCGTCGGACGGCACGATGTCGACCTGCCCGGTGAAGCGGTTTCTCGTCCGATCGGCGAGGTCGTAATAGCGCATCTGCGCGTGCTCGCCGATATCGATGAGCTGCTGCTCGTCCAGCCCCGATCCAGTGCGGCTGCCGACTTCGTATTGCACGCGGAACGTCGCCCATGTCGCGCCCACGGCGTCGGCCGACACCCGGAACACATCCTCGCCGCTCGACTCGAAGGTGCGCGCACCATAGCCGTTGGCATTATGCGTATAGCCGACGGTCAGCGCGAGCGGGTGGATCTTGCTCCAGGTCGCGTCGGCGTCGAAGGTGGTGCGATCGTGGGCGTAGAGATCCGGACCGCCGGTGGGGGTCGTCGACAGGCTGGTGTCGTAGTTGACAAACTGCGTGATGCTCGTCGCCGGCATGTGATTGTCGTACGTGTAATTCCGCAGCCGCGCGCCAAACCGCCAATCGGTGGCCGGGTGCGACGTCAGGTTCAGGTTCGTCGAGAACACGTGCGCCTCGGCGTCGGCGGTGGCGCGCGGCAGCGCAATCGTCGGCAGCGCCGAATTGATCGTGAACGGCTGCAGCGGCTCGTCGTTGTTCCACAGGCCGTAGGAGAAGAACCCGGTGACCTGCGTCTTGTGCGCCAGCTTGCTGTAGCCGCCGAAGCTGATCGTCTGCGCCGAATTCGACGGCCACAGTGACATGCGGCCGCGTCCCGGCGAGCCCGACGCGTCGTTGAGGCTCAGCGGACTGTCCCAGACGAGCGTGGGGGCCTGATTGTCGAACCACGATCCGTTGTAGCCAACGCGCAGCATGTTCTTCGCGTTCGTCCACTCGGTGCCGATCGTGAAGTCGTTGGTCCGCGACTCGTAGGGCAGCGGCACCTCGACGTCGTTGTTGAAGCCGAAGCTGGCGCCCCAGGGTAACTCGCCCTGGTGCCTTTGTGTGGTGAAACTGGCGGTTACATCGAGCTTCCGCGTCGGCGTCGCGAGGAGGTCGACACGTCCGATGTCGCGGCGCTCGCGCAGGTCGAACTGCGGCGCGATCGGAACGTAGACGTTCAGGCCGCCTCCACTCTGCGCGGCGCGCTGCGCCGCGTCATCGAGCACGAGCGTGCCGCCGCTGCCGGTGTAAGGCGTCTGCGTATCGACGCTGTAGAACTGCGGGATGCCCTGGTAGCCGCCGGTGATCGACAGCTTGCCGACCCGGTTGTAGTTGGCGAAGTACTCCTGATCACGGTAGCCGACGTTGTTCGCCCGCCCGTTGAAGGTGGAGCTGCCGTCGGGCTGCGCGAACGCGTAGCGGAAGCCGGAGAACAGGATGCCGTCGCGGACGTCCTGGTAGCGCTGAAAGCGCGCCGGGTCGCCGTCGATGCTGGTGGCGCGGCCACCGATCAGGAATTCCCGATCGGTCAGCGCGAACAGGCTGCGCGTGTCGTCGGCAGCTCCGGCCGGTTGCGCCGGCGTCTGCGTCGAGGTGGGCGCCTGGGCCAGTGCCGGCGGCGGCGCGGCAGCCGCGCCGGCCAGCAGGATCAGCGAAATGAACGAGAGGCGTCGCATGGTCGTTGCTCCCGTTACCGCATGAAAAACTGGCCCGACGGGTGGTTCGAGCCGTGAATATTGGAATGGCAGTTCACGCACGATCGACCGAACATCCGGTTGCTCTTGTTGGTGGTGATCTGGTCCTTGTCGTAGAGCGTCGCCGGATGTCGGCTGGCGATGTGGCAGCGCTGACAGAGCATCGGCATGCGGACGACCAGCATGCGATCGTTCGACGAGCCGTGCGGGTCATGGCAGGTGGCGCAGTTCTCGCGCACCGGCGCGTGCTCGAAGAGCATCGGGCCGCGCATCTCCGTATGACAGGTCGTGCACAGCTCGGCGACCGAGCTGCCGCTCTTCAGGCTCTTGACGTTGCTGATCGAGCCGTGCGGGTTATGGCAGGAGCTGCACGACATCTTGCCCTCGCGCACCGGCATATGCGCGACGGCGCGCTCCGTCTTGGCCACCTGCAGCCGGTGGCACGTGGCACAGAGCTGCGTTTCGGTCGGCTGAACGAGCTGCCGTTCCGGCGACTTCGGGCTGTGGACGCTGTGACAGGTGGTGCAGGACAGATCGCGCCGGTCGTGCGCGCTGCCTTCCCAGGCCGCGTGATTGCCGCGGTTGTGGCACGAAAGGCACGCCGCGCTCGACTGCGCGGCGGGAGTGGCCGACGTGAAGCGCTGGATCAGTTCCGGATCGCCGCTCTCGGCGTGCGCCTTGCCGGGCCCGTGGCAGCTCTCGCAGCCGTGGGTGGCGGCCGGCGAGCGCGGATTCTTCGCCTGCGCGTGCGGTGTGCCTTTGATCGAGGTTTCTTTGTCTTCGTGGCAGGCGACACAGGTGTCCTGCCCGACGTACTCGCCGGCCGGCGCCTGGGCCTGCGGCTGTTCCCGAACGGGCTTCGCGGTTGTAGAAGCCGAGGGCTGCGTCCGCGGTTTCGGGAGGATCAATCCCGGCGGCGGCGGCGACTGCTGCGCAATGGCCAGCGCCACGTTGAACGCGATCAGCGCAAGGGTGACGCTGATGAACTTCCGATTCATCGCCATGTCGACTCCTGGGCCCTCCGGGTCATCGATGGGCGATGACCGCGAACGGGTCGGGATACTGCTTCGGAATACTCAGCGCGGCTCTTCAGAAATCGTTCCACGCGCCGTCGCGACGGCGACGAGCCGACAACTGAACTGGCACAGCGCGAAGCGAGCTCGAGAACCGGCCAACGAGGTGACTTTGTAGCACTTACTCGGACTGCAGTTCGCCAGCCGCTCGTTCGCCACATCGTTCGAGAACGCCGGACGCGCGGCGTCGACCCGCAAAGGCTCGGAACCATCGCAGGTGCCTCCGAGCCACCGGAGGCTCCTCCGCTCGCCTCGCGATCGAAAACACGCCCGACGGGCGGTGCGGAGGGAGTGGCCGCCCGTCAGGCGCGACAGGTGATCCGCCGAGCGCGGGTCACCGAGCCTCGAACATCGCGAGATGAAGCCGCCGGTCCGAGCCTGGGCCGATCCGCCGCCCCGTCACCATCGTTCCCGGGCCTCATCCCCGCGTGTGCCGGAAAGCCGGCACCCGTTCGATTCTCGAGTGCGAAGCCCTGAGGTGCGGCCGCCGGAATCCCGGCGGATCGTCCCAGTTGCCGTTCAAGACTGCATCGAGGGTGCCATGAAGCTCTTGGGAAAATCAGGCAGGTGATTTTTGGTGGACGGGTGTGCGGGCGCACTCCCCGACCGACCTCCGGGCGCTCGAGTTGATCGCCGAACACGCTCGTCTGCCGGAGCCGGACTGCTGCTCGGTGACGACGGTGACGTGGACCGGGCTGGAGACGACCCGGTTGCCAGCGCGGTCGGTCGCCGCCGCCTGCAGAACGTGAGGACCGACCGCGACGCTGGAGGCGGACCACTTGAACCCGTACGGCGCCACGGTGCGCACGTCGATCGGCGCGCCGTCGATCAGCAATTCCACCCGGGCGATCCCAGTGTCGTCGTTCGCAGGCAGCTGAACGCCGACCGTGCCGTGGACCACGGCGTTCTCGGCTGGCGCGTCGATCGCGATCGCCGGCGCCACCGTCTGGGGATTCGGCAGCGCGTACTCGACGATGATGCCGGCATGATCGGAAGGCGCTTCGTGGCCCGGTGTGACGAGACCGAAGAAGCTCATGCCCGTCGGCGCGATCCACTTCGACCACGACTGGTCGAGCCGTTTGCAGAGATTTCCGTTCGGCGAGCCGCAGCCGTTGTGAGTCCAGATGTCGGTGAAGCCGGTCGCGCTGCCGTTCGTCGACCGCCACGCGTCGACATAGCTGCGGTCTCGCAGCATCTGCATCGCGTGATCGATCGGAACGGAGTGGCAGTCGTTGGTGCTGTTGAACAGGTTCAGGTCGCCGATCAGGATGTGCGGCTCGCCGACCGGCTGCGAAGGATCGGTGCAGTTCGGCGTGTCAACGAAGGCCGCCGATCCTGAAAGCGGCTGCGCCTTTGCCGCTCTGAATGTTGTAGAAGGCGACCTTGAAGGTGGTCGCCTCGCTTCGGGCGGACAGGCCGGACACCTGGAACAGTGTTCCCGCCGC
>JADMIO010803740.1_pt1 | contig 13990 bp, 14 predicted proteins | sample 8958161 | NCBI WGS metagenome assembly JADMIO01 (sample SAMN16585339, study PRJNA669376) | soil metagenome | isolation source: Crop rotation soil | place: USA: Cullars Rotation, Alabama | collected 2011 | reverse complement strand
CTTTCCCGATTCACATCTACGAATAATGAGTCTGATCTTGCCGAGCCACCACCGGGTGAACCACAAGTAACAGTTACTCTATACCAGGTTGCAACAGTTTGAGTTCTTGTCCAGGTAGCTGTTGTAGGACCATTAGACCAAACGGTTGTTGTATTAGGACGCAATTCCCACTGATAAGTCACTCCTGTACCCGGAGTCGGGTTCGTAGCTGAAAGTGTGAATGAATTAGCAGGACAAGATTTTCCATTAGGTCCCAGTGTAGAAATTGCCGGACCTGGATTCGGAACGCCTGCACATGGTAAAGAAAAACAAACAGGCAAATCAACAGTCACAGTATAATTAGTTGCAAGACCACCTGGATTCGGGCTGAACACTAATATCACAAAAGTGGAACCTGATGCTACGTTTGCAGAGCAAACTGTAGGTGTAGGAGGTGTACCACTGCTCAGTCCCGGATCTGTAAAGAAGTTGGCTCCGAGGTTTTGTGGGTCACAGCTTCCGGAATAGACTGCAAACTCAACGTTCGCTGCATTATCTGTAGTAGTTAATGTGAATGTAGCACACTGAGTAAGACCAGAATTGTTTGTCCAGGTATAAGTATCATATGGAAAACCTGAACCTGCCAATGTACCTGCGAATGGTTTCGGACCAGGACAAAGACCCTGCACACCGTTTCTGTTGATACGACCATTGTTCATAGTCGGATCACTTGCAGTTAAAGCTCCTGTAAAAGTTGCGCACACAGCCTGTGTTCCATTAGGTGGATTCGTAATTACCTTGTTTGGAAGACCTGCATCATTGTCCTTTGTGTAAGAAAGATCTGGAACCCTTCGATTCTGCGCAAATGAGGATTGACTAAATGCCACTATTACAAGTGTCATTGCAATCAATCTGGCGCAGAATTTCCCTAAATTCCTTTGCGTAAATTTTGGTTGCATAATGTGTATTTTAATTGATTGATTATTACAGGCCCGGCAGTCATGGACCTGAAATCGGGACCTAAGATAATTTTTTTTAGTATTCCAATAAAAAAAAAATGGCTCACCACTTATCCACTTCTTCATTACTGGTATCCGGAGCCGGATCCGGACTGCTAACCCTTGCCGAAACATCAGCGGTTACAGCCGGCTGTGCCATTACCGGAGAACTGGCCTGGCCATTGCCACTGGCAGTAGCCGATACCCCGTCTTCCACTGGCTCGTCGTGGTTAAACGCGTCAAAATCAAAGTCGGGCATCAACTCGGTTTTTACATAATCCACCGCTTCACCCAATGCTTTAATGAATTTGTTGAAGTCTTCCTTGTAGAGAAAGATCTTGTGCCTGTCGTACCCATTATCATCGAAACGCTTACGGCTCTCAGTAATGGTCAGGTAATAATCGTTACCACGGGTAGCTCTTACATCAAAGAAATAAGTTCTTCTTTTCCCCGCACGAATGCGTTTGCTGTAAATACTCTCCGCTTTCTTGTCATTATTCTCGTACGCCACTTTGTAAGTTTTTAGCAGTTAAGGAATTAGTTTGGTTTCGCAATTCACAAATATATAGATGTTTTTGAATCAACCAAATCAGTTTAGAGTTTGGAGTTGGGAGTTGGGAGCTGGCTATTTCATTGAAACTTAACTCCTAACTCTTAACTCCTGACTCCCAATTCAGGTTTTCCGATCCTCAGCCTGCTGCCGGGCAAATAAACTTGCATAGTACCCGTTAAGAGCCAGTAACGATTGATGTGTACCCTTCTCTACGATGGCTCCTTGCTCCAGCACAATGATCCTGTCGAATTGAAAAAGTGTAAAAATCCGGTGAGTTATTATGATCGCAGTTTTATTCACCAGGTAATCATTCAAATGATTGATGATCTCATTTTCTGTTCTCGCATCTACCGCACTTAAACAATCGTCGAGTATCAACAATGCCGGGTCTTTCAGTAATGCACGTGCAATCGATATCCTTTGTTTTTGTCCACCACTTAATGTAACTCCTCTCTCTCCCACCATCGTTTCATATTGTTCCGAAAAATTTTTTATTTCATTATCAATCACCGCCTGTTTTGCTGCTAACCTGATTGCTTCATCAGTTACTTCATCAAATCCAAATGCAATATTTTTTGCCACTGTATCACTGAATAAGAAAACATCCTGTGGCACATAACTGATCTGTTCCCGTAAAGTTTTCAGACTGATATTCCGGATATCGGTGTTACCCGCAATAATTTTTCCATCAGTCGGATCATACATTCGTAATAACAATTGAGCAATGGTCGATTTACCACTGCCGGTTCTTCCAACTATAGCGATCTTCTCTCCTTTTCCAATCTCAAGATTAAAATCCTTTAATGCCCTAATCCCTGTGTGCGGATAAACAAAATTTACATTCTCGAAACGGATATCACCCCGGATAGAAATATCTACAGGGTGCGACTTATCATGGATCACCGGCTTGGTATGCAAAAATTCATTGATCCTTTTTTGTGATGCCGCTGCCCGCTGGATCATGCTTGCTGTTAACCCGATAGCACTCACCGGGAACGTAAGCATATTAATATACATCACGAATTCAACGATCGTGTTGATGCCGATCTGATGACCATTGATATAATATAAACCACCGATCATGATCGTGAGCAGCGTACTTAACCCGATCAGTAAAGTGATTGAAGGAAAATAGATCGCTTCTACTTTCGCTAATGAGATCGCATTCTTTTTATATTCCTCACTGTTCCTGCTGAAAAAACCCAGCATCGCTTTTTCCTGAACAAATGATTTGATCACGCGGATCCCGGAATAGGTTTCCTGTGCATTGGTAGTCAGATCAGACAACGACTCCTGTATCCTTTCACTTTTACGATTGATCGTATTATTCACGAAATAAATGGTGATTGCGAGTATTGGTAAAGGAGCCAGTACAAATAATGTAAGCTGGGGATCTCTTTTCAGCATGAAGAAAACGCTCAGGGATATTACCGCTACCAGGTTGGCGAGATACATGATCGCCGGACCTGTAAACATTCTTACCCTGCTCACATCTTCCGCGATCCTGTTCATGAGATCACCGGTGCTGTGTGTTTTATAAAAAGCAGTATCGAGCTGCTGGTAATGCTTATAGATCTCATTTTTCTGATCGTATTCGATAAAGCGGCTCATGACAATGATCGTCTGTCGCATCAGGAAAAGAAAGAAACCTCGTAATAATGCAAGCAATAAAATAGTGATGCCACAAAGCGCTACTACTTTTCCAATCGAATCGATGAGCTCCACTTTATTAATGAATTTATCGACCAGCACATCATAATCGGGCTGGCGATGCGGAGGAACATAGCCGGGAAGCTTCAGCCTGCGCTGTACAAAATCGATCACAAAACCGGTGACCTGCGGGGAAAGAACGTTGAAATAATTGGAAAGAAAAACGAATAAAATACCGAAGCCCAGCCTCACCCGGTATTTCCAGAAATATTTATTGAGCGCGCTTAAGTGCTTCAGAAGTAATGTTTAATGTAAAGATACTGGGAATGAGCCACTACATATTTATACCAAATGGCTACAGGTAAATACACATTTGTCCACAAACCGGAATTCCCGATCTTCTTCCCTTTGTATTATGGAACAGCAAGCAAAAATTACGATACTGATTGCCGATGATCATACGCTGGTCAGAGATGCATGGATCTTCATGTTCAACAGGGATCAGCGCTTCGTGGTAGTAGGTGAAACCGGCGACGACAAGGCTGTTATTCAGCTAGCCGCCACAAAACAACCCAATGTTATTTTACTCGATATTAATCTGCATGGAATAAACGGCATCGACCTGATTCCTGAGTTAAAAAAATATTCTCCTACATCAAACATACTCGGTGTATCACTTCACTCCGAACCCATTTTCGCTAAAAAAATGATTGAATCCGGAGCAATGGGCTATGTAACGAAAAATTCTTCCGGTAAAGAATTATTGCAGGCGATAATCGACGTAAGCCAGGGAAAAAAATTCATTTGCGAAGAGATCAAGTCGAAATTATCCGAATCTTTATTCGCCAGTCACCGTGATTCCCGTGTCAGCAGCCTTTCCGTCCGGGAAGTAGAGATAGTAAAACAGATCAGTAATGGATTTTCATCAAAAGAAATTGCATTTATGCTGAATATCACCAGGAAAACAGTGGAGGTGCATCGTTACAATATCATGAAAAAGCTGAATGTTCCGAATGCCGCGGGATTGGTAAACTTTTTCAATAAACATCAGCTGGAATTCGAAGAGAAGTTAAAAACGGCCATATGATCCATCTGATCTTCAGTCTATATAAACAATTATTCCGCCGTAAAAGATCTATAGAATGTCACTCCTTTCAGAAAACTGACCTTCATCGATGATCTCATCAGGTTTTTTCCGGTAAAAAAGCATTCCAAGCGACATAATGATGCCGGAGGTAACGATGATGAAAAATAAAATGCCTTCATCGAAATTAGTCAGTCGCATGCCAACCGGAATCTTAAAAAACAATACGATCGTCACCAGTCCTCTTGGAATAAAAAATGTTTCCGGAAATACGTTAGTCCGCAGAAAAAAGCGCAGGTAAAGAAAACGAATGAGAAAAAGTATGACTATGATCGCTGCACCGATCTGGATCACAATACTCCTGGTCAGAAATCCGAGGGATATAGAATAGCCGAAGAGAAAAAAGAAAAATGTCCGCACCAGGAATGAAGTTTCAGCCGTAATAGAATGCATGAGATGCAAAGTTGCATCCACTTTTTCGCGTGAAATGATCTTATGCAGAAAACCGAAACGTAACTTTTCCCAGTTACAGATCATCAAACCAAATACCAGGATCATGAGAAGAGACGGCAGATGAAACAGTTTGCCTGCAGCGTAAATGAGAACGAGCAGCGAAAAGATCAGGAAAAATTTGATGTTCAGGTTGGTCTTGGCCAGTATGAATAAAAGTAAAAAAGACAATACCAGCGATAATACGAGAGAAATGACAATTCCCAGTCCGAAATTCCCAACAGAACCTACCGATATCCCTTCTCCTGAAGTAAAAAAATTGAAGAAAAGGATACCAAGAATATCCGAAAAGGATGCTTCGTAAACCAGGAATTCCTTTTTCTTATCTGAAAGCAGATGAATGCTGGGAATAATGATCGAGCTGCTCATGATCGACAAAGGGATTGCGTAGACCAGGCATTGCTGAACAGGTTCATTAAGCCAGATTCTCAGTAAAAAAGTAACAAGGGCTGCTGAAACGACCAGGATAACGAATGCAGAAAAAAAAGAATTCCGGATGACCTTTATTTTCTCTTTACCGATCTTCAGATCAAGACCCGCTTCCAGTACGATCATGATAAGTCCTACAACACCCAGCGCACGGACGATCAGGTCTGGAAAACCGATCGTAAAATCATAATAATTACTGATCTCTCGGAAGGCTATTCCTGCAAAAAGTAATAGTAGTACTGCAGGAATACGGATAAAGCGGCTGGCGATCGTAAAAAGAAAAGAAACGACCACAAGACAACACACAATGATCAGTACTAGTTCAGTATTGAGACTATCCATAATATTCACAATAAATGCGAGGGATAAAATAGAAGGAGGGAAAAAGTTGCAAGGCAATCTTTAGGCAAACTTAGCTGATTTTATTTTTAACCAGGAAAATCGTATCTTTATAAGGTCAAATTCTTACACTTCGGACCTGTAATAATTTCTCCTTCTCTTACTGCCGTACTAGTCGTTTATATTTAATAAAATAATACTATGCATTTTCAAAAACAAGACCTTGAGGGCACACATTATCATTGGAGAGATGTTGAAAAATCTTTTTTTACAGGTCAGCCCAGTCGCCGTGTATTCGACAAATTCAATGGCCCCCAGGTATTATTCATGATCAATTTCTATGGTTCATTATCTGAACGCTTTACTTTACACGAAGGCAAGCAACTGGAAAAAACAATTCTGAATGATTTGCCTGAAGATATAAAAAGTGAAGTATCGGTTTTCAACTGGATCAGAAATTCAGTGATCTTATTTTAATAGATCTTCGATCCTTTTCCTGGCATTATCATTTGCCGGGTTTAATTCCAGGCTCTTTTTGTAATTCAGAATTGCATTATTGCGATCACCGCTTTCCATATAGGCTTCCCCCAAACTATCATAAGCATTTGCAGAGTCGGGGAATTCCATAGTATTTAATTTGAAAACTTCTATGGCATCCGCTTTTTTATTCAAATCAAAAAGCAGCGCGTAACCAATAGAATTCACTTCGCTTTCACTGAAATAATATGCAGGATCATTTTTGCGTGACTTTAAAAAATTCATGGCAGACTCTCTTCCGCTGCTTTGCCATTTATTAAACATTTCTCTTGCCAGCGATCTCTTGGGCAATGTATAAGTTCTATTGTAAAGAATATTGCCGATCTGCTCAGCTATTTCATCGTGCTTATATACCAGGTGCCTTTTATTTTCCAGCAAGATGATCGTTTTATTATCCTTAAGGAATCGGACTACCATTGAAGTGAAACCGGGAAGACCGCCTGTACATTTTACCACCTTGAGACTGTCGGATGATTTTGTACGGAAGAAATTATCATTCACTTTCCAGCCATAGCCGGTAACAAAGCCAGTATTCTCATAAATGATCTCTTTTGACGCTGCGCTTATGATCTTATCTGTATACAACGCCTGTTCCCATTTCAACAGATCTCCGGCTGTGGAATAGATACCGCCGGAAGGTGCAATGCCAAAAGGTCTTCCTCTTCTGTAGCCAGCATAGCTGTCGGCATAGCCAACAGCTTTTTTGTCAATTATTGTATAATGATCTTTATATCCTGTTTGCCTTAATTGAAGCGGCTTTAGTATCAAAGAATCCAGTACTGCTTCATAGCTTTTATTACAGACTAGTTCAATGATCCTGCCTAAAACAGTATAACCATCGCTGCTATAATTGAAGCTGCTGCCGGGCTCGAATAGTAAGGGACGTTTAGCTATCAGGTCCACCTGTTCCCGGATGCTGAGAAAGTCTTCATTGATCTTAGCCGCGATATCAGGGAAATTGTTCCCGGTTGCCGGAAAATCTGCAATATCGGCTTGCATTCCCGAGCTATGTGTCAGTAATTGTGTGATTGTGATCTTTGATCCATTCTCTGAAGGATAATCTTTTATATAATCAGAGATATGTGCATTGACATCTATCTTCCTGGCTTCTGCCAACCGCAGGATCATTTGCGCAGTGATCGTTTTGGTGATCGAGGCTATCTCAAACTTTGTATCCAGGGTATTTTTGATATTCCACTCATATACAGCTGAACCAAAAGATTGTTGATAAATGATCTTTCCTTTTTCAGCCACGAGTATAACACCATTGAACTGATCTGCTGCTGCATATTGTTGCATTAGCTTTTCAATGTGAGAGGCTTTGGATTGGGCGCGAAGATCGCAATTTGCGATACCAGCGAGTACAAGGATTAATGAGAGTAATTTTTTCATAGCTAAAAATAGCTACAGAATCGATTCCGTCAGTAATTGCAGAAAAGAGGTTTGTATAATTTTAGCCTGTGATGAGCTTTCTGTACTGTGAGGGTGTGATGCCGGTATGCTTTTTAAATATTCTCGTATAGTGTGCATTATCTACAAATCCATACTTTGTGGCGATCTCTTCAATGGCGATGCTTTTCCTGCCCAGCTCTGCCAATGATCTTTCGGCTTTAATTTTTCGGATATAATCCCCAATGGTGGTATGAAAAAATTTTGGAAAGTACTTTGAGATAGTAACAGGATGAACGTTGAGAATTTCAGAAAGTGCCGTCAGACTAAAGCTTGTATTGCATTCATCATGCAGTAATTCATAAAGCTTCCTGATCCATGGTGGTTGTTTATCGGATGCTATATCCTGGTTCAGCGTTGATAATATTCCGAGCACGGATGTTTCGAGATCAAGGGCCGACTGATCATCGCGTTGCCTTACTTCTTTCATTATCCTGATCACTTCCAGCTTTAGCTTCGGATCTACAATAATATTATCCCTGTTCTTTTCCTGGTTGCTGATCTCGAAATTTTTGCACCAATCGTTTTCAAATTCGATGCTGAAGCTTTCTGAGTTGGAAACGTAATCGGTGTTGCGATGTAGTTCGTGCGCAGGATAAAATAATAATAGTCCGGCAGAGCAAAATATGCTGCCTTTTTTTCTTTTCTCAACGCTGCCGCCTTTGAGACAAAATGTTAAGTGGGAATTTTCATGGCTATGCCAGTCGGAATTAAATGCCTGAGGGAAAAAACACCTGGTGAAAGTAAGTCCGGATGTTTTGTGCTGGCTCCTGCTTTGGCCTACATAGTTTCCGCGGGAGAAAGTTTTCAATTTGCGGAGAGAGAGGGATTTACAATATTATTACAAATCATTGATTTTCAATATTTTATGTAAATTGTTGAAAAATGGACAACGATTAGGACATTTTCAGGGGGTGAAATTCGTGTTCATACATAAGGTGGATTTATTCATTCATTGTGTCAAATCTAAGAGATTTCGTGGTAAGTTTATAAACCTTGCTTATGAGATTTTGAAAAAAATTGACTTACATATTCACACTATACCGTCGATCAGTGACGCAAGTTTTGTTTTTTCACTAGACAAATTAAAAGGATATGTAGACTCAATGCAAATCGATTGCATTGCAATTACAAATCACAATTTATTTGACAAATCACAATTTGAAACCATATCCTCAACATTAGGAATAACTGTACTTCCAGGTATCGAGATAGATTTGGAGAATGGTCACATACTTTTAATTTCAGAGAACAAGGATCTTGATGATTTTGACGCTAAATGTTCGTTAGTGAAAGCGGAAATATCAAACAGTACAGATTTTATTACAGTCAGTAAATTAAATTCAATATTTCCAGATTTATCGAAATATATATTAATTCCACATTACGATAAAAAGCCAATAATCACGCAGGCTGTAATTAATTCATTAGAATCTCATATTTCAGCAGGTGAGGTAGCAAGTATAAAAAAATTCAAAGCATGCTTAAAAGAGAAGGATAATCTTGTTCCCGTAATTTTCAGTGATGCAAGATTTTCCGAACAATTAGAATCATTCCCAACAAGACAAACATATATTGATCTTGATGTAATAACTTTTATTGGTATTAAGTCCTGTTTGTTTGATAAAAACAAAGTATTCCTGTCAAAAGACGATGGAAATGAACTTTTTCAGGCTACAGGCGATGGGATTAAGATTTCTACGGGTTTAAATGTTGTTTTTGGAGAACGTTCTACAGGAAAGACTTTTCTATTGAACAAGATCAGTGAATCATTTGAGAACGTAAAGTATATAAAACAATTTTCTTTACTTCAGAACGATGCGGAAAAGTTTGAAAATTTGATGAGTATAAGGCATAGTAAGTTATCAGAAAATTTTTTAAAAGATTTCAAAGAAACAGTTGAGGACATAGCTAAAATTGATTTGAAGCAAAATGAGCTGGACTTAGACAAGTATATAACTACACTAGTAAAGTATGCTACTGAGAATGACAAGGCTGATGCATTTTCAAAAGCAACATTATTTGCAGAAAGTTTGTTTCCGTTAACTTCTCAGGAAAGTTTGAAAAAGTTAATTGAATCCACGAAAGTACTGATCGAGAACAATGAATATAGAAATGTTATAGACAAACATATATCGAAGCAATCTTTCAAAGACCTTATTCTTGAATTAATTAAGAAATATAATGAGACCGAAGAGTTGAATTTGAAAAAAAGGTGGCTAAATGAATTAATAAACAAATGCAAGGATGATTTACGGGTTAGGACAACTAGCACACCACCTGAGGAGATTGAACTTTATCCGATAGCTTCTGATTATAAAAAGGTTGAAAAATTTGAAGAAATAGTTTCGAGCTTGAAAGTTGAAAGGGAAATTGAAAGATTAGAATTAAGAGGATTTACAATTGTAGCCGCCATCAAAAATTTTACAGGTGCAACCCACCTTCAAAGTGTAATTCAACGAAGAATGAAATTTGTAGATGCTTTTGAGCTATATTCCAATCCTTATCAATTTTTACAATGTCTAAAAGAAAAAGAATTAGAAGAAACCGAATATTATAAGTTCTTTGTGGACATAGATTATCAAACGCTCAATAAACATGGCTTTCCAGTTTCAGGTGGTGAACGTTCAGAGTTCAATTTATTACATGAAATTAGTGATGCCCTGCAACAGGATATTCTTTTATTGGATGAACCTGAGTCATCATTCGATAATTTGTTTTTGAAAAGTCAAGTAAATGAACTTATAAAAGATATTGCAAAGCAAATACCCGTTATTGTAGTCACTCATAACAGCACGGTAGGAGCATCAATAAAACCCGATTACATTTTATACACAGAAAAAAAAGTAAACGGAAGTGCAATCGAGTATAAAGTTTACACTGGTCATCCTGCAAGTAAAGAACTAAAAACTTCTACAGGTCAGTGTGTCTCAAATTTTGATGTAATGTTAAATTGCCTTGAAGCAGGATCAGGAGCATACGATGAAAGGAGAAAAGAAAATTATGAAATACTTAAAAGTTGAGGCTGATAAAGGATACTTTTTAAGGCCAAAAGATACAGCAACTCAGGAATGGATTGAGATTGACAAAATCAATAAAGATGATTTATTGCATTTGCTAAAAAATGCGCTTTCAGAAAATTTTGAAATGGATGCATTTGATGAAAGTAAAATGGCCAATAAAGCACATCAGATAATATATAAAAATGTCTATGAAAAGTTTTCCGGTCTTGTATCTATGCAGTCAAAATTTAAAGATGAGAGTGAAAGCTTTTACAAAGATGCGGTTGAGAAATATAGTATTCCGGATGAAGGTACTTAGAGCTTTATCAATAGGATTGTATGTTGACATATAACGAACGTATCGAACTAAGGGATAAACTGGCAAATGGCGAAATCGAAATCGAACTTGCACTGCAACTTTATTGGAAGGATTTTAAAGAGGGACAAAAATCCTGGCAGACTAAAGACTGGAAAGAAAGAAGGGCAAAACTCATTAAAGACAAATGTCAAATTTGTGGTAGTAATGATACCTTAACCCTACAGCATCTCAGTCACCCAAGAAGGTACTCGGAATATTTGACAGAAATAAGAAGGGATAATGCAAAAGGGTACATAGAGGCTAATCCCGAAATCCCTAAGGCTGAATTTATAACTCACATACAGGAAAAATATGAGTATGTACCTACTCCTTTATGTCCGAATTGTAAATGGAGCAATCCCCACGAGAGAGTAAGGAAAGTTCCAAAATATCGTTGCATTGGTTGTAAGCACGAATTTGATGTCCCAGTTTACATACCATTAGATGAACTTATTTCGATCTTTTATGAAGATCAAGACTCAATGGAAGTCCGTGATAAATGTTTTATATCAATGCAATGGGGAAATGCACATAATCTCTCAAGTGTACGGTATTGGCTGCAACGAGGACAGGCAACCACGAAGGATGCCGCAGCAATTGAGAAAGAAGCTTTTTTGTTTTATCTGAATGATGATATCAAATATCTTTCTTTTGAAGATTCGATAACAGCTTGCAGAAAATGTGCGTATAAATTTGATATGAAGAGAATGGAATTATGCCCTAATTGTAAAGCAAATTACAAGGGACTTCAATATGCGACCTGTATTCAGTGTTTGCCAGAAGAAAAGCGAAAAGCTGCGTTAGAAAGAATTGAATTTGCAAATGAAATGCGAGAAATGCATAGACAACTTGGGATCGACTAAATGTGTCAAGGATATCAGGAGCGAAATCCTAGAATTACTACGAATTTTCTTAAAAAATACAAAGTTTCATAAATGACTTGGGAAGAATTTCAGAATACGAGGAAATATGTCGAGAAAAAGGCTCTTGAGTTGATGAGCCATGAAAATAAAACTGACACTCCAACAGGTGTTCCTATAAATAATTATCGAGTATTCAATATAGGCGGGCGTACTTTTTATTCTGTTCAAATAAATACATTCATGGTTGTTGTTGACGACTTTTTACTTAAGGCACAACAAAAATTTCCTGAAAAATTTGGAACAGGAAATGCATACGATGTTTTAGAGGCACTTAGACTCATTCAACCTCTTTGGTACAATAATGCACATGAAATCGCTGGCTTTTTCGCAAAAGACAAATGCACTTATGTTTTTGAATCAGAAGGAGGTGAAGTATTAGACCGAATGTTGAGATTAGATCTCTTTAGAATGATAAAAAAAGACCAAAACGGAAATCCAGAGTTTATCGGTGGGCTATTCCATGCATTAAAACATTTTTCGAAAAATGGCATAAACTATTCGACAGGCTCAAGTAACCATGAATTATATAACCCTCAAATGCTCATTGGTGAAATAATTAATGCATTTTTTACAATTGATGGAGTCTTTGAGACACCAGATCAATATGTTGTTCTTAGACCTTATCAAAATGACTATAATTTAAAATTTGTATTTTATAGAGAAGAGAATACAAAAGTTTTCTTTTTGAAAACTGTTTACAAGGAACCGAAAAAAAAAGAGCAAAATGAAAGTGTTGGGTAAATTTTGTATTAACCATGAACCTCACCCTCCGAAATAATATCCCTGAATTTGAACAGTTTCTTTTTGAAGAAATAGATTTGGGTCTATACAAACATAAATTTTTATATGATTACGTCGCTAAAGCCGTCAATGGCCATAAACCTCTTTATGAGCTATCAGTTATAAACACTTCCAATAATGGGTGGATATTGATTCTTCATGGCGAGGTCCTCTTAATATACGGTGAAAATTATATTGAAGATCAAATTGTAGAGATAAATCAAGTATTCGATTTAAATAAATTTAGGAATTACTCTCTAGCAGGCGATAATATTCTTATTGACAAATTAATCGAATTCTATAAGCCAAGTAACTTTGAAGTTGAAAAGCGACGAATCTTTTATCGGACAAATGAAATAAAAAACTATGCAGCTAAAGGTTTGAAAATTCGACTTGGCTCATTTGACGAATTAAATCAGTTGGCTTTAATGCTTCAAGAATATTATCATGAAGAATACAATGGATTAAATGATAAGACTATTGACGAAATGAGGGAACGCATTATTTCGGTTATTCAGACACAAAATATTTATGTATTGCTTGACATGGAGAACAATCTTATTAGCTTTTGTACAATAATTGATCCTGATATTGGTATATTGTTCACTAACCAAGAGTATCGAAATAAGGGTTATGGCAAAATACTGTTATCGTTCTGTTCACAATATCTTCAACAAAAAAATGGTGAGATTTATGTTATGACAGATAGAGATAAAGTTGAATCCAATATTGTCTGTGAAGCTGTGGGGTTTAAACCTTTTTTCAATTATGTAATGACTAAAATAAACTTCGATTGATAGTAGAAATAGGAAAAAAGGCTACCGCACTTAAAGCATTTCTTGAAGCAATGAAAACTTTAAGGAATGAAAGAATTCTTATTAACAAAAAGGATTTTACATGTCAAATTGGTGAATGGTTGGTTGAAATGCTTTACGAAGGTAAAAGAGCAACGAACGGTATTCAGAAAGGTTGGGATGTAGATATTAAGGGTAAACACATTCAAGTAAAAGCACATGCAAAAGCAGAAACTAATAAGGCAAGTTTTACAGCAGTAGACAAAGACTCTACAGAAACAATTGATGAATTAATAATTGTTGTTTTCACTTTTGATTACAAATTGAAAGCATTTTATAAAATACCGTGGGAATTTGCATATTTGAATATCAAATTAAGAGGAAAGAAAACACCAAGGAACGAAATCACCTGGAACTCTATAAAGAGGTTCAAAATTGAAAACGAAAATCTTCCACACCAAGAAGTGGTTTCTCTTTTTAAGTAATCTTAGTCGGTTTCATTAACAAAATATCTGCCTTCTGAAAAAATCAATTCGTCCCATTCCATACACCTTACTTAACATTAGGTTGTAGTAAGGTAAAGGGTGCTAGTTTTACAGGGAAAG
>JADMIO011628014.1_pt1 | contig 13991 bp, 10 predicted proteins | sample 8958161 | NCBI WGS metagenome assembly JADMIO01 (sample SAMN16585339, study PRJNA669376) | soil metagenome | isolation source: Crop rotation soil | place: USA: Cullars Rotation, Alabama | collected 2011 | reverse complement strand
TGCGTGCCGAGGTCGCCGTGGCCACGGTATCGAGGAACGCGTGGGCGCCTTCGCGGACGACGTAGTACAGCGATGCTCCGTCGAGGCTGATCGCCGGCAACACGGTGCGGGCATCGGTGACACCCGGCAGGTGCATCGCGTGACACGTGGCGCGATCACCCGCCGCGCAGAACGTCGCCTCGTCCGTGTCGCTGCGCTCGAGCTCGAACTTGTCGACCCGCTGCGGCTCGCGCAGCTCCGGCGGGAATCCCTGCTCCGCGTGCGGCCAGCCCACGCGCTTCACCATCGTGCCGTGCACGTGATCGACGACGAGACAATCGCCATCGCCGTAACACACACCAACCTGATCGCCGTGCGGCGCGACGAGCCGCGGCCTCGTCTCGCGAAAGCACAGCTCGGGATCCGTCGTCGTTGCCGTCGGGATCGCGTGCGCGCACCCGGCAAGCGCGATCAACGGCCACGTCCGCACGACTAGCCGCATACACGATTACCGAATCCCGAGGGGAACAATCATGCTCGCGAATATTGGATGGAAAGCGATCGACCAGAACCTTCGCTCGATCGCGCGACGCAGATCGGCGCTCGACGCGGAGGAAGCGCGTTGGTTGCGAGACGCGATGCGGTGCGAGGTCTGGAAGAAGCTCGGGATGGTGTCCGCGCTCGACTACTGCGAGCGCGTCTTGCACTACACGCCGAAGGTCGCGCGCGACAGGCTTCGCGTGGCACGTGCGCTGGCGAACCTGCCGAAGATCGAAGCGGCGTTCGCGGCGGGCGACCTGTCGTACACGCACGTGCGCGAGCTGTCGCGCATCGCCATCGCCGACACCGACGAGGTCTGGTGCGCAGCCGCCACCGGATGCACGGTCGCCGAAGTCCAGCGCCAGGTCGCGAACCGCGAGGTCGGCGATCGACCCACGGATCCGCAAAAGCCGGAGGCACGTCGATACAGGATCGAGCTCGAAGTCAGCGCCGAGGTGTTCGCGCGGTACCAGGAGACCGCGCGCCGGCTCTCGCAAGATGCGGGGATGCGGCTCGACGACGACCAGCTGATCGCGTCGCTGTGCGACGCGGCGGATGCCCCGCGCGGGGCATCGATGTCGCCCAAGCATGCGATCGGAGTCGTCATTTGCGAGCGATGCAACCAGGCGTGGCAGGACGGCGGCGGCAAGCGAGTTGCGATCTCGGCCTCGTCGTTCGAGAAGGCAGCGTGCGATGCGGTCGACGTCGGCCGGGTCGACGGAACCGAGCCACCTCGTCGCGCGGTAGCGGACGTCACGCCGCGGGTGCGCCGATTCGTGTGGGCACGCGACGAGGGGCGATGCCAGGCACCCGGATGTCGCTCGAGCCTCGGGCTCGAGATTCACCATCTCGAACACCGCGCCGACGGCGGCAAGCACGATGCAGTCAATCTGACGCTTCGATGCTCGGCGCACCACGGGGTACATCACGACGGTCGCGATGATCGGCTCGCGATGTTGCACAGCGCTCTGCGCAACCGTGGCTGGCCGAGCGCGGCGATCGACGAAGCGCTCGCCGCGATCGCACCCCACCTGGGGCATCGCCTGTTCGGCGAGCTCCTCGAGGAGGTCTTGCATCGCTGAGCAGGCCGCGCGGCGCCCATCGTTATGATCGGGCGCTCATTCCGCGGTCATGCTCGAACGTTGTTAGTTGATGACTTCGATGCAGCTGGCGATGTCGAAGAACATGAAGGCGATCGCCTTCTCTTGCGCCGACAGGTCGTTGCCCGAGCTGCAGCCCGACGGGAACGCGCCCGACGACGACGAGCCCGATGACACGTGCATGTCGGAGAACACGATCTTGCCGCAGCGATCCTTCTCGTCCGCTTCGGCCGGCGTCGTGAACTGGAAGATCTGCGGCAGGTTCGTCGGCGACTTCACCCACTGCTCGACCTGCGGCTGGATCGCACTGCACGACTGGCGCGGCTCGTTGACCGAGACGTTGCCGAGCGTGCCCGAGCCACCGACGGCGAGCATCCACTTCGCGAACGACTCGCCCTTCGGATTGTCGACCTGGTCGATCACGTCGGCGAGTGGATCATCGGGGAAGACGTCTTGATCGCACGTCGCGAGATCGGGCCACACGGCCGGCTTGTTCGTCGAGCCCGCGGCCGGATCGCCCTCGATCCACTCCTTGTGATAGTGCTCGAGGAACACGCGACCACCCGCGTCCGCGTAGTCCTTCATGTTCGCGAAGTTCTTGTTCGTGAGATCGGGGGAGCCCTCGCAGTCGTAGAGCTGGACGTCGTATTCCTTCATCTTGTCAGCGCTCGCCCACAGCGTGGACGACGGCGACAACGCCTGCGTCCCCGCGTGATCGGCGCCGCCGTTGTCGTAGAGGTGCACGTGACCCTTCGAGGTCGGTGCGTCGTTGGTGAACTCGCTCTGCGAGACGCCGATCTTCTTGACGAGGCACTCGAGCGCATCGATCGAGCCCGTCGAGATCGCGATCTTCGGCAGCTCGCCCTCGGTGCCGTTGCGCGGCAGCGACGTGAGCTCCGCTGGAATCGGGTTGTCCTGGCACTGCACGACGTTCGGGATCGTGACGATGCGACGCCACTTGCCCGTCGTGACGATGAGCGGCACGTCGGTGCCGACCGGCACATTGGAGAGCGTGAACTTGCCCTCCTCGTCGGACAGCGCGCTCGAGATCGGTCCACCCGGCAGGTTCGGATCGCAGCGATCGCACTTCACGCCATCGAGGAACTTGCCCGGCACGACGCTCGGCACGTAGACGTGCACGTTGAACAGCGCGAGCGTCCGGTTCGGCGCGTAGACGGTTCCCGACACGGTCGTGTCGGGCATGCCCATCGCCTTGCAGTCGACGCGGCGACACTCGAGGCCGCTGCACGAGTCCAGCTTTTCGAAGGCGTCGACACCACCCTCATCATCACGTTTGGGAGTGCCGCATCCGAGCGCCGCGACGGACAGGGCCAAGGCGAGAACAATTCGCATAGACCTGCCTTGTATCCAAATACCCGCCCTATTGCCAGCGGGGAAAATTCGCAGTCTGTCCGGCATGTTCACCATGCACGATCAGGACAGAACACGGCGCATGACGGATCACGGCGTCCGCCACGCTCCCGAGCAGCAGCCGGCGGAATCCGCGGTGCCCGTTCGTCCCCACGACCACCAGATCGTGGCCACCGCGCTCGGCTGTCGCCGTGATGGTCGCCGCCGGCGGGCCCTGGACCAGCTCGACGTGCATGGGGCGCCCCAGCGTCGCGTGCTTCTCCGTAAGCTTCGTCACCTGGACGTTGATCGACGCCAGCACCGCGTCGCGCACGACGGACCAGGGGAAGTGCGACTGCAAGCCGAGGAACATCGCCCCGACGCTCCCGATCGGCAGCTGCCACGCGTGGACGACCTCGATCGTGGCGCCCTCGGACGCGAGATCGACCGTGTGACCGAGCGCACGCGACGACGCCGGCGAGAAGTCCATGGCGACGAGCGGCTTCGCGAACGCCGTGCGCGTCTGCGCCCCGCGCACCACGAGGACGTCGCACGGCGCGTGCCGCACGGTCTCGGCGGCGACGCTTCCCAGCAAGAGCCGCGTGATCCCGGTCGAGCCGTGCGTGCCGACGACGATCAGGTCGGCGCGGCGTTCGCTCGCGACCGCCGCGAGGACTTCCCCCGGCGCGCCGACTCGCGCGTCGATCTCGCACGTCACGCCGGCGGCGCGGATCACCGCGAGCTTGCCGGCGAGCCCCTTGGTCTCGGCGGCACGCACCGCCGCCGACGCGGTCTCGAGCTGCTCGACGATCGCGTTGTCGGTGTGGGGGATCGGGACGTCGCTCCCGTGCGCGTGCACGAGCGCGATCGACGCCCGGTGGTGGAGCGCGAGGCCGATCGCCCGCTCCATCGCCGCATCGCTCTGCGCCGACAGATCGCAGCCGAGGATGATCCGCGCGATCATCGTTCGGCGCTCATAGGTGCGCTTCGTACGACGCCCAGAACGTGATCTCGGGATTCGGATCCCGCACGAGCGTGCTGTCTCGGTGATCGAGGTACCGCTTGACGTCCATACGGAGGTGTACTTCGTCCTTGTCGCGCACGCGAATGCCGCCGTCGACGATGCCCGCCACCGAGCGCTCGAGATACGTGTCGGGCTCCTTGTCGGGCCGCGCGTCGAAGAACGCCTCGTCGAAGTAGCGGACGCGCCCGCGCAGCGAGAAATCCTTGTTCGGCCGCCACGCACCGATCAGCCAGGCGGCGACGTCGGTGCGGAACGCGAGGGGGTCGAGCACGTTGTCGTCGAGCAGCTGATGCTCGAGCTGCAACGTCACGCTGAGCGTGCGATCGAAGGCGTACGTCCCGCGCGCGATCGTCGTGAGCTGGCGACCCGAGCACGGGATCGTGAGCCCGTCCGTCGTCGTCGCGCTCGCGATCTCGTAGCACTGGTCGTGCGATCCCATCGGGCCGCCGCCGGCGTTGAGATCCTTGTCCTGGTAATGCACCGACAGGCCGAGGCGCAGCTCGTCGGTCGTCTTCACGTCGACGCGCGAGAACGCATCGAGTTTCGGCGTGGTGTGCAGCTCGGGCGCGTTCGTCGGGTTCGACAGCGTCGACGGCGGCACCCAGAGATCGAGCTGCGCGCGATAGCTGAACGTCTTGGTCGCGCGCACGTACTTGAGCCGCGCGCCGGCCTCGTCGCGCGCGCGCTGGCCCTCGAACTCGTCGGCCTCGGAGATCGGGCGCGCGTACGGATTCGCGTAGTCGGTGCCGTAATACCGGAGGCTCAGCTCGAGCTCTTCCTTCTTGCGCCACAGGGTGGCGCGCAGGATCCCGGCGATACCGCCGCCACCCTTCGCGGCACCCATCGTCGAGTCGGCGGGCGACTTGTCGTACGACACCGCGACCTCGCCGCCGAGATCGACCGGCCCGGAGCCGAACGTGAAATTCGCGCCGCCCGCGCCGAACGTGCGGCCCGTCGGATACTTCGACCACTCCTGGGTGTCGAGATCGATCCCGCCCACGAGGTTGTGCTCGTTCGCGGCGTAGGCCGTGAGCCCGACCGAGTTGCGGCGATCCGCGTAGTACGCGACGTCGAGCCCCGCGAGCCGCTCCTGGAACACGTTCGGTAGCGTCGCGAACGAGAACTGCGCCGCGGGATCGAGCGTGTCACCCTGCGGCCGCGAGTAGACCGTCGGTGCGGCGCATGCCTTGTTCTTGTCGTCGTGCGGATCGGGACACTGGTCGGACGGCCGATACAGCTCGTACTGGTAGATGTCGCGGCGCGCGATCGAGGCCCACGCGAACGCCTGCATCCAGCCCGAGCCGACCTCGATCTTCTTGGCACCGCCGCCGACACCGAGGAGCCCCGCGCGGAACTTGAAGTCCGGCGTGACGTACTTGGCGCCCGCGCCATCGGCCGGGCACGGCGTCTCGGAGAGCTCGTCGCCCTGCGAGAACTTGCAGTCCGACGTGAGATCCGCGGTGTAGTAGATCTGGTCGTCGAGGTAGACCCCGTTCGGCGTGTAGTCGAGGCTGTTGTCGAACACGAGCCGCTGCGCGAAGCCCGCGCGATACGTGCCGGCGATCGCCGCCCAGTGATCGTCCTCGTACTTCACGAACAGCTTCGGGAGATGCACCTGGTAGTACGCCGGATCCGCGATCAGCGCGTCGCGGTTCGGGTCGTACGACGGGTTGCCGATCTCGAGGCGCGTGAACGTCGCGCCGAAGCCCGCCACCCAGTGCTTGTCGGCGGAGAACCGACCGTGCAACGCGAACGGCGGCGCGATGCGATCGCTCGTCGACCACCGCGTCTGGAGCTTGACGACGCCGCGCGGGCGAAACCCGCTGTCGCGCTCGCTGACGACGAGAAACGCCGAGATCCCGTACAGCTTCTCCTGCGTGATCACCTCGCCTTTGACGAGGCTCGCCGGATCCGCGATGAACTTGTTGGCGGTGCGATACTCGATGATCCGATCGACGTCGTCGTACGTCAGGTTCGGCAGCTCGTAGAGCTCGTCGCGCGACGCGGCGTTGATGTCGACGCCGCGATCGAGGAGATCGAGCAGCTGATCGAACGTGTCCTGCGTGATGTCCTGGGCGACGAGCAGATCCTGGAGATCGCCTTCGTCATCGATATCGATGAACGTCTCGAGCGGGATCGCGTGCGCGACGCTCGGTAGTGCGAGGGATGCGACGAGAACAGCGGCGAATTTCCTCACGCTCCGTCGACGCTATCACGATCAGTTACACGGAATCGGATCGCATGCGCCCCACAGCCCGCGCCCCGCAGCTTTCGCGTCGTCCTGGTAACCCTTGAACTCGTCGTAACGCGCGTCGCCATCCGGCGGGATGTGCAGCACGCACGCGTAGCCACGCTGCACGAGCAGCGTGTTGACCTCCTGGCCACCGACGGAGACGTAGGCGAGCCAGCGGTCGTAACGGTCTTTGCACTGCACGTCGTATGACAACGAGATCTGCTTGCCGAGCACGATGTCCGAGTTGAACGTTGCGGCGTTCTGCCCGTAACAATCGTCATGCCCGTTCGTCGTCTCCGGAGCATTGACGAGCAGGTAGCGGACCTTGTCGCCGTTATCGAGCACGATCGTGTCGCCATCGATCACGCGCTCGACCGTGGCCGACGTCACGCCGCACTCGGGTCCGTCGGAGCCGCACGCCGCCAACGCGAGAGTGATCGCGAAGCGCTTCACGGACAGACGTTCGGTGCTTTCGGCGTGCCGAAGTTGCCGGCGGTGCCGAACGATTGCGTCGCCGCGCTGGCGTTGCAGTAGTTACCCGGCGTGTCGTTATCGGTCGCGTTCGTGTTCGTCAGCTTGAGCTGGCGGCTGAGCGTGCTCGTCGCGGTGCCGGTCGACCACGCGCCGAGATCGATGAGCGTGGTGCCGTCGGCGGCAAACACGTTGACGCCCTGGCTCAGGTTGAGCGAGGTCGAGAACGTGGCGTCGACGGCCGGGAGCCCGCCGTTCGTGAGCGGATCGACCGAGTGCGCGAGCAAGCCGAACCCCAGGGGCGCGATCGAGACGCAGGCGCCCGCGATCACCGGATACTTGGTCGCCGTCGGCGAGGTCGACGTCTGCAGCACGAGCTCGTTGAGATCCCACGCGGTCGCACCGACGTTCAGGATCTCGATGAACTCGTTCGCGGTCGTGGCCCCCATGGGGTTCGGCAACGCCTCGTTCACGACCAGCTCGCCCGGCGCCGGGTGCACGATCGGACGAAGGGTGCCACCGTCGTCGCACATGCCCGGCGGCGTCGACGACGCGCACTGCGCGTTCGGCATTCCCGGCGTGCCCTTGTTCCCGCTGGTGGCGTCGTAGACGGTCGTTCCGGGACAGAACACCGCGGGGTCGTCGTTGGCGGCGACATCTTCGAAATCGGGATCGAGCGAGACCGACTGCGGCTTGGTGGACTTGGTCCACGTCACCACGTCGAGAACGTTCGTTCCCATCGTGATCTGGATGTCGCCCGGCGCGCTGACGCTGCCCTGGACGAGCGACAGCGACGACTTGAACACGCCGACGACGGATCCCGTGGGAAGCCCGCCATTCATCGCCATGTCGGCCGACTTCGCGAGCACCACGCGCGAACCCGCCGTGACGTGGATGCAGTCCGCCGAGTCGAGCGTGCTCGCGCCGGTCGTCGTGCTCGGACGGCTCACGCCGAGCCCGTTGAGATCGACGTCGGCGTTGACCTTGAGCTCGATCCACTCCTGCAGCGCGTTGTCGCCGGCCGGCTGCGGCATCACCTCGGAGATGACGAGATCGCCCGTGATCGGCGGGACCACATCGCGCATCGTGCCGCCGTCGTTGCACTGGCCGATCACGACCGGCGCGCAGTCGTTGTCCTGACCGGGCGTCCCGAAGTTGCCGGGATCGAACTCGTCGTCGTTGCCCTGGCACCACTGCGCGAGATCGTCGTTGCGCGTGTAGTCCGGCGGCGAGGCCTTCGACAGCTCGCGGCTGTGGCCGGACTTCACCGCCGCGTACTGCGCCGCATCGATCTCGTCGGCGCCGCACTTGAGCGTGAGCAGGCCGCCGTCGGTGTTGAACAGCTCGCCGAGATCGGTGCCGTAGCCGTAGTTCATGTAGGCCGGCAACCCGACGGTGTCGTCGCCGCTGCCGAGCACGAAGAACTGCTCGGGCCCGATCGTCGCCTCCGCGACGATGTGCTTGTGATCCTTCGAGCCGTCGGGCCGACTCGACACGATCGTCAGGCCCTGCAATTCGATCGGCCCGCCGGACGCGTTGTAGATCTCGAACCACTCGCGGCCTTCGTCCATGCCGCTCGTCCCGCCTTCGGGCGCGGCGTAATCGGCGAACACCTCGGTGATCACGAGATCACCGGGGAGCATCTTGTCCTTGCAGCCACCGCCGGTCGGACTCGAAGGTCCGCACGCGGAGAAGATGAGGGATCCGAGGGCGGCGAATAATGTCTTCTTCATAAGGGTGCTGCTCCTGCCGTCGGCGGCGTTTGACCGGGAATCTTCGAGAGCTTGATCTGCGTCGCGTGATCGACCTGGATCTGCAACGTCTTCTTGTGCGTGCGCTTGTTCTCGTACCAGACCGGCGTGCCGGTCACGGTGACGAACTCGCCGCCCCAGTGATCGATTCCGGACGCGCCCATCACGTCGCGATCGAAGAAGATCAGCGGGAAGTCGTTGAACAGCCGGCGCGCCAGCGTCACCGTCGTCGGGCCCTTCTCGCCCATGCGCACGTCGCCGACGGTGCCGAGCAGGACGACTTCCTTGCCGGCCATCGCCTCGAGCTTCGCCATCGCATCGAAGTGCGTGATGTCGATGTGGTTCGCCTTGCCGTCGGCTTCCGCGCGAAACGCCTCGACGAACTCGGCGCGCGCGTTCCACCAGGCCTCGCGCTCCGGATAATCCGGATACCGCATGACGCCATCGGCCCAGATGCCGCGCTTCGCGGCCTTCGCTTCCGCGAGAGCGGCGCGCATGTCGGCGTCGAACCGGCGCGACTTGCCGTACTTGTCGAAGTACGGCGACATGCCGGCGCGGATCGCCTCGATGTTGTAGTTGACCCACACGCCGTTGATCTTCGCGTAGACGTACGCGAGGTAGCGATTGAAGCGATCGCGGATCTCGGCCGGATGATCGCGCTCGATGCGGATCGTCGACGAGCCCTCGAAGAAGTGCTTCGCGAACTGCTTCGCCTGCTCGCCCATCGGCGTCGCCATCTTCACCGGGCGGGGGCCGCCGTTGCGCTTCGTCGTCGCGTACTGCTCGAACCCGGCCTCGACGGCATGCCGATCCTCGTCGGTCTTGAACGTCTCCTCGGCATCGATCCCGATCAGGCGCAGCGTGCTGTCGAGCCCGTCGACGTGCAGGGTGTCACCGTCGACGATGCCGGTGATCCGGAACTCGCCGAGCACGAGGCCGGGCGCCTCGAGCTTGGCCATCGACTTCTGCGCCTGCTTGCGGTTGAGCTTCTGCGCTCCCGGGCCGCTGCAGGCGGCCACCGTGGCGACGGCGATCACGAGGAGACGGCTCACGGACATGCGTGGTTCGCGGCTCTCGGGGTTCCGGGGTTCGCGTCCGTGCACCACATGGTTGGAAAGTCGTTCGTGCTCGCCGAGGGTGGCATGCCGCCGAACGAGTACGTGCCCATCGCGGGGAGAGAATCCCACTGAACGCGATCGATCAGGTCGGTGCACGAGCGGGTATCGAGCGACGCCGTGCCGGGAAACGTCGCGCCGACGAAGTCATCCTGGAAGCCGTAGTCGACGTGCGCCGGGCGCGCGTCGTCGGGAAACAGCCCGAGGACGGCGTAGCCCTCCGCGGGAAGCGCGAGCGAGCGCCGCACCGTGACGTCGGGGAGCTCGCCGCCGCCGTCGAGCCGATGGAACGAGAGGCCGAGGCCGCGCAGATCGATGTCGGCGCCCGACGCGTTGTACAGCTCGACCCACGCGCCGAGCGGATCCTCGTGGCTGCCTCCGCGCACCTCGGTCACCACGAGGTCGCCCGCGGCGATCGCGGGACACTGCGGTGGATCCGGATCGTGCGTACAGCCGATCGCACCGAGTGCGGTCATGGCAACGGCCGCGCGCATCCGACGATGGTACCGTAACGCCGCGACACTTGTCGGGATCACGAGCGTGACGATCGCCGCACGAAGGGCTGCCGCCGCCGATGCATGGACATGTGGGTCCTACGCGGAGGCGCTCGCCGATCTCCCTCGCGGAGCTGCGTCTGCGCGGCGCGATCGCCGGCTTCGAGCTGCCGCCGCTCGGCGGGTGGGCCGCCCCGCCCGCAACGCGCCGCTCGAGCTCGTCGATCCCGACGATACGTTCGTCGAACCGCGTAGCCGGTGTGTCAGGCTCGCGCGCACGACGATGCCCGGCTCCTTCAACCGCACGCCGCGCGAGCCGGTCGGATGACCCTCGTCGAGCTGCTCGAGCTGTGGCGCAAGACGCGCGATCCGCGGGTCGCCGATGCGCTCGATCGCGCGTCGCACGCGGTGGATCGCCCGCCGATCATCGGCAAGACCGTCGTCGAGCGCAGCGCGGCGTGGCACGCGATCGTGGCCGCGCGCGATCCGCTCGATGTCGGGCGCATCGTCGCGACGCCGCTGCCGCGCACGGTGAAGCCGCTCACCGCGGCGGTGCAGCAGCTGTGCGCGTGGCCCGACGATCCGCGGATCGCGACCGCGCTCGTGCGGTTCGCCGAGGAGGACATCCTGACGACCGCGGCGGGCCGCCGGCTGTCGCGCACGGCGTTGCTCCGCGTCGCGGACATCGGCGACGTGCGGATCGTGCCGCGCCTGCAGTCGCTCGTGCCGACGGTCGGCGCGCGCCGCAACTCGCCGCTCGCCGAGGTGCTCGATCGGCTGCGCACCCGCGAGCGCCCCGAGCTCGACGAGGCGACGCTCGCGACGATCGAGGCGATCGCCGACGATCCGCACGAGCGCGAGCTGCTCGCCGCGATCCGCGAGGCGCCGAACGACCGCGCGACGATCGCCGTGCTCGGCGATCACCTGACCGAGATCGGCGATCCACGCGGCGAGATGATCGCGCTGTCGCTCGCCGAGCCGACGGAGATCGGCGCGCGGCGCATGCGCGAGCTCGTCGCCGCGCACGGGCGCGCGTGGGCCGGCGAGCTCGATCGCTGGTTCGCCGAGGATGGCCGCGTGTTCGAGCTCGGCTTCTTCGCGGGCGGCAAGCTCGCGGCCGGCGAGGTCGCGCAGGCCGAGGCGCTCGCGGCGGAACCCGCGTTCGCGCACGTGCGCGTGATCGCCGTCGACACGCGGCGCGAGCTGTTCGGCGCGGCCGTGGTGAATGCCGCGCCCGAGATCCGCGCGCTCGGCGTCGTCAACGGCAACGTCGTCGAGCGCCTCGCATCGACGACGCTGCGCGAGCTGCACGTGCGGTTCGCCGAGGACGCGTCGGTGTCGTGGGCGCGCCTCCCCGGGCTCGAGATCCTCGGCGCGTGGACGGGGCCGATCACGAACATCCCGGACGTGCGCCGGATCGTGACGACGCCGCGCGCGGTGCTCGAGATGGAGGCGCTCGCCGCGCGCGGCGGGGCGTTGCGCGAGCTCGAGATCGTGCTGTCCGACGACCCGTGGTACGCGCCGATCGGCTGGCGGGTGCGCGCCGAGCGGACGTCGGATCGCGGCCCGTTCGCGCGCATCGTCGTGTTGCGCGGCGAGGACGCGGCGGATCACGTCGGCCGGCTCGCATTGAAGCTCGCCGCGATCCCCGGCCCGTGGCCGCGCGAGCTCGTCGTCGAGGGCGGGCGCCACCTGATGATCGGCGCGCAGGAGTCGCGCTCGATCGAGCTGCAGCTCGGCCGGTTCACGCAGGTGGCGAAGATCGAGGTCCCGTGGGATCGCGTGACCGGCGCGAAGACCGTCGAGAAGGTCCTCCTCCTCGCGTGTTCCGGTAACGGCGCGATCAAGGACGTCGCGCCGTCGATCTGGACGTTGCTCGGCGAGCTCGGCCAGCGCTACGACGTGTTCACCGTCAACTACAACGACACGATGCGGCCGCTCGGCAAGAAGCCGCTCGAGCGCGTGATGACGTGGGCCGCGAAGGCGTCGACCTACTCCCTCGTGATGACGCAGACCGGTGGCGCCGCGCGGCTCGATCTGTCGTCGGGATCCGCATCCGCCGTGATCGTCCGCAACGCGTTCGACGACGAGGCGCTGCTCGCGTGGATCCGCGGCGCGATCGCGAACCTCGGCTTCGAGCGCATCACGCTGCACGGCGACAACGAGATCCGCGCCGGCTCGTCGTCGAACGCATTCGGCACGATCCCGACGCTCGGGTGGGTGACCGTGTTCGGCGGCCGGATCAGGACGTTCCTGTCGGTCGAGAGCGTGGGCACCCTCGCCGACGATCCCGCGCTGCCCGATCTCACCGTCGAAGAGCTCGGCGATCGGCTCGTCGTCATCCTCGGGCCGTCGCCGGCGAGTGCCACGCCGGCCGCGCTCGATGCGTACGAACGCGGCCTGCGCGCGTTGCTCCTCGCGGAGCTGAAGCAGCGGCGAGGCTACGATTTCCCCGTCGAGGCGCGCGCGGTGCTCGATCCGATCGCGGCGCGGTTCGGCCTCGTCGAGGTGGCCGGCCGGGAGCCGCTGGCACTCGAGTATCGGACCACCACGCCCGCCGGCCTCCAGATCCGGTTCTGGGCGCGCCTCGAGCTCGGCATCGACCAGCCCCGCGACGCTCCCGCCGTGATGACCGTCGCGATCAACGCATGGCCGCGCGTCGAGAACGACGGCTATCACACGCTCGGCAGCGACGACCTGATCCGCAACGCCGCCGATCTCGCTGCGCAACTCGCGCGCGTCGTGGCAAAGTTCGCCGAGCTGACCCCGTGGTTGACCGAGCTCATTTCTCCGCCTTGATGCTGATCGCCACGGCCTGCGGCCCGGGTCCGAAGTCCCAGGTCGATAGCGGCCACGCGATCGATGGGCCGCGGATCGACACCGCGCCGCAACCCGACGACCTCGAAGCGCCCGACGGCGACCTGCCGTATCGCCACACGATCGTCCTCGACGGGACCGATGACTTCGCGACCGCCGACACGCTCGATACGACGTCGACGCCGGCGTACTCCGCGCGCGTCGCGTGGGACGACACGAACGTCTACGTCGGCTATCACGGCCCGGATCTCGTCCAGACGGTGACGGACGCCGCGAACAAGTGGCTGTTCGTGTACATCGACGTCGATCCCGGCACGGCGACGGGCGCGACGGCGAGCCCGGTGTATCGCACGCAGCACGCGACGTTCCCGGCGGGGTTCGGAGCCGAGATCCACGCGCGCTGGAAGGCGAACGCCACGTTCCGCGAGGTCTCGACGTACGACGGCAGCGCGTGGGTCGCGACGACGATCGACGCCTGGGGCCACGCCGCTGACTTCGTCGAGCTCGCGATCCCGCGCTCGCAATTTCCGAGCGCCGCGACGATCGGGCTCGTCACCTGGATGATCAACGAGACCGATCTCGCCGAGTCGAGCTACGCCGGGTTGTACACGGGGAACTTCGTCGATGGCCCCGCGCAGACGCTGCCGCTGACGAAGTACATGACGATCGACTTCGCGTCGCCGCGCTCGCCGAACGATCCGTCGAACGAAACGCCGTGACGCTCGTCGAGCTCCTCGAGCGGTGGCGCGAGACGCGCTCGCCGCGGGTCGCCGACGCGCTCGATCGCGCGAGCGAGGCGATCGACCGTCCGCCGATCGAGGGCGCGACGACGGTCGAGCGCGTGGCCGCGTGGCGCGCGATCGCCGCGCAGCGCGATCCGCACGATGTCGGCCGGCTCGTCGCGATGCAGATGCCGCGCACGCGGCCGCCGCTCGAGACGGTGATCCGCCACCTCGTCGATTGGAGCGACGATCCGCGCATCGCGATGGCGCTCGTGCGCTTCGTCGAGGATCAGGATCAGCTGTTCCGCGTCGGCACGATGGTCCGCACGCACGCGCTCGTGCGGCTCGGCGACATCCGCGACGTCCGGATCCTCCCGCGCTTGCACGCGTTGAAC
>JADMIO010690517.1_pt1 | contig 13999 bp, 12 predicted proteins | sample 8958161 | NCBI WGS metagenome assembly JADMIO01 (sample SAMN16585339, study PRJNA669376) | soil metagenome | isolation source: Crop rotation soil | place: USA: Cullars Rotation, Alabama | collected 2011 | reverse complement strand
CCGCGACTTCAAGTCACGTGAATTCCAAGCTTCGGATCCCACTGTGCTGGAAAGCAAGCCGCTTAAGGTTTAGAGTTCGCGCCTGTTTTCCGGCGATAGTTTTTTAGAAAGATGCCGGTATCGGTAACAAGCCGATACCGGCATCTTTTCGCGTCTGCTTTCCGTAAATTCTTCACCAGCGGGTGCAGGATTTCGGCGAAGATTTTAATTTAAGAGTCATTTTTGACGAAAAAATCATCAAAAACAGCCTCTACAATAAATTTTTTTTGATTTGAAAAATTTTTTTTCACCTGCGATTTTACAGTTTTCCACAGGCGCGATTGTATTTCAGTAAAACCCGTCAAGATTTTAAATTATAACTTAAAAAAGCTTGTGGAGTTTTCCACAATTTTTTCCACAGGCAAGTGCCGAAATTTCCCACAGGCAGACGATAATCAGCCCGTAAAATAAAGGCAAAACTTAAAGTATTTTCTGCTTGACAAGAAAAAAAACGCGTGTAAAATCGCTTTCACAGTCAAAATTGCTTACGGGCGTTTGACCGGTACTGGGAGAGGCAGACAAAGGCGGTGACGCATTGTCTGAGAACAGCGAAAGACGGAAATTAGCTGTTATTTACGCCCTGAATCGAAGCCGAAAGGCTTGCTAAGAAAGGTCGCAAGACTTTTCCGAGTTGTTCGGATAAAAACGAGCAACGCCCTTTGGAAGGTACAACCGAATGGGAGCAATGCCGCTTATGCTTCGGCATAAGCCTCGTTGCCGGGGACGTAACCGGCGGTGGAGGAAAAGCCACCACAACAAAAACCTATCGGCACTGCGCTTTCGAGCGCAACAGGATGTGCAAACATTCTGGGTGCTGACCGGAGACGCTCTCGCCGCGAGGCTCTTCGGAATATAAAATCGGTGATTTATACGTGTACATGTTAAATCGCCACCTTATCTGATACTTCGGTATTTTATAAGGACAAGTTAGCACTGTCTTAAGAAATTAAGGCAGTGCTTTCCTTTTTGGGAAACTATAATTTCTTTCGGGCTTCACGGATTTTGCCGCGGGCAGCTAAACATATAGAATAAAATGAGATGTTTATTGACCGTGCCAAAATTAAAATCAAAGCCGGCGACGGCGGAAACGGCGTGACGGCTTTCCGACGCGAAAAATTCGTGCCGCGCGGCGGACCTTCGGGCGGCGACGGCGGCAGAGGCGGCAGCGTCTGGCTCGAAGCCAGCGACGGCTTAAACACGCTCCTGCACCTGCGTTACAATCCCGAACACAAAGCCGAGCGCGGGCGGCACGGCGAAGGCTCGAACCGGCACGGCAAGGACGGCGAGGACACCATCGTCAAAGTTCCCGTCGGCACGCAGGTTTTCGATGTCGCCTCGGGCGAGATTATTTTCGATTTCACCGAAGCCGGACAGCGATTTCTCGCCGCGAAAGGCGGCAAAGGCGGTTGGGGAAACTCGCATTTCGCCACACCGACGCGGCGCGCGCCGAAGTTTCATTACACGGGCAGACCGGGCGAGGAAAAAGAATTACAGCTTGAATTGAAGCTGATTGCCGATGTCGGCTTGGTCGGTTTTCCGAACGCGGGAAAATCGACTTTAATCTCGGTGATTTCCGCCGCCAAACCGAAAATCGCCGATTATCCTTTCACGACGCTCGAACCAAATCTCGGCGTGGTCGATTTGGGCGATTACAAAACTTTTGTCGTTGCAGATATTCCCGGTTTGATTGAAGGCGCTTCGGAAGGCGCAGGTCTAGGCGATAGATTTTTGCGCCACGTCGAGCGCACGAAATTGATTTTGCATTTGGTCGATGTTTCTTCGCTGTCGGGCAGAAATTCGGTCGAAGATTACGAAATCATCAACCGCGAGCTGGCGAATTATAACGAGGATTTGGCGGAAAGACCGCAGATTGTCGTGGCGACGAAAATGGACGCGCTGGATGAACCGGAAAAATTGGAAACCTTACGCCAGCAAGCCGCCAAAGACGGGAAAGAGTTTCTCGAAATTTCATCGGTGACGAATCAGGGAACAAAAGAATTAATTGCCGCCGTCGCGCGAAAATTAGAAGAACTCAAAGAAAACGAGAGAGAAATCAATCTCCAAAGCGCGGAAGCTTTATGAAAGATTATTTAATTTTCCCGTGAGCGTATTGAATTAGCTCTTGAGATAATTGAATTACCACGCGGGATTATTTAATTTTCTATGGAAAAGTCTGTGAAAGATTTTGAGAATAATGAAAAAAATCGCTTTCTACGGCGGCTCGTTTGACCCTGTCCACGACGGACATCTGACAATTGCGCGGAAGTTGACGGAAGTTTTTGAACTCGACGAATTCGTTTTCGTTCCTGCTTTTCACGCGCCGCATAAAAAAGACAAAAAACCGACTTCCGCTTTTCACCGTTTTGCGATGCTGGCGCTGGCAACCAATAATGAAACGAAAATTAAAGTTTCCAAAATGGAAATCGAAGCTCCCGAACGTCCGTACACGGTCGAAACTTTAACGCGATTAAAAAATGAGTTAACTGGTACGCAGATTTTCTTCGTCATGGGCGCGGATTCGTGGCAAGATATAAATACGTGGCGCGAATGGGAGAAAGTTCTGACGCTGGTTGATATTATCGTGGTCACGCGTCCCGATTACGAAATCGGATTTTCGCACGTCACGGATGCGATTCGGGAGAGAATCATCGATTTACGAAGCGGCGGTCAGCCGTCAGCCGTCAGCGGTCAGCCGGAAACCGATTCACAATTTACGATTCACGATTCACGGATTTACATTACCGACGCCGTGCAGATTGACGTTTCGGCAACCGAGATTCGTCAAAAAATTCGTGAAAATGTCGGCGGATGGCGCGAATTTGTGCCGGAAGAAGTTGTAAAATACGTCGAAAAATATAAACTTTATCAATAACAGAATGAACGAATCATTAAAAGAAAAATCTCTACAGCACGAAACCGCCACGCTTCAAGTGACCGAATCGAGAACGCCTTTTACGGAACTCGACGAAAATATCCGGCTGGCTTTGACCTGCGCCGGCGAGAAAAAAGCCGTCAATACGGTGGTGCTCGATTTGCGCGAAATCGCCAGCTTTACGGAATTTTTCGTGATTACCAGCGGCACCAATCAGCGACAGGTGCAGGCAATCGCCGACGAAATCCAGGAACAGCTCAAAAAACAATTAAACTCGCGTCCCATCCGCACCGAAGGCTACAACACGGCGGAATGGATTCTGCTCGATTACGGCGATTTTATCGCGCACGTTTTCGACCAGAAATCGCGCGAGTTTTACGATTTGGAACGGCTCTGGCGCGACGCGAAAAAGGTTGATACTCCGAGCGAATAAATTTTACGTCCGGCATCGTTTTACCTGGCGCTTCAATATTCGACAACCAGATTTATGTCGGCAGCGCGCCGCTCATTGGCGGCAAATGCTTCCGCCGGATTGGAGCGCCACGCTCAACGCCGCCGACGGAAGCGTGCTTTGAATTTGCGCTTCATTTATAATGAAGCCTGCGATTACACCAATGAAATCGAGCCGTCCGGCAAGGGCGGAAAGAAAATCGCCGCGAAAATTTTAGAAATCTTACAAACCCACAATTTTTCAGCCTGCAAAACGTGCGTTTATTTTTAAACTAGAGGATAAATATGAAGGATAAAACCGCCAGATTGTTTTTGACATTTTTTCTTGCCGCCCTGAGCCTTGTCTCAACCGCTCAGGCGCAAACGGCAACCCGCATTTCCGGCACGGTGACCGACCAGAACAACGCCGCCATCGTCGGCGCGCAAGTAATCTTGCGCGGCACGATTTCGCGCGCGGTCGTCACCAACGCCAGCGGCGAGTTTGCGTTTGAAAATCCGCCGGTTGGCGATTACGAATTAAAGATTTCCGCCAACGGTTTCAGAGAGCAATCGCAGAAAATCACCGTCGCCGACCAGAATCAGACGATTAACGTGCGTCTGGAAATCGGCTCGCCGACCGTGTCCGTAACGGCGGAAATCAACCAGGAAGTCGACCGCCAAGACCTTCCGCAAGCCGTCAATCTCATCGGCAGCCAGGAAATTTTAGAACGCGCCAACCCGATTATCGCGCAGGCGGCGCAGGAAGAAGCCGGAATCAATCTGCAACGCACCAGCCCGACCATGGGCGGTTTTTTCATTCGCGGGCTGGTCGGCGCGAAAGTCAACGTTTATGTGGACGGCGTGCGTTACACGACCTCGGCGCAGCGCGGCGGCGTGAGCACATTTTTTAATCTGAACGAGGCGACCGGCTTGCAGTCAATCGAAGTATTGCGCGGCTCGAACGGCGCGCAATACGGCTCTGACGCGCTCGGCGGAACGGTCAGTCTGCTCACCAGAATTCCGACGCTCGGCGACACCGAACCGGAATTTCACGCCGAATTCAACACCGGCTTCAACAGCGCCGACCGCTCTTTCGGCGGCTCGACCTTGTTCAGCTACGGCACAAATAAATTGGGCGGTTACGTCAATCTAGCCGCGCGGCGCGTCAATAATCTGCGCGTGGCGCGCGGCATCGACACGCACTCGGCGCTGACCAGATTTTTGGGCTTGCCTTCCAACATTCTCGGCGAGCGCCTGCCCGAAACGGCTTTCACCCAATACGGCGGCGCGTTTCGTCTGAATTATTCGCCGTCCAAAGACAGCCAGCTCGTTTTCAATTATCAGAGAAGCCAGCAGGACGGCGGCAAACGCTACGACCAACTGCTCGGCGGCGACGGCAACCTGATTGCCGATTTGAGAAATTTAATGCTCGATTTCGGCTACCTGCGCTACGTCAAAGCAAATTTTCTCGGCTTTGACGAAGCGTCGTTTACCGTCAGCTACAACAGCCAGCGCGAGGAGCGCGTCAATCAGGGCGGTCAGGGCGACCCGTTCGGCAATATCACGCATCAATACGAGCGGACGACGGCGACCGGCTTCAGCTTTTTCCTCGACAAAAACCTGCCGGCGCGCAATTCGTTTTTATTCGGCGGCGACCTCTACGGCGAGCGTGTCAACGCTCCGGCTTTTACCGTCAACCCGCGCACAAACGTTTCCTTCCTTTCGCGCCCGCGCGTGCCGGACGAAGCAAAATATCTGCTGGGCGGTTTGTTCATTCAGGACGCGTGGCAGGCGATTCCCGACCGTTTGCGCATCAGCGGCGCGCTGCGTTACAACGTCGCCAATTACAAAGTTCGCGGTGCTGACAGTCCAATCGTCGGCGGTTTGAGATTGTGGAATGATGACAGCTTGAGCGTTCAGGATTTTTCGGGACGCATCGGCGCGGTTTTGCGAATTTACAAAGAATTTCGCGTGGCGGTGAATTACAGTCGCGGTTTTCGCGCGCCGAGCATCACCGATTTGGGCACTCTCGGCTTAACCGGCGACGGTTTTGAAGTTGACCACACGGCGGCAGAGAGGCTTGGCGGCACAATCGGCACAACTGCCGGAGCGACCGCCGTGACGACCGGCTTGCCTGTCGAGAAACAGCGCTCGGAAGTCACCAACAACTATGATTTCAGCCTGCGCTACGGCAATAAACGCTTTGAAACCGAAGCGACCGTTTTTCTGATTGACTTCAAAGACGCCATTACCAAACAGGCTTTAATTCTGCCGACAGGCGCGGTCGGGCAATTTTTGGGCGACCAGCCGATTATCAACCAGCTATCAAACGGCGTCGTTTTCGTGCCGCTTTCGACCAATCCCGTTTTAGTTCGCGCCAATTACACGGGCGCGAAGATTTACGGTTTTGAATGGGAAACCGAAGCGCGCCTGACGAAGGAATTAAAGTTCACCGGAAACTACACGTATATTCACGCCAAAGATAAACTGACGGGCTTGCCGCCGAACATCGAAGGCGGAACGCCGCCGCCGACCGGCTTTGTCAGCTTTCGTTACGAGCCTTTAGGCAGACCGTTCTGGGTTGAATTTTATTCGACTATCGCCGATAAACAAGACCGTCTTTCGAGCCTCGATTTAGGCGACCGCAGAACCGGCGCGGGGCGCTCGCGCGCGCAAATCGCCAACTTTATCCGGCGCGGGGCGTGTGCTCACGGTTTATCGACCAACACGAGCGGAACGGGTTGCAGCGTGACAAACGGAAATCCGACTTACATTTTAAACGCGACCGGCGAAACGCTCGCGCAAGTGCAAAACCGTCTGCTGCCTCTTGGCGCAACGATTAACGGCGTAACAGTTATAAATGACAACACAATTGTTCCGCTTTTCACGCAGCTTCCTTCATACGCGATTATGAATCTGCGCGGCGCTTTCCGTTTCGGCGAGCGTCACCAGATTTTCTGGGCGTTTGAAAACATCTTCGACCGACCGTATCGCAATCCGAGCTGGGGCATCGACGGCGCGGGACGCAGCCTCCGAGTCGCTTATCGCTTTCGTTTTTAACGCTAAAGGAAAATAGCCGCAAAAAGTCACAAGAGGCACAAAAGGAAAAACAAACCTTTTGCGTCTTTTGTGCTTTTTTGCGGCTCTTCCTTTTTATGGTAAAAAATTAAGATGCGTTTTCGCTTCGTCTGGATTGGCAAAACCAAAGATAAAAACTGGCGCGCGCTACAGGAAGATTATTCGGCGCGCCTTTCGCATTTTGTAAAATTTGAAATCGTTGAATTAAAGGACGAAAGCGGCAGGGAAATTGAAAGCAAACGAATACTGGAAAACCTGAATCAAAGTGCATTCGTCGTCTTGTTGGACGTGAAGGGATGCTCGGTCAGTTCTCACGAACTCGCGGAGACAATCGAAAAATGGCAGAATCGCGGTCTGAAAGAAGTCGTTTTTGTCATCGGCGGCGCAGAAGGTGTCGCTTCTCGGGTTGTCGAAAGAGCCGATTTTAGTTTATCCTTATCCGTTCTGACTTTGACGCACGAAATGGCGCGGGTCGTGCTCTTAGAACAGCTATATCGCGCATATACCATAATCAAAGGGTTTCCATATCAGAAATGAACGAATTGAACGACATCAAAGAACAACTCATCGCCGAGCGCGATGTTTTATTTACCAAGCTATCGGGTAACGACCTTTCGGTGGACGACACCGAAACGCCCGACCCGGTTGATTTAGCGGTGCAGAATTACTCGAAAAACGTAATTCTCGCCGTCTCGGAAAACGAAAGCCGCCAGTTAATGCTGATTGACGAAGCGCTCCAGCGCATCGAAGACGAGGAATACGGCACTTGTCAGAATTGCAGCAATGAAATTCAGCCGAAGCGGCTGGCGGCGATTCCCTGGGCGCGTTACTGTCTGAGCTGCCAGGAATTGGTCGAAAAAGGAATGATTGACACGGATAGTTTGTAATGCAAAGCGGAGAACTAAACTCAAAAAACTCTCCCCCGATTAGTTCTCCGCTTTCCGCCGTCTACGATGCCTGCCTCTCCGTCATCTACCCGCAAATTTGTCGCCTCTGCGAAAAAAGCGTCGAAGCGCGAGCCGACGGCGTCGTTTGCCGCGCGTGCTGGCAACGGACGCGGATTTTTAACGGCACGGAAATTCTATGCGAAAAATGCAGTGCTTTTTCGCCGTCAAGCGGCAAGCCGTTTAAAACTTTCTGCCGCCGCTGTGACGACGACGCGTTTGATTTGGCTCGCGCCGTCGGGCTTTACGAAAAAGCGCTTTTAGCCACCATTCTCAATCTCAAAAAATTCCCTTTTGTGCCCTTAACACTGCAAAATCTTTTCTACGAGTCTTTTCTTCAATCCCCGTTTCTCGACGCAAATCGAATCATTCCCGTCCCGCTTTCCAAACGTCGTTTTAAAGAGCGCGGATTTAATCAAGCCGCGCTGCTGGCAAAAGTTTTGGCGCGAGCGACAAATCTACCGCTTGACGAGCAAAGCCTGATTCGCAAAATTCACACGCCGCAGCATCGCGCCGGAATGGATAAAAAGTCGCGCCTCGAAAGCGTCGAAAACGCCTTCGAGGTAACGCGTCCGAAACTCGTCGAAGACGAAAATATTTTATTGATTGACGATGTTTTCACTTCCGGCGCGACCGCTTCAAACTGCGCGAAAGCCATGAAAAAGAAAGGCGCGCGGGCGGTTTATGTTCTAACCGTCGCGCGCGCGGATTAATCAATGACGAATTTCAAATTACGAATTACGAATGAAAGAAAATCTCTTTTAATTCGTAATTCGTAATTCACTTATGGCTGGTCGAAAGCCGGAACATATAAATCGCCGTTTTGTCCGAATTGCGCGGCGACAAACGCGCCGTTCGAGCTATTGATGCGATACCAGTTGCCGCCTGCCGGGCGGAACACGGCAATGTCGTCTCTGCCGTCGCCGTCATAATCGCCGACGACCGGGCGGTCACCGAGAGTTCCGAACTGCGTGGCGACAAACGCGCCGGTGGAGCTGTTCAGCCGATACCACGTGCCGTCGTTTCCACGAAAAACGGAAATATCAGTTTTGCCGTCGCCGTCAAAATCGCCCTGCGCCGTAAAATCGGCGCTGGCTCCGAATTGTACCGCGTTGAAACTGCCGTTCGAGCTGTTCAGCAAATACCAGCTTCCGGTCGTGCCGCGATAAACTCCCAAATCGTACTTCCCGTCGCCGTCGTAGTCGCCCGGCACAGGAATGTCGCCGTTCGCGCCGAATTGCGTCGCAGAGAAGCCGCCGTTTGACGAGTTTAAGATATACCAATTGCCGCCGTTCGGACGGAAAACGGCGAAATCGGCTTTGGCGTCACCATCGTAGTCGCTCGCCACCGGAGAGTCGCCATTCGCACCGAACTGCACGCCGAAAAAGGTATTGTCACTGCTGCGCAGGACATACCAAGTGCCGTTTGACGGGCGGAAAACCGCGATGTCGGTCGTGTTGTCGCCGTCATAATCTTCCGGCGCGATAGTGTCGCCGCTCGCTCCGAATTGCTGCGCGCGAAACGTATTGTTCAAGCTTTGGTTGATATACCAGAAGCTGCCGGACGGACGAAATACGGAAAGGTCGGTTTTGAAATCGCCGTCAAAATCGGCGTTGGCTTTCGCCCGCACGACTTTTTCCACCGTTCCGCCCAAGCCGACCACGTAAATCTCGCCTGCTTCGTCTTCGCCGAAGGAAGAGATATTGCGGGCGGTGTCGAGCAAAATCCGCTGCTGATTATTTTCCCAGAGCAGAATCTCGCCCGAACAGTAATCGCCGTAGATGTATGAACCGGCGGGCAGAGTGTTCAGCGCGCCGCGATAAACATAGCCGCCCGTGACCGAACAGCGCGGATTGCCCGCGCCGCTGCTGCTGTATTGAAAAACCGGCGGAATTTGTATCAAAGGATTGGTTCCGGTCGAGCACCGCGTCGGGTCGTTTCCCGTGCACTGCGTCCCTTCATAAACCCGCCAGCCATAGTTGCCGCCGTTCGTGATAAGATCGACTTCTTCAATCGCGTCCTGACCGACATCGCCGACCCAAAGTTGATTCGTGCCGCCGCGGTCAAAAGACCAGCGATACGGATTGCGCATTCCGATGGTATAGATTTCATCCGCGCCGGGCGTCGCGCCCGCGTAAGGATTGGTCGGCGGAATGTTATACGCCGGGACTTGACCGACCGGCGTGTTGATGTCGATACGCAGCATTTTGCCGAGCAAAACATTGATGTTCTGCGCGTTGTTCGGCGTGTCGTTCGCGCCGCCGCCGTCGCCCGTTCCGAGATAGAGAAAACCGTCCGGTCCGAAGGCAATCGTGCCGCCGTTATGATTGCTGTTAGTCGCGTGCGGAATCGTAATAATGGTTCGGATTGGCGTCGGGTTGGCTTGATTCGGATTGCTCGTCGAAACTTCGTATTCGGCAATTTCGAGTCCTCCGTCCGAAGCCCGCGTGTAATAAATAAAAAACCGCCGGTTGGTCGCATACTGCGGGTGAAACGCGAGCCCCAAAAGCCCACGCTCGTTACCCGACTGGCTGACGACCGACGAGACGTTTAAAAAATCCGTCGGCACGTTTGAACCCGGCTGAATAACCTTGATAATGCCGCGCTGCTGGACGACGAAAAGCCGCCGCGAGCCGTCTTTCGCGTTGGTGATATGCACGGGTAAGCTCAAACCTGTCAAAAACGGCTGCAACCGAATCGTTAAAGGCGGCGGCGGATTTTGTGCCGAAACCGCTAAAACCAGCACCGAAACTATAATTGCCAGATTTACCAAAAACTTGAATTGTCGCATCTATTCCCCCTAGACATTTTTAATATTAATTTCACAAAGGCGGAAACCCGACCGTTACGGAGGGCGCGTTTCGCTAAACTTCTGCGCTATTGCGCCCGCCTTCCGCCTTGATTTTGACTAACGCGGAGCTTTCGCCCGACCGAGTTCCTTTAAATCTTCAGACGCTTCGGAAAGCGTTTTAGACGCCGAGCATCTGCCGTCACGAAATTTTCCGTCCTCATCCATATGGGCAAAAACCAGATAGCTTTCGCCGACCTGAAACCAAGCCTGAAAGCGCGATGTTTCCAGCACGCTGACCTTGATTTTCTTCCGCTTTGCGCCTTTCCAATACTTTTCCACCCGAAATTCAAAAGTTTTCTCGTCGCCGTTTTTCGTCATGCTCAAAACTTTACCGACAAAAACCGCGCCGGAGCTTTTAAAAGCCGTCCTTAAATTCGGAATCGCGCATTTGCTGTTTGCCGCGACGATATTTTTCGTCTCGACAGGCACATTACTCAAAAGCAAAACCAAACAGCAGATGACGGCAAAACAGACAAGTCGCATAATATTTTCTCTTTAGGAAAATCGGGAAGGTAATTTAATTTTAAGCCATCGGAACAAATAAAAACAAGAAAAATCTGGCAACGTCCGTTTCGGAGTCTTCGCCGGACACTTTTTCACAAACGGTAGCGAACTTTTTTTCGGCGAAGCTCGGCGTCTTCGACTTCAAAATTTTGCAGGCGCATCGTCACGTCAGCCGTGATTGAGAGAGGCGAGTGTTCGCCGCTTTTGAGATGAAATGTTCCCGCCGCCGCAATCATCGCGGCGTTGTCGGTCGAAAGGTGTTTTGAGGGGAAATAGACGGGAATCCGCAGTTTTTGTCCTGCCTGTTCGCTTCCTTCGCGCAGGGCGTTGTTGCAGGCGACACCGCCCGCGACAATCAGAGTTTTCGGATTCAATTCGCGGGCGAGCCTTTCCATCGTGCCGACCAGCGATTTGACGACCGTGTATTGGAAGCTCGCGCAGAGGTCTTTGATTTCCTGCGAAATGGTTTCGTTTGGCGCGGCGGGCTGAATGTCGTTTTCGCGGACGTATTTGGAAACCGCCGTTTTTAATCCGCTGAAGCTGAAATCCGGTCTGCCGTCCGAGATTTTCGGCAAAGTGAATTTAATCTTTTTTTCGTCGCCTTGTTTTGCCAGACGCTCGATAACCGGTCCGCCCGGATAACTTAAGCCGAGCATTTTGGCAACTTTATCAAAGGCTTCGCCCGCCGCGTCGTCACGCGTGCGGGCGACGACTTTGTATTTTCCTTCTGCGGGAATAAAGAATAAATTTGTGTGCCCGCCCGAAACTATCAGCGCCAGCGCCGGATATTCGATGGGCGGATTTTCAAACGCGATGGAATAAACGTGACCTTCGATGTGATTGACGCCGACAAACGGTTTGTCGAGCGCAAACGCCAGAGCTTTAGCGTAGCAAACGCCGACCAGCAGCGAGCCGACGAGTCCCGGACCTTGCGTGACGGCGATGGCGTCAATGTCTTTTAATTCGATATTCGCCTGTTTGATTGCTTCGAGCACAATCGGCTCGATTTTGTTTAAATGCTCGCGCGAAGCCAGCTCGGGAACGACGCCGCCGTACGGACGGTGCAAATCAATTTGCGAGGAAATGACGGACGATAAAATTTCTTTCCCGTCGCGGACGATTGCCGCCGCCGTTTCGTCGCACGAGCTTTCAATGCCTAAAACCAACATTCTTTTAGTGTAAGGCAAGAAACTGAGAACTGAAAACTGAGAACTGAGAGCCGAAAACCATTTTCAGTTCTCAGTTTTCAGTTCACTTGCTATTTTCCTTAACAAAAATAAAAAACGTTCCCTGAAATTTCAGGGAACGTCCAAATGTCAGAAATTGACAATGTCCACTTATGACTAAAAAGTTCTACATGACAGGAAAGAACTACACACCGATTCACCTACCCCTTGCTCGTTAAAACCTAAAACCACCCCTTGCTCGTAAATAACCCTTTGTTCGTTCTAATCTAAACCTAATCTGAAACCCTTTGTTCGTTAAAAATCCCTTGTTCGTCAAAGCTTATTGCTGTCTTTGTTTTTCGATTTCCGCCGGACTCTTGGTGGTGCTTCCGTCGGTCGCCGTTTTCAAAAAACCGCCAAAAACTAAAATTGCGATAATTATGATAAATGCTGCGATACTTGCCAAAGCCCAGATTACGCCTCTGTAAGACTTTGCCGTATCTTCGCGGACGACTCTTTCCTCACCATCCACGCTTATAACGTCCTTCGCCATTCTTCCGTCACTCCCTTATCAAAAATCCCGTCCATCCGCAACAGACACACCTACTTGAAGCAATGACCGTGCCAAAGTTCCAAAATTAAAAAATCACCGAAAATATAAGGCTTGCTTCGATTTTTATCGTTTTTAGCGAAAATATTTCTTGTATTATTTCCAAACAACCGTTGGACTGATTCGATACAAAGCGCGAAAACTGTTTTAATTTTCCATCTGCGTTTCGGCGTTTTGCACAATGACCGTGTTCGGCGGATACATTTCGACGCTCGCCCGGCTGAGCGAGGCTTTAATCTCGGTCGCCACGCGGTCAAAAACTTCTATCGGCTTTGCCTCATTCGTATTTATCCAGAAATAAATCGCCAGATTAACGCCGTCCGAAGACAAATCGGTGACGTAAACATTCGGCTTCGGCTCGTCAACCACGCCTGCGACGTTTTGCAAAGCGTTTTTAATGGTGGCGCGCACCTGTTCGATGTCCGATTCGTAACCGACGCTGATTTTCAGATTCATCCGGCGATTCGCGCCCGCGCCGCGAATCGTCAGCGCGTTGGAATACATATCGCCGTTCGGAATCAGAATCAGCTCGCCGTCGTCTTTTCTCAATTGCGTGGCGCGGACGCCGATATATTCGACCTTGCCCTGATTAGTGCCGACGAAAAGATAATCGCCGATGCGAAACGGCTGCTGCCACAAAATCAAAACGCCCGACAGAAGATTATTCAGAATATCTTTCGTCGCAAAACCGATGACGAACGACGTAAAGCCCAAGCCCGTTATCATATCGCCGAAGCCGAAAGTCGGAACAACCACCGTCAAAGCCGTAAAAATGCCGAGCACGACGATAAAAACGACAATCAGACGGCTAAACAAAATCCGCAGACGATAATCCAGCTTCGTGCGTCCCGTAGTTGACCAGAAAATTATTCTGACGATGCGGGCAAGCACGAAAAAAATTGCCATCACTAAAAGTCCCGCCAGAATATAAGGCAGACGCTCGAATATCGAAGCCACAATGTTGTTAATCGATTCATACGTGACATCTTTAATCGTCCACGCGTTTTCAATAATTCTTGATGTATTTGAGTTTTGCATTAACATAATAAAAATCTATAGTCTTAAGATATATGCTTGGATGCTCGGAAAGGTTGGAAACTTTTCCACTCGCTTTGACATCGGCATACTTTTAGAATCGGAGGAATTATGGAATTACATAAAACGAAAAATGGGTTATCAGAGGAAACACGGGAAAAAGTTATCGGAATCTTGAACGCGCGCTTAGCCGACGCGAGCGATTTAAAATCGCAGGCGAAACAGGCGCATTGGAACGTCAAAGGAATTCATTTTTTTCAACTGCACGAGCTTTTCGACCAGGTGGCGACGGCGGTTGAAGGACACATGGATTTGATTGCGGAAAGAGCGACGACGCTCGGCGGCACGGCTTTCGGAACGGTTCGCATCGCGGCGCAGAATTCTTCGCTGAACGAATATCCGCTGGAAATCACGGACGGCACGGCGCACGTCGACGCGCTTTCGACCGCGCTGGCGGATTTCGGCAACGTC
>JADMIO012610930.1_pt1 | contig 14000 bp, 17 predicted proteins | sample 8958161 | NCBI WGS metagenome assembly JADMIO01 (sample SAMN16585339, study PRJNA669376) | soil metagenome | isolation source: Crop rotation soil | place: USA: Cullars Rotation, Alabama | collected 2011 | reverse complement strand
TTCCGATCTTTGGAAGGCGGCAAAGCGGGTATATGTGATGCGTGGGGTCATTTATTGCGGGGTAAGGTTAACGATAACAATTGTACTTACCTGTTGAGATAGATTTTTTACTATTGTTGGGTGCTGGTTCATTTTAATAAACTTTAGGTGCTTCTGTCAATCGGCGTTCCCGTTCTTTAACCGCTGCATTTATGGCAAGTTCGATATATTCCACCAAATCCACCCGCTGTAATTCCCTTATTCTTTTTTCATTAGCGCAATTCTTATTACAGGGCTGTATAAACTTTTCTGCTATCTGCTGGGGGGTGAGTATTGGTTTTTCAGGCATAAACGGGGGAGTTGAAAAATGTTTTAGCCTCTGATGTACTGCGAAATAAGTAGTTAAAAATCATCTCCCTTTGCGCTTCATAATCAGAATGGCAAAATCGTTCAATAAGTTGCCAATCCATTAGCTTCATTTCGCCGGTAATATCCAAATCCATTTCGCCTTTCAGCTTATTAATTGCCGTTTTTGATGACCAGCCATGCTTTAGAAGTTCATCGGCTACATGCAGGGGGCTAACTACCCACCCTTTCTTTTTGCATTCATCAATAGCCATTGAAATAGGGAAGCCTTCTTGGTAAAACAATTTACCTACACCTTTTAAAACAATCATTTTACCGTTAATGTTATCCACTTGTATCATATTACCCACATTTAATATTTACAAACTTACATATTATTTTCTTCCGGTTCGTTGCTTATTCCCTGTGATGCTTCCATTCCTTCTACCGGTATGCTTACATCTTCCAGCGGCACTACAGTTGTAGGGAAATAAAATACATCCATTAGCGGGTCTTCTGAACGTGCAAAATCCTGGTACTCGCGTTTCTCATTTGGTGTAATCCAATAGGCAGCTGCCAGCCAATCGGTCATCGTTTTCATATCCGGCTGTAATTCCGGGATGCCTGTTACATCCAAATCTATAAAGTATTTCTTTTTGTCCTTTTTGCTGAATAATGGGACAAGCTTATGATTAAAGCCATCAACAATTGCCTGCATTTCCGGTATAATTGCTGCAGTCCATGCATCCCGCCTCATTTCCTTTACATTGCTTTCTGCGTTGTGGGAAGGGTCGTTGAACATCACACTACTTATTTTATAAACATTGCACAGCATGTTAAATGTCCACCCGAGTGAAGCAATTACGTCCATATCTACGGGGCTTAGTCCTACTTGGTGAACGTTTACCTTACCGGCCATCACTTTCATCTTATTGGCGTTCATAGGGCCGCTGTATTCGCGCTTATCAGCCTGCTTGGTAGCCCCCTGTTGTTCTGTGCTGCGTTCTGTACCATCCCAATCTTCACGGGCTACAATAACCTTAGGGCCTCCATTTACATACATCATATCCGCGTACAGTTCTCCGTTTACATTCGTGGCAAGTGTTTTACGCGCGGCAAATAAAGGGCTTAGTCCGTAAAGCTGTAAACCATCAATGGTATAGCTTAAATTCGGGTATCGGGTGTGTATAACCTCATCACCCCTGTATAATTCAACACCGCTTACTATCAATTCGTACCCCAATACAGGATTAGGCCATCCGTTGCGGGTAATGATACCCATGTACTGCGATGGCATAATAAACATTTCGCTTACCAATCCTGCGTTTGTGCCTAATTCCAACGTAGGGACTGAAATAAAGCCGTTGCCGGTAACTAAACGGTATGCTATAACCGTGGCGTAAAATAATTGTTTTGGATCCTGGCGGTTGGGGTTGTCGATTAAATACTGAAGTGGGTTGTCGTCCGGTGTTTCTACTAAGGCCCTTTGTTTAAGCTGGAAAGCCCGGTACATATTTTCCGGTGTGCGTTCCATCCCTTTTAATGCCTTGTAATGCTTTAGCGCGGCGCTGTCCTTCACCTCGTACACCTTCATTGGTATTGAGGCCGCTAATTGGGCTATACGGCTTACAATGGCATATACGGCGGCGCTGGCTTGGTAGCCATTCGTTATTAATCCCTGTACTTGGATATTATTAAATCGGGCAAATCCCGCCTGGTTTCTGAAGTCAATGGCTAACTGTGTTTGGATATTGGCAAACTGGGTGCCCAATGCCCTGTTTTCGGCCTGCATTGCCTGTAATTGGTTGGTAAGTTCAGTTACCTGGTTGCTACTCCTGAAAAGGTTGCGGAAAAAGTTTGCCATCTTTTAAAGGAAAGGATTACCACATATCTCCTTTATTTGATGAATTAATAAAGTGAAGTTAAAGAGAATTGATGTAATAATAGAAAAACACCGTTTCTGGGGCTTAAAGTGTGTTTAGGTATTGTTCTTTGGTTGGTTCGTCGCTATCTCCCTTACGATCGCTCGTAAAGCCATTTAACCCCCCTGCGCTCCACGCCGCCCCTGCTACCTGCTTAATATCTATTTGCGGTATGTATTGAAGGTTTAGGCGGGTGCAATCACTTATAAATTGCTCAAGGCTTGATGGCTTGTACGGTCGTAAATAATCACCAAACAGGATCCATTGGTTGCTAAGCTGAATAATGCAGCGCCTGCTTTCTTCGTCAACAAAGCAAGCCACTTCCTCACCTGCGAGAAGAAGGGCGTAAAGCGCGGGGTAATCGGTAGATAAATTGTATGGCATGGTTAGGTGGTTTTAGATTGACGCAATACAAGTTTCTCCATAGCTTTTATATAAAGCCACCACGCCTGCCGCTTCGTTTTTGCATGTTTCCTCTTTGTACTGAACGCGCTCCATCCACCTAAGTTTTTGGGCTTAACTTCATCAACTTTTGAGTTGGTATCGGCTGTAATATCTTCCAGTTGTTCGCATAATCTGTCTAACAGTTGCTGTGCCAGCGCGGGTGTCTTAAAGTAACTTTCAAACTTTTCTGTGTTCATACATTTTATTATTTACCCCCGTTGGTTAGGGGTGGATGAAACATTAATTGCAATGCCTAACTCAATGGGGTTTAGGTTGTAGGGGTAGATGGGTACGGCATAGCCACCGGAGATAAGGAATTGATGTTGCTTTGCAGTGAGGTTATTGAAGTGAATGTGTTGATAGCTTGCGCCTTCATCGTCAACATAAACTAATTCCAGCCCGTTCACAAATTTTTTAATATCATCCGGTAACTGCCATGTGGTTGTTATAAGCCCCTTAATGTCTTCATCAGTAATATCTTCTAATGATTTAAGAAGTAGCTTGCAGCGTTCTATTGGATAGGCGGCACTACATTTAGGAGCATACAATGCATGGTATTCATTAAACAGATACCCAACACCCATTAGCGTCTCCGTTACACTTGTGCCATCATTTACCTTACAGCCCAAATACATTGCAAAAATCTTAGCCTTTTCTTCGTTCGTTAATTGTTCCATTGTGTTGTAGTTTATTTAGGTTGGTGAGGTGGGGTTAATATTCCATGGATGCTATCCAATCGGGTTCTTTTAGTTGTTTAATGGCTGTGTAAAAGTTCTTTCCCCTTTCGCCCGTACCTTTTTCAGGGTTTACTTTATAGTCTTTCCACACTTCTTTTTTAAGTTGCCCAATATGGTCGTTGCCGTCAAAATCGTTAAGGGCAGTTCCCGTTTCTTTACAATAGAATTGCAGGGCTTCAATCATTGAATAATGCGCAATCCAGTTAAGTTCACCTGCATATTCAATTTCAAAAATTAATAATGGTTTCTTTTTATTTGCCATACTTTTTATTTTTGGTTTTTATAAAGGGTGTACAGTTGTTGGGTGGTGTAAGAGCGGAATAAAACAGGTTCAGTTGGTATAGTTGCAATCCATTCTCCATTAGCAGCCACAATGCAACCTACGCTGTGCATCCACTCCGCAAAGGACACCGCTTCATTCTCTGATGCATGTGCTGGTATTTCTTGTAAGTGGGTAATAGCGTATTCAACGCCGGATAGGAATGCGTCATGCGAATATTGGAGTATGCTGTAATAGGTGGCATCTACTTTAGCATCGCCACCGGTTTTAGCGTATCTGTCAGCCGCCTCAATTTTTGCTTGTCTTAATAACTGTTCTTTGTTCATGTGGTTTGGTTTTTAAGGTAGTGTTCGTATTCTTCTTTGGTGGCGGGTTCTGCATAGCCCATTAAAATAATTGGATGTGAAAGCAATTCTAATTCTGAACGGCTTTTTATGTATTCATCCAACTCTTGCCAGCTTATTACTACCCCTTTATCAAGTTGGTAATACGGTTCATCCTGAATGAATTTTACATACTCCGGCATTTCCTCAACCTTTCTGTCAGCATACCACGGAAGGGGCTGGAATAGGTGGGGGTATAGTACTGCACAACTTTTTTTAATACCATGTAGGAAATTATCCGTTTGTAGCCAATCATCAAACACATCACTTTCAATCAGTATTTGCCCGACTTCTAATGTGTTTTCTGGATAATCCGCTATTACCTTATACCTAGGTTTTAATAAATCTTTAGTTTCCATGTGTTTTAATACTATTTAATTAAAGGTTAATTGTTAGTTATTTAAGTTGGCGCTGAAGGTCGGCTATCCTGGCTGATTGGTCGGCATGCCAAACCTTACGACCTATAACTGTATCGCGTTCTTTTGGTATCTTCTCCGCTTTAATGGCTGCAATTTGCTTTTCAATTTCCCGAGTATGCTTTTCCGTTTCCTTATCCGGTGGAAATATAGCATCCTGACACTTTTTTATATCAGCCTCCGATATTGATACTTCATTCTGGGTCTTTTTAGCCCTTTTGCGCTTCTTTGCTTCATCGGCGAACGGTTGGGCTTCAATTACTTTTTCAGCCCCGTTATAGCGGTCGGCAATGGCTTGTGCTTCCTCTTTAAAGGCTGCTGCCTTATCCGCATTAATGTAAAAAAATACCTGTAACTTTTTTAATGCCTGTTCTTTACGGCCAGCACCGGGGCGCTTGCCCCCTCGTTTATTTTGCATAGTTTTTAGGATTTGAATATTATGATAAATATTTTGACCAATAAAATCATTTGCACCAAAATAATACCTGTAATATATTGGCACATAAAATACCTGTAAGCTCGCTTCGTGTATGTATCTGGCTCAAAGCACCATTTGCCCATTCGCTTTAAAGAGAATACCCAAAACGGAAGGAAATACCAATACCATTTGGATTGTAAAAATGCTTCCTTCATATAAATTTCTCCTTTCTTTTTTCAAGTGATGCAAGGCGGCGGCGCATAGCAGGAGTATAATAGCTATTCCTGCAATTCCTTGCGAATGTTTTTAATTGTTCAATAGCTATTTCGCAATCATTTAAATCTGTGCATTGTGATGCGGCGTATATCAATTTTAATGTTGTAGTAACAGTGTTCATGTGTTTATAGTTTGATTGTGTAAATATACAATCAATATTTGATTATCCAAATATATTTTCAAATTTGTTTAAATATTTGTAAAATCAATTACAAATCATCCCAACTCAATTCCTCATCCGGTGGTAGTGCTTTCTTAACAAGGAACAGCATACGCATTAAAAGCATGTCCAAATAGTCGGGCGAGTGCCCTAACAGTTCCTTCATTTTTTCCTTACTGATTAGCTTTTTCTTCTTTTCGTCCCTATCTATACTGTCCTGTTTTAACACGGCAAGTTCCTGCATTATCCTTTCCTGCTGTTCTAAGGTGCATATTATATTGATTTCCCGCTTATTAACTACTTCAGCTAATTTAAATCCACATTCACTTTTAAGGTTGGCAAATTCTGTTTTGTTGATAGCCTGCGCACCCCCATGAAATTCCTTTATGCCTTCTAAATAGCTTTCAAGATAACTACCCATGCCATCGCTATCCACTACCGTTTGGCTGTGCCCTATGTTGTTCTCCTTCATGCACTTGCTCACATCTTCCTCAATTTCTTTACCCCGGCTTTTTAGCTTATCGACCTTTATAGTACAAATAAGCCCATCCCATACGCCCACAATGAACCTATCGCGGCCCTGCATGGCTAAATCGGCGCTTATTGCTTTTACACCCCCTTGTATTTTATTTGTGAATACATCGCTGATGGCTTCGTAACTGCATAGCGTAGTGGGGTCGCTGTCATAGTTCCAGTTGCCATTTAAAAGCCTTTCCTTGCTGTTTAAATCAAGGGTTAGTAAATTATCCTTATAGTGTTTGGAAATGAAAGGGTTATCATTTAAAAGGGCCTGTACAAAGCGTTTATTTATCGGTAGTTCATTGCGCTCAAAAGGCCTAAAGAAGTTTAAAAACACCCAATTCTTTGACGGGTTGCAAGTGCCCAGGATTTTAGGGACTATGCCATATTCATCTAACCTGTACCTGATACGGGATTTTAATATGCTCCACGCCTTATAAACTATTTGGTTGCACTCATCTACAAAGGCCCCGGTTATCTCAAGTGAGCCCAATTCATCGAATTCTTTATCGCTCGGATAGTATTCCAAGTCCTTAAAAAGGATTGTTGACCCATTTATAAAGCGTACGAAGCTCTTTTGGTCATTGTATTTGTAGTGTGTGCCTGCTTTAAGTCCCTGATTTTCAAACACCCACCAAAGGGTATTTAAAGTTGTTTCCTTTAGGGTTCGTAGTACCGCCCTGCCTATTACCCACCGTGTACCGGGGTATTTAAGGCACATCTTTGTTATCCAATAACAGCCTAAAACTGATTTTGCGCCGCCAGCGCCCCCTCCAAAGACTATTTCATTTGTGGTACTGTCCTCCAGGTAATCAAGGGCTGCCGTTTGTTTGATTGTTAAAATCATCTGCCTACGAAATTAATGAGGCTGCCACAGTCGCTGCATATATTAGCTTTATCGCTTTGTCCTATTCGGCATGACCAATTGCCTTCAAAGGTGTTTTCGTGCTTACAATTAGCTTGAAGTACCTTTATTTCGGCCTCGGCTGTTTTTATAGTTTCAACTAACCGGGTGTGTTCCTGTTTTATTTCTTGTGCTTTCATTCCTGTGCCTTTGGATAGCTTTTAGTCTCATTCCAGTTGATGCTTACATTCTCGCCGGTAACCTGTATTAGCGGGGGTGCATCCATTTCAGTAACATTGTAACCCAATACTTTACAGATGCTGTCTAATGCTGCTTTCTTATCGCTGGCCTTTATTTTATCCCCCTCTACGGCTATGATGGCCCCGGTGGTGTTATCGTCCATTTCAGATACTGCTTTAAGGCTGCCATCTTCCTTGTAGATCTTCTTAATATCGAAGAAGGCAATTTTAGCGTATTCAGCCAATACCCTTTCTTTGGTGATATGAAGCGATTGTAGGGCCTCCCGTGTTAGTTGGGCACTTTCCTCCGCCCGTACTATTTCGTCCTGTTTTAGGCGCGCCTGCAATATCGGCTGAGCATCCCTTATCCAGTTATCTACTGTCCTTTCGGCTACTTTGCACGTTTTTGTAAGTTTTTCCACTATTACACCTCGTTTTTCACCGGCATATAGCAAATCACTTGCAAGTTGCACCCCTTTATTACGTGAAAATTTTCGTTTTTCTGCCATAACTGTAACCAAATTTACAGTTTTTGAAAATAAATGCAGTATTATTTACCTAAAATGGTAAGTCTTCAAGTTCCTGTAATTGCTTTTTTGTGTGAGTAAGGCGGTAGATTTTACCGGTCAATTTCTTGACAGGATAGGCGTTTTTGCCTTTTTTTATGATGTGTATAATGTTGTTAAGGTAGGCTTTTGGCAACCACCAATATACCCTCCATCCAATTCCCGCGCCTTTATACCAGCGTTTAATATACCCTTTTTCAAATAACAGGAATAGTATTGAGGTGCACAATGCCCCGTATTTAGCCCGTTGGTGGCTTATATAGCCTTCGATTTGCGCCCCGATTAATATATCCGGTTTCTTATAAGCACGCTGGTATGGCTTGTGAAAGGTGTATTTTCCGAATTGCACGCGTTCTAATATATTCCAGGTTGGGCGCTTATACCAGCCATTATAACAATGGTAACAGGTATCATTATACTGCCGCCCGTAATATCCAATATAAATGCCTGTACCGTTGCATGTATGGCATTTTTTACCCTCAATAAACTGTACGTCATAGCCTGTATGCTTGCCAAACTTTAATAGCAGCCGGTTTTTAATGGCGTAAAATTCAGGGCTGCAATAGTGCTCCCGGTTTGCCCGGTGAAGAAGGTTTGATAAAATGTAAATGATTAGCTTTTTCATGTGCTTAAAATTTAGTTGTGTTAATCCGGCCCGGTTGTTTATTGTTCAAATCCACATGCATGGAATGCTTTAAATTCCTGTGTGTAAAGTTGTACCTGAAATATTTAATGCCATTCTTTTTCAAAAGTTTGTTTTTATACTTGTCGTTTTTTATTTGCTCCACGCTTTCAAAATGTTGTTTGCCATCATATTCAATCACAATATCCAAGTCAAATAGGTAAAAGTCAAACCTTTTGCGCCCGTCAAAACTTACCTCCCGGTAAAACTTTATGTCCATGCCGGTTAAAATATCCTCAATTTCCTTTTCTTTTGGTGAGGTATCAAATGTTTTTAAGTACCCGAATGAACGGAATTTACACGATGTTTTTGTGAAGTGCTGCCAATCACTATCTACAAATTTGGATATTACTTTTTTCTTTTTCTCCGCGCGCTTAACCTGTTTTGCCTTCCGCTCTTTCATTAATTCCTGATGTTCGGCGGGGTGCTCTTTAATCCATTTTATTTTTTGAGCCTTTTTTTCAAGGAATGCCTTATGCTTTTTTTCTTTAAAAGCCTGTATAAATTCTGCATGGCTGCCGTAATCTTTTGGCATTTTTTTGTGATTTATTTAATAAAAATTCTTTATCGCTGCACCATACAGGGATTTGAAATTTCTACTGCAACGATAGAATTAACTATGCCCTTGTAAGTGCCCGCTTATCGCAACGGTAGTTCGGTTGTTCTGTATGTGCAGCGCCTGGTTGTCAGTTTAGGACATTGCCGGGATTTATTAACCTCACTATTATTATAAAAAGAGTGCCTTTCACCCTTAATATTTTCTTACAAAGACGCTTATATCTTTTATTTGCTAATTAGTTAATGGTTGCGATTAGCGGGGCGTAAAACAGTATTAAAACCCCGCAAAACAGATAAGGTACGGGCAAAAAGAAACCCGAAGGGGAGATGAACCTTCGGGCGGGATAGGCAAGTTTATTTATTTTCTCACCAATCAAACCCGACTTCGTTTCCATCTCCTGAAACCAAATCGGAATTGCATCCCAAAAATAAACCTTTTCCTGAAACGGAGAAAAATTTATTTTCTTTTTGGGGGGAATAGCAGGAAAAACACAACCCCGGCTAATACAAACATAATACATCCTAACAATTTTCCGAATATAGCCGTCTCGTAAATGTCCCGTGCCATTATTACCCCTCCGGTAGCACGCATTGAGGCTAATTCACTATCGGCAAGCATTTGCCCTAACCAAGCGCTTATAAAGGCTATTGCCGCGCAATAAAACAATCGTTCTAAGATTTTAAAAATTATCATGTGTGTAGGTTTTTTATTTTACAGGTTCTTTAATTTTCTCAATTAACCCATCTATCCAATAGGAAATAATACCGCAGGTAATGGATAGGGGTAAAGTACCTTTTGTAAACGCGAAAAGGAAACAAAAGGATGCTATGTTGGTGAGAAGTTTCATTTAACAACTGTTTTAATATCAATTGCAATGCCTAATTCAATGGCCGTTTTGTTGTAGGGGTAGATGGGTACGGCATAGCCACCGGACATAAGGAATTGATGTTGCTTTGCAGTGAGGTTATTGAAGTGAATGTGTTGATAGCTTGCGCCTTCATCGTCAACATAAACTAATTCCAGCCCGTTCACAAATTTTTTAATATCATCCGGTAACTGCCATGTGGTTGTTATAAGCCCCTTAATGTCTTCATCAGTAATATCTTCTAATGATTTAAGAAGTAGCTTGCAGCGTTCTATTGGATAGGCGGCACTACATTTAGGAGCATACAATGCATGGTATTCATTAAACAGATACCCAACACCCATTAGCGTCTCCGTTACACTTGTGCCATCATTTACCTTACAGCCCAAATACATTGCAAAAATCTTAGCCTTTTCTTCGTTCGTTAATTGTTCCATTGTGTTGTAGTTTATTTAGGTTGGTGAGGTGGGGTTAATATTCCATGGATGCTATCCAATCGGGTTCTTTTAGTTGTTTAATGGCTGTGTAAAAGTTCTTTCCCCTTTCGCCCGTACCTTTTTCAGGGTTTACTTTATAGTCTTTCCACACTTCTTTTTTAAGTTGCCCAATATGGTCGTTGCCGTCAAAATCGTTAAGGGCAGTTCCCGTTTCTTTACAATAGAATTGCAGGGCTTCAATCATTGAATAATGCGCAATCCAGTTAAGTTCACCTGCATATTCAATTTCAAAAATTAATAATGGTTTCTTTTTATTTGCCATACTTTTTATTTTTGGTTTTTATAAAGGGTGTACAGTTGTTGGGTGGTGTAAGAGCGGAATAAAACAGGTTCAGTTGGTATAGTTGCAATCCATTCTCCATTAGCAGCCACAATGCAACCTACGCTGTGCATCCACTCCGCAAAGGACACCGCTTCATTCTCTGATGCATGTGCTGGTATTTCTTGTAAGTGGGTAATAGCGTATTCAACGCCGGATAGGAATGCGTCATGCGAATATTGGAGTATGCTGTAATAGGTGGCATCTACTTTAGCATCGCCACCGGTTTTAGCGTATCTGTCAGCCGCCTCAATTTTTGCTTGTCTTAATAACTGTTCTTTGTTCATGTGGTTTGGTTTTTAAGGTAGTGTTCGTATTCTTCTTTGGTGGCGGGTTCTGCATAGCCCATTAAAATAATTGGATGTGAAAGCAATTCTAATTCTGAACGGCTTTTTATGTATTCATCCAACTCTTGCCAGCTTATTACTACCCCTTTATCAAGTTGGTAATACGGTTCATCCTGAATGAATTTTACATACTCCGGCATTTCCTCAACCTTTCTGTCAGCATACCACGGAAGGGGCTGGAATAGGTGGGGGTATAGTACTGCACAACTTTTTTTAATACCATGTAGGAAATTATCCGTTTGTAGCCAATCATCAAACACATCACTTTCAATCAGTATTTGCCCGACTTCTAATGTGTTTTCTGGATAATCCGCTATTACCTTATACCTAGGTTTTAATAAATCTTTAGTTTCCATGTGTTTTAATACTATTTAATTAAAGGTTAATTGTTAGTTATTTAAGTTGGCGCTGAAGGTCGGCTATCCTGGCTGATTGGTCGGCATGCCAAACCTTACGACCTATAACTGTATCGCGTTCTTTTGGTATCTTCTCCGCTTTAATGGCTGCAATTTGCTTTTCAATTTCCCGAGTATGCTTTTCCGTTTCCTTATCCGGTGGAAATATAGCATCCTGACACTTTTTTATATCAGCCTCCGATATTGATACTTCATTCTGGGTCTTTTTAGCCCTTTTGCGCTTCTTTGCTTCATCGGCGAACGGTTGGGCTTCAATTACTTTTTCAGCCCCGTTATAGCGGTCGGCAATGGCTTGTGCTTCCTCTTTAAAGGCTGCTGCCTTATCCGCATTAATGTAAAAAAATACCTGTAACTTTTTTAATGCCTGTTCTTTACGGCCAGCACCGGGGCGCTTGCCCCCTCGTTTATTTTGCATAGTTTTTAGGATTTGAATATTATGATAAATATTTTGACCAATAAAATCATTTGCACCAAAATAATACCTGTAATATATTGGCACATAAAATACCTGTAAGCTCGCTTCGTGTATGTATCTGGCTCAAAGCACCATTTGCCCATTCGCTTTAAAGAGAATACCCAAAACGGAAGGAAATACCAATACCATTTGGATTGTAAAAATGCTTCCTTCATATAAATTTCTCCTTTCTTTTTTCAAGTGATGCAAGGCGGCGGCGCATAGCAGGAGTATAATAGCTATTCCTGCAATTCCTTGCGAATGTTTTTAATTGTTCAATAGCTATTTCGCAATCATTTAAATCTGTGCATTGTGATGCGGCGTATATCAATTTTAATGTTGTAGTAACAGTGTTCATGTGTTTATAGTTTGATTGTGTAAATATACAATCAATATTTGATTATCCAAATATATTTTCAAATTTGTTTAAATATTTGTAAAATCAATTACAAATCATCCCAACTCAATTCCTCATCCGGTGGTAGTGCTTTCTTAACAAGGAACAGCATACGCATTAAAAGCATGTCCAAATAGTCGGGCGAGTGCCCTAACAGTTCCTTCATTTTTTCCTTACTGATTAGCTTTTTCTTCTTTTCGTCCCTATCTATACTGTCCTGTTTTAACACGGCAAGTTCCTGCATTATCCTTTCCTGCTGTTCTAAGGTGCATATTATATTGATTTCCCGCTTATTAACTACTTCAGCTAATTTAAATCCACATTCACTTTTAAGGTTGGCAAATTCTGTTTTGTTGATAGCCTGCGCACCCCCATGAAATTCCTTTATGCCTTCTAAATAGCTTTCAAGATAACTACCCATGCCATCGCTATCCACTACCGTTTGGCTGTGCCCTATGTTGTTCTCCTTCATGCACTTGCTCACATCTTCCTCAATTTCTTTACCCCGGCTTTTTAGCTTATCGACCTTTATAGTACAAATAAGCCCATCCCATACGCCCACAATGAACCTATCGCGGCCCTGCATGGCTAAATCGGCGCTTATTGCTTTTACACCCCCTTGTATTTTATTTGTGAATACATCGCTGATGGCTTCGTAACTGCATAGCGTAGTGGGGTCGCTGTCATAGTTCCAGTTGCCATTTAAAAGCCTTTCCTTGCTGTTTAAATCAAGGGTTAGTAAATTATCCTTATAGTGTTTGGAAATGAAAGGGTTATCATTTAAAAGGGCCTGTACAAAGCGTTTATTTATCGGTAGTTCATTGCGCTCAAAAGGCCTAAAGAAGTTTAAAAACACCCAATTCTTTGACGGGTTGCAAGTGCCCAGGATTTTAGGGACTATGCCATATTCATCTAACCTGTACCTGATACGGGATTTTAATATGCTCCACGCCTTATAAACTATTTGGTTGCACTCATCTACAAAGGCCCCGGTTATCTCAAGTGAGCCCAATTCATCGAATTCTTTATCGCTCGGATAGTATTCCAAGTCCTTAAAAAGGATTGTTGACCCATTTATAAAGCGTACGAAGCTCTTTTGGTCATTGTATTTGTAGTGTGTGCCTGCTTTAAGTCCCTGATTTTCAAACACCCACCAAAGGGTATTTAAAGTTGTTTCCTTTAGGGTTCGTAGTACCGCCCTGCCTATTACCCACCGTGTACCGGGGTATTTAAGGCACATCTTTGTTATCCAATAACAGCCTAAAACTGATTTTGCGCCGCCAGCGCCCCCTCCAAAGACTATTTCATTTGTGGTACTGTCCTCCAGGTAATCAAGGGCTGCCGTTTGTTTGATTGTTAAAATCATCTGCCTACGAAATTAATGAGGCTGCCACAGTCGCTGCATATATTAGCTTTATCGCTTTGTCCTATTCGGCATGACCAATTGCCTTCAAAGGTGTTTTCGTGCTTACAATTAGCTTGAAGTACCTTTATTTCGGCCTCGGCTGTTTTTATAGTTTCAACTAACCGGGTGTGTTCCTGTTTTATTTCTTGTGCTTTCATTCCTGTGCCTTTGGATAGCTTTTAGTCTCATTCCAGTTGATGCTTACATTCTCGCCGGTAACCTGTATTAGCGGGGGTGCATCCATTTCAGTAACATTGTAACCCAATACTTTACAGATGCTGTCTAATGCTGCTTTCTTATCGCTGGCCTTTATTTTATCCCCCTCTACGGCTATGATGGCCCCGGTGGTGTTATCGTCCATTTCAGATACTGCTTTAAGGCTGCCATCTTCCTTGTAGATCTTCTTAATATCGAAGAAGGCAATTTTAGCGTATTCAGCCAATACCCTTTCTTTGGTGATATGAAGCGATTGTAGGCTTTCCAGCACAGTGGGATCCGAAGCTTGGAATTCACGTGACTTGAAGTCGCGGC
>JADMIO011113631.1_pt1 | contig 14001 bp, 12 predicted proteins | sample 8958161 | NCBI WGS metagenome assembly JADMIO01 (sample SAMN16585339, study PRJNA669376) | soil metagenome | isolation source: Crop rotation soil | place: USA: Cullars Rotation, Alabama | collected 2011 | reverse complement strand
CGACAACTTGTCCACGTGGAATTCTAAGCTTAGGATCCCAATGTGCTGGAAAGATGAGAAGCGCGGCCGCGAGCAACGCTGCAACGCCGCCGATGGCATCGGGAATCAGATTGTTGGACGCGCGGAGATACACGGCGCCGGCCAGAGCCACCCCGGCGAGAAGACCATCCCGGATCCAGACTCGGCGCCTACCCATGCTGAGCGATCGATGGACGATCAGTCCCAATCCAATCAGGAGCATCGCGGCCGCGAGCCCGTCCGCGTAAAGGGCGCCCTCGTCGAAGATCCAGTGCTCAAACGGGTCTGTCGTGAGAAGCAGAATGTCGGCGATGGCGACGGCGGGAAGCCACCACCGGCCTCGTTGCACGAAAGGCCAACTGAGGATGGCCAGCGCGACGCCCCAAGTGAACGCAAGTGCCGCAGCAATCGTCACGCCGAGTGGAAGTGGCGAATACGCCAGGGCGAGGGCGTCGAGCCAGACCATGCCCGGCGGCCAGAGGTCCAAAACCCATGCCACGCGACCTGGAATGTGCCCGTGATTCACCAGCGCGAGTGCAGCGCGCACATAGGAGCTTGCGTCGGCATCGGGCCATGCCGCTTTGATCTGTCCGGGAGATGCGTCCAGCGGAAGCGAGAGCGGATGGTTGTGGACGTGGTAGGCGAACATGCCCGCGACCAGAAGGGTGTGAACCGCGACGCTCGCGGGGAACAGTGTCCTCTGGTTCATCGGGTCCAGTCGGTCAGCGCGACGATCACCACGAAGGCGACCAGGACCACGACGGCAGCAGCGATCGTGGAACCCCAACCCTTCAAGCGATGCATGACCGCGAGTTTAGGGGGACGGTTCGGCACTGATGGCGTTCAACGCGGCTTGAGCGCGACTGAGGCTGGCGAGTCCGAGATGGTCTGCCTGGTTGGCGAAGGACGTCAGAGACGACCGTGGAATGCCCAAGCGAGTGAGAACGGAGTCGCCCTCTGCTGCAAGCAGGCTGAAGAGATCGTGCAGGCCGCGTCGAACGAGAAGCGGGTCGGAATGAGTGAGTCGAATCAGGAGAGCCTGCTCGTCCCTGCTCAAGGCCTCCGAACCGGCGGTGCCGGGCGTGGGAGCGATCCGGCTCAGGGTGGCGCTGCTTGCGCGATCGAGAAAGCGGTTGCGAATCCACTCATTCTCCGCCGCCTCCCGGCGCCTTCGCTGGGAGTCGACTCCGCTCACCTGACGCGAGAGGTTGGCGGTGTGTTTGCGGTACTCGACGAGTGGGGTCGACTCACATGCGAACCGCCCCCACGATGCCAATTCCAGCCACAGCGCGTAGTCCTGCAGCGCGTCGATATTGGAGGGGAACCCCCCGTGGTCCACGTAGTCACGGCGGCGCAGTGCGGTTGACGGCGCGCAGATGTAGTTGCTGACATTGAAGAGGTACGGAAGTGGGTCCTCCATCGTCGCGCCCGGAAGAAATTCGGGTGCCGAATCCTCCGGAAGCCGACGGCCAACCGCATCGATCACCGTCGGCAGGCTGTACACCAAGATCGTGTCCGGGTTCGACAGCGCGGCCTCCGACCGAGCACCGCGCCCTGGTATCGCCTGGTCGTCCCCTCCCTGTATGAGCAGGATGTCGGCGTCTGTCGAATCGACGGCCTCGTTGTACGCCTCGGACACCCCCCGGGCTTCGGTGTTCCGGATGAACCTGAACTGATGCCGGTCGGCGAGCTGTTTGATGATCGCCGCCGATTCGTCCGCCGAACCGTCGTCGACGACGATGAGTTCGTCGACCTCGGGGAGCAGGCTCTCGATGGACGTCGCAATCCAGCGCTGCTGGTTGTGTGCGCTGATGACGCCGGCGGTCCGGGTCATGTCTCAGATCCCAAGATTTCGACCGCCGCTGCCTCGACGTTGATCTGGCGGCCAGGTGTGAGAGTGCGAGCGCCTAGCTGCTGAAGAGTCTCCTGCTGAGCAGCGTCAATCGGAGCGAAGAGGGAATCCTCACCGTGGGCTGTGGCCAGAGCCTCCAGTTTGGACGCCGCGACCGCCGATGTCACAAAGACCAACGTGGTGCACTGGGCCTTGTTGCGGACGTCCATCGCGACGAAGCGATCCCTCAGGCGGATTGCCGTCGCATCAGCGCTGAGGACATCGTTCCCGCACGACACGAGCGTTGCGGCATCCCGACCCATGAAGAAGCCGGGCACCACCGTGAAGGTGCCATGGCCGTCGTTGCGACCGCCCTCGGAAAAGACAGAGAACCCCGAGATCTTCGAGGGACCCGGATTCTCCGCGGTGAGGACGATGGCCGCCATCCGCAACTCGTCATCGGCATCGGCGAGGTCGATCACACCAAGTACGCCCCGCATCCAGGGATCGACCGCATGGTGGCGCATGATCTGAAGCCAAGGGTGCGTGACGCCGTCCCAAGGACCGGTCAGCATGAACGACTCAGTTTCGATGTACGGGCTCGGACTCACGAGCCAGCGCGTCTTGTCGGTCAGGTACAGGTCCACCACGTCACATGGCAACACATCCGGCATCTGTTCGGACAGCCAGTCGATATCGATGAAGGGGTGGGGCGATCGGCCCTCGATGCGACCATGAATCTGCCAGTGGAGAACCATCGGGATCTCGAGATCCCGGAGATCGTCGTGGGCCAACCGGTAGAACGCCTCGGAGAAGTAGGGGAGCGGTTCCGCCTTCTGGCGTTTCTGCCCGGCACGCTTCCTGCGACGCGGGATCAGCTGCCGCCGTGGAATTGCACCGTCCGGCTCCTCCAGCATGAGCGCATCGGGATAGTGCCGCAGCCCATGTGACGCCAAGATGCGGCCGATCGCCTGATGGTCGATTGACGGGTTGGTGCGCCTGAGGTGCGCACGCACATCACGCACCGCGGCTTGCGTCTCGGCGACGCCGGGCTCGCGCCTCACGCGTATGTCCCGGGGTGGATCGCAGATCTAGCCACGCTGCTGGCGCTGGCCTCGGTCAACCTTGCCTCCAGTCGTGCGAACCTGCCGGGAAACCCGCTGACATGCCGTCGCGCTGACGCTACTCCAACCGAATCCGCTGCGGGACAAGCGGAGTCTTGAGTCGGTGTCCGCCGTCGGCCAAAACGCCGGGATTTGTGCTGCATTCTGTGGTTAGGGTCACCTTCGTTGATCCGAGCATGCGATTAACGGCACAATGGTGTTGTGAAAATCGCTCGGACGGAGGTTTCGCCGTCGGCTGAGGTCGACGACGCTCCGACGCGCGAACGTGTGGCGCGCACGATCATGAAAAACGGTCCGTCCACGGCCGCGGCTCTCGCCGAGCATCTTGAGTTGACGCCAGCAGCGGTTCGGCGGCATCTCGACCAGTTGCTCGCCGACGGAGTCGTCGAAGCCCGCGACCAACGAGTGCGCGGGCAACGTGGCCGCGGGCGCCCGGCGAAGGTGTTCGTCATCACCGACCCCGGCCGCGACCACTTCGGCCACACCTATGACGCGCTGGCCACCGAGGCGTTGCGGTTCCTCCGCGACTCAGGTGGCGAGAAAGCGGTCCGCGAGTTCGCCCAGAACCGCCTGGTCGACCTCGAACAGAAGTGCCAGGCCGCCGTCCATGGTGCGAAGGATCCGATCGCTGCAGTGGCGGAAGCCCTGACATCCGACGGCTACGCAGCATCGGTCGAAACATCCGTCGTCGGCGACCAGATCTGCCAGCACCACTGCCCGGTGTCGCACGTGGCCCACGAGTTCCCCGAACTCTGCGACGCCGAAACCGAAATGCTCGCGCGCGTGCTCGGAACGCACGTGCAACGTCTGGCCACGATCGCGCACGGAGACGGCGTCTGCACGACCCACATTCCCAACCCCACCACCAAGAAGGTGACCCGATGAGCAGCTCCATTGAGGAACTGAACCCAGGACTCAAGGACGTCGGACGCTACGAGTTCGGCTGGCACGACGAAGACATCGCCGGTGCTGCGGCCCAGCGCGGCCTCAGCGAAGAGGTCGTCCGTGGCATCTCGGCGCTCAAGCACGAGCCGGAGTGGATGCTCGACCTGCGGCTCAAGGGCCTGCGCCTCTTCGACAAGAAGCCCATGCCCAACTGGGGTGCCGACCTGAGTGGCATCGACTTCGACAACATCAAGTACTTCGTGCGCACCTCGGAGAAGCAGGCCACGAGCTGGGACGAATTGCCCGAGGACATCAAGAACACGTACGACAAGCTGGGCATCCCGGAGGCGGAGAAGCAGCGCCTCATCGCCGGGGTGGCCGCGCAGTACGAGTCCGAGGTGGTGTACCACTCGATCCGCGAGGACCTCGAGGAGCAGGGCGTCCTCTTCCTCGACACCGACACCGCACTGCGCGAGCACGAAGACATCTTCAAGGAGTACTTCGGCACGGTGATTCCCGTCGGTGACAACAAGTTCGCCTCGCTGAACACTTCGGTGTGGTCCGGTGGCTCGTTCATCTACGTGCCGCCCGGCGTCCACGTCGACATCCCTCTCCAGGCCTACTTCCGGATCAACACCGAGAACATGGGTCAGTTCGAAAGGACGCTCATCATCGTCGACGAGGGCGCCTACGTGCACTACGTCGAGGGCTGCACGGCGCCCATCTACAGCAGCGACAGCCTGCATTCGGCCGTCGTCGAGATCATCGTCAAGAAGAACGCACGTTGTCGCTACACGACCATCCAGAACTGGTCGAACAACGTCTACAACCTGGTCACCAAGCGCGCCACCTGCGCCGAGGGCGCCACGATGGAGTGGGTCGACGGAAACATCGGCTCCAAGGTGACGATGAAGTACCCGGCCATCTACCTCCTGGGGGAGCACGCCCGTGGCGAGACGCTGTCCATCGCCTTCGCCGGCGAGGGCCAGCACCAGGACGCCGGCGCCAAGATGGTGCACGCCGCGCCCAACACCTCCAGCTCGATCTTGAGCAAGTCGGTGGCGCGAGGCGGCGGACGTACGTCGTACCGCGGCCTGCTCCAGGTCAACGACGGCGCGCACGGGTCGGCCAGCACCGTCAAGTGCGATGCGTTGCTCGTCGACCAGATCAGCCGCTCCGACACGTACCCCTACGTCGACGTGCGCGAAGACGACGTCACGCTCGGCCACGAGGCGACGGTCTCCAAGCTCAGCGCCGACCAGCTCTTCTACTTCATGTCCCGTGGCATGCAGGAGGACGAGGCCATGGCCATGATTGTTCGCGGTTTCGTCGAGCCCATCGCTCGCGAACTCCCGATGGAGTACGCGCTGGAGCTCAACCGTCTGATCGAGCTTCAAATGGAGGGCGCTGTCGGATGACCGCAGCACATGTTGCGGACGCGCTCGAACTGGAGCACGTCGAATCACACCTGCACCCGGAGGGCTCGTTCAACGTCGACGACCATCCGGTGCCAAGTGGTCGCGAAGAGATCTGGCGGTTCACTCCTCTGAAGCGTCTCCGCGGCCTGCACGCGGATGCTGACCTGTCCGGTGACGCGCCCAAGGTCGAGGTCGACATTGCCGAGGGCGTCACCGCTCAGCCGGTCAACGCTGATGACTCGGTGCGCGGGTCCTCGGGCTACATCCCGGTAGACCGGGTGTCGGCACGGGCCTGGGACGCGGCGAAGAGCGTCTATGAAGTCTCAATCCCGGCTGACGCTGTCATCGACGAGCCCACCACCCTCCGGCTCACCGGCCTCGACTCGGGTCACGCCGCGGCCGGCCACCTCGTGGTCACGGCAGGTGCCTTCAGCAAGGCGGTCGTCATCGTTGAGTACGAGGGCTCGGCCACCTGGGCCGAGAACATCGAGGTCGTCCTCGGAGACGGCGCCAACCTGACGTTCGTCACAGTCCAGGACTGGGCCGACGACGCCGTCCACGTGGTCAACCAGCATGCCCGGATCGGACGTGACGCCCATCTGACGCATGTCGCCGTCACGTTCGGCGGCGACGTCGTCCGCGCCAGCACCTCGGCTGATTACCACGGCAACGGCGGCTCGGTCGATCTGTATGGCGTGTACTTCGCCGATGCCGGGCAGCACCTGGAGCACCGGCTGTTCGTCGACCACACCGCGCCGCACACCCGCAGCAACGTCGAATACAAGGGCGCCCTGCAAGGCGATGGTGCGCACACGGTGTGGATCGGCAACGTCCTGATCCGCAAGGTCGCAGAGGGCATCGACACGTTCGAGCAGAACGACAACCTCGTCCTCACTGACGGCGCGCACGCCGACTCGGTGCCGAACCTCGAAATCGAGACCGGGGAAATCGAGGGTGCCGGGCACGCGTCGACGACCGGGCGGTTCGACGACAACCATCTGTTCTACCTGCAGAGCCGCGGCATCGAGGAGGTCGAAGCCCGCCGACTCGTGGTCCACGGCTTCTTCAACGACATCATCCGCCGCATCGGCGTGCCGTCCCTGCAGGAGCGTCTCTTCGAGGCCATCGAAGAAGAGCTTGGTGGAGTCCTCTGATGGCTTTCACGAAGGCGGCCGACATGGCCGACATCCCTGAGAACGGCGCCCTGGGCGTCGAGATCGACGGCCAAGAAGTGGCCATCGTCCGCGCGGGCGATGCCGTCTACGCCATCCGCGACGAGTGCTCGCACGCGCAGATCAAACTGTCCGAGGGCGAGGTGACGTTCGACGACGACGGCACGCCCGAGATCGAGTGCTGGCTGCACGGCTCGACATTCAATCTGCGCACCGGCGAACCCGTCATCCTCCCAGCCACCGAGCCCGTCCGCGTTTATCCCACCAGCGTCGACGGTGACGTCGTCCTGGTCGACCTGAGCCCCGAAGAGAGCAACTGAATGAGCACCCTCGAAATCAAGAACCTGTACGTCGCTGTCGACACCGAGGAGGGCGAGAAGCAGATCCTCAAGGGCGTCGACCTCACGGTGAACTCCGGCGAAGTGCACGCGATCATGGGCCCCAACGGCTCCGGCAAGTCGACCTTGGCCTACTCGATCGCCGGCCACCCGAAGTACACGATTACCGGTGGCACGGTGACGCTCGACGGGCTGAACATCCTCGACATGACCGTTGACGAGCGGGCGCGCGCCGGCCTGTTCCTCGCCATGCAGTACCCGGTCGAGGTACCCGGTGTCTCGGTGGCGAACTTCCTGCGCTCCGCGAAGACGGCGCTGGACGGTGAAGCGCCCAAGCTCCGTACGTGGGTCAAGGACGTCAACAGCGCGCTCGAGCGGCTCGACCTCGACCCGACGTTCGGACAGCGAAGCGTCAACGAAGGCTTCTCCGGCGGTGAGAAGAAGCGCCACGAGATCGCGCAGCTCGAACTGCTGAACCCGAAGTTCGCCGTCCTCGACGAGACCGACTCCGGCCTCGACATCGACGCGCTCAAGGTCGTCGCCGACGGTGTGAACCGCTACACGACGCAGGGCGACCGCGGACTGCTGCTCATCACCCATTACACGCGCATCCTGCGCTACATCAAGCCCGACTTCGTCCACGTGTTCGTGGCCGGCAGGGTCGCCGAATCCGGAGGCCAGGAGCTGGCCGAAGAACTCGAGGCCAATGGCTACGACAAATACGTGAAGGCTGCGGCGGGAGCCTGAGCATGACGAACTACGACGTCGAGAGGGTTCGGAAGGACTTTCCGATCCTCGACCGTCGCCTGCCGGGAGACTTGCCGCTGGTCTACCTCGACAGCGCCAACACGTCGCAGAAGCCGTTGTCGGTCATCGAGGCCCTCGACGAGCACTACAGGTCGCACAACGCGAACGTCGCCCGGGCGATGCACACACTCGGGTCAGAGGCGACGGAGGCCTTCGAGCTTGGCCGCACGAAGGTCGCACAGTTCATCGGCGCAACAGCGCATGAGCGTGGCCGCGATGAAGTGATCTTCACCAAGAACGCCTCGGAGGCACTCAACCTGGTGGCACGGGTGCTGTCCGATGCCGGCCGGATCAACGCGGACTCGGATGTCGTCATCACCGAGATGGAGCACCACTCCAACATCGTTCCGTGGCAGTTGGCCTGCGAGCGCACCGGTGCGACTCTCCGCTGGTTCGGGATCACTGACGAAGGCCGGCTCGATCTCGATGGTCTTGACGACTTGATCACCGAACGAACCGCCGTCGTATCGCTGACGTGGGTCTCCAACATGCTGGGCACCGTCAATCCTCTGGGCACCGTCATCGCCAAGGCTCACTCGGTGGGCGCGTTGGTCGTGGTTGACGCCTCCCAGGCCGTCCCCCAGTTGCCGGTCGACGTCGCATCGCTGGGCGCCGACTTCGTCGCCTTCACCGGCCACAAGATGCTCGGCCCCACGGGCATCGGTGTCCTGTGGGGTCGCTACGACCTGCTTGCCGAGTTACCACCGTTCCTCGGGGGCGGCGAGATGATCGAAACGGTCACGATGGAGCGGACGACGTTCGCCAAGCCGCCGCACCGTTTTGAGGCCGGCACACCGCCGATTGCCCAGGCCGTGGGTCTGGGCGCGGCCGTCGACTACCTCACCAACATCGGCATGGACGCCGTGGCCGCCCATGAGCGGGAGATCACCGGCTACGCACTACAACGACTGCAAGAGATCGACGGACTGACCGTCGTCGGGCCGACGACGACAGAAAACCGTGGGGGAGCGGTGAGCTTCACCCTCGCGGGCGTCCACCCACACGACATCGCCCAGCTCCTCGACAGCAGGGGAATCGCCATCCGGGCCGGCCACCACTGTGCCAAGCCGGCGCACCTGCGGTTCGGTGTCCAGTCCACGGCTCGTGCTTCGTTCTACCTGTACACGACGACGGCGGAAATCGATGCGCTCGTCGATGCGTTGCAGTACACGAAGCAGTACTTCGGAGACCGATGACAGAACAAACCAGCGTGGATTCCCTGTACCAGGAGATCCTCCTCGACCACTACAAGCACCCGCACGGGCGCGGCCTTCGCGACCCCTTCGAGGCCGAGGTACACCACGTCAACCCGACCTGTGGTGACGAAATCACGCTGCGCGTGCATCTCGCCGGCGACCAGGTCGCCGACGTGTCCTACGATGCAGTTGGCTGCTCCATCAGTCAGGCATCAGCGTCAGTGCTGAACGATCTCGTGGTTGGCAAGTCGGTCACAGAGAGTCTCGGCGTCCTGGAGAACTTCCAGGAGCTGATGCAGGGCAAGGGGCAGGTCGTCCCGAACGAAGACGTCCTGGAGGACGGCGTGGCATTCGCCGGCGTCGCGCAGTTTCCAGCCCGCATCAAATGTGCGCTGCTGTCGTGGATGGCCTTCAAAGACGCACTTAGCAGAACCCCCGCGAACAGCGGCGGCAAGGAAAACCAATGACAAACGAATTCCCTGACGTAGACCTCGAGCCGCATGGTGCGACAAGCACCGACGACGTTCTCGAGGCAATGAAGGACGTCGTCGACCCCGAGCTCGGCATCAATGTCGTCGATTTGGGACTTGTGTACGGAGTGGATGTCGATGAGCACAGCAATGCCGTACTCTCGATGACACTCACGTCGGCAGCTTGCCCGCTCACCGATGTCATCGAGGATCAAACGCGATCCGCGCTCGAGGGGCTTGTCAACGACTTCCGCATCGACTGGGTTTGGATGCCGCCGTGGGGGCCGGACAAGATCACCGACGACGGCCGGGAGATGCTTCGGGCTCTCGGTTTCAACGTCGGGTAGAGGGTTTGGAGGCCGCTTTCGCGGCTGGGGGCACCTCCCGCCTGCGGGGGACTCACCACCAGGAGGACAATTGGCCCGTCAGGGACGAGCGCCGTCGCGTGCACAGAACCGAGACAATCGGGGCGGTGTCCAACGGGGTCGGGACAACCAAGGGCTGATGCCTGTCTTGGCGCAGTCGGTTCGCAGCGTCGAAAACGACGTCAAGCGCGGCCGCGTGACCATGACGAGTCGGGCCACCTTCCAGGCCGTTGCCATCCTCACTCGCCAAGAGCGGACCAGGCTCAAGACCGATCCCTCGGTCAACGACGCGAGGCGCGCTGAGCAGATCAAGCGGCTCGAGGGGATCGCGACCATTCTCGCCACCACCGCGGCGATCGAGCCGTCGTTGTTCGACCTGCTTGTCGACGACGCCGAAGTGATGCCCGAAACGCGCCAGGTGCAGCGGGAAATGCAAACCAAAGCGGGGCTCGAACTCGAGCCGGAAGCCAAGCCCGAGCTGACCGAGCCGGACCCCAAGGAGCGTCGGGTCGTCCCGCGTGCCGTCATCACCCGACAGTTGGCAAACCCCTTCATGCCACCCAGCTTCGACGACGTGGCACCGCGGCCACAGACTCGACGGCTCGAATCCTGGGAGCTGCTCGATCCGCTGTTGTCGTCCTTCGAGCGCGCGCCCGCAGGCGCTCCGGCGAGCATGGCGCTGCCTGACGTCCCTGGTCACGATGGCCACGGGCCTGATCTCATGAAGCATCAGGCTCGTGTCGTGGCGGCCGCCGCCGATGGACACCGCACCTTCCTCCTGGCCGACGAACCGGGACTGGGCAAGACGGCGCAGGCGCTGCTCGCGGCCGAGGCCGTCAACGCCTACCCCTTGCTGGTCGTGGTGCCCAACGTCGTCAAGATCAACTGGGCGCGCGAGGCCGAGATGTGGACCCCTCGCCACCGGGCCACCGTTCTCCACGGCGACGGCGACGACCTCGATGCCTTCGCCGACATCATCATCGTCAACTACGAGATCCTCGACCGCCACGTCGGCTGGCTGGGCGATCTGGGGTTCCGCGGCATGGTGGTCGACGAGGCGCATTTCATCAAGAACAAAACCTCGCTGCGTTCGAAGAATGTCCTGCAACTCTCCCGTCGCATCAGGCAGCGCGTCACCCGGCCGTTGCTGATGGCGCTGACTGGTACGCCATTGATCAACGACATCGAGGACTTCCTGGCGATCTGGGAGTTCCTGGGCTGGATCGACGCGAAGAAACCCGTCGGCACCCTCATGGCAAAGCTGGAGGAAACAGGACTCACGCCACTCGATCGGGGCTTCTCGCCGGCGGCGCGCCAGAGCGTCATCGACATGGGGATCGTGCGCCGGCGTAAGGAGGAAGTCGCATCCGACATTCCGGCCCGTCGCATCGCCGACATTCTGGTCGAGTTGTCCGACGAGGCCGGTCGATCGGTACGAACCGCCGAAGCCGCGCTCGCCAAACGGCTGCTGCGTCGTTACGACGCAGCAGTGGACGCTGGATCCGGCCACCCCGGGCCAGATGGCCTCGACCACGACCTCATTCGGCGGGTGGCTCGGGCCGAGCGGGAGGATTCCGCCGACACCAAGGGCAACAACGTCTTCACGATGGTGCGCCAACTGGGCATCGCCAAGGCCGACCTGGCCGCCGACTACGCTGCGCAACTCGCTCACAGCGTCGGCAAGGTGGTCTTCTTCGCCAAGCACATCGACGTCATGGATGCGGCCGAGAAGATGTTCGCCGACCGGGGCATCCAGTACGTGTCGATCCGCGGCGATCAGAGCACCAAGGCGCGCCAGGAGGCAGTTGACGCTTTCACGAACGACCCAGATGTGTCCATTGCAGTCTGCTCGTTGCTGGCGGCGGGTGTCGGACTCAACCTCCAGGTCGCGTCGAACGTCGTCCTCGCCGAGCTCTCCTGGACCGATGCCGAACAACAGCAGGCCATCGACCGCGTGCACCGCATCGGACAGGACATGCCGGTGACCGCGTGGCGCGTCATCGCGGCACAGACCCTCGACCCGCGCATCGCCGCGCTGGTCCAGAGCAAGTCCGGCCTCGCGGCCAAGGCGCTCGACGGTGCCGACATCGACCTCGACGATCCGGTCGACATCCAGACCGAGACCCTCGTCGGTGTACTCACCGACGCACTTGAGCGGCGGGCCACGACGGCGTGACCATCAATGTCACCGGCGTCGAACTCAGGTTCGGCGCTCGGCTCCTCATGTCCGACGTCTCCTTCCGGGTCGCCGCAGGGGACAAAATCGGGCTCGTCGGCCGCAACGGGTCCGGCAAGACCACGCTGACGAAGATCCTGGCCGGCGACGGACAGCCGCATGCCGGGAAAATCACCCATTCCGGGACCATCGGCTACCTGCCCCAGGACCCGCGCGTCGGCGACGCAAGCATCACCGCTCGCGATCGGATTCTCTCGGCCCGCGGACTGAGCGACGCTGTCACCAGGATGCGGTCTGCGGAAGCCGACATGCAGGGTGCGGATGTCGAGGACGCGATGCGTCGTTACGCCAATGCGGAAGCTGCCTTCCTGGCAGGGGGCGGATATGCGGCCGAGTCCGAAGCCGCCACGATCGCGGCCAGTCTCGGTCTGGACGAGCGGGTACTCGACCAAGAACTCGGCACCTTGTCGGGCGGACAGCGTCGGCGAATCGAACTCGCCCGCATCCTGTTCTCCGACGCAGACACGCTGCTGCTGGACGAGCCGACAAACCACCTCGACGGCGACTCGATCACCTGGCTCAGAGGCTTTCTGGCCGATTTCTCCGGCGGCCTCGTGGTGATCAGCCACGACGTGGACCTGCTCGAGGACGTCGTGAACAAGGTGCTGCACCTTGATGCGAACCGCGGTGAAGTCGACGTCTACAACATGGGCTGGAAGAAGTATCTCGAACAGCGCGAGACAGACGAACGCCGGCGCAAACGCGAACGCGACAACGCGACGAAGAAGGCCGAACACCTCACCGAGCAGGCCAACAAGATGCGAGCCAAGGCGACGAAGGCGCAAGCCGCACAGAGCATGTTGAAGCGGGCCGAAAAACTGATGGCCGGCATTGAGCAGGAAAGAGCCAAGGACCGTGTCGCGAGAATCGGCTTCCCAGCGCCCGCGCCGTGCGGCAAGACACCTCTCATGGCGACCGGCCTCTCGAAGTCGTACGGTTCTCAAGAGGTCTTCACTGACGTGGATCTGGCCATCGACAAGGGCAGTCGTGTCGTCGTACTGGGGCTGAATGGAGCCGGGAAGACGACGCTCCTGCGCATCTTGGGCGGTGTAGACGAGTCCGACACCGGTGACGTCGAGCCTGGCAACGGACTGCGCGTCGGCTACTACGCGCAGGAGCATGAAACGCTCGACGTCTCGAAGACGGTTCTGGAGAACATGAGGTCGGCCGCTCCGTCACTCACCGACGCCGAGGCGCGCAGCGTGCTCGGCTCGTTCCTGTTCAGCGGTGACGACACGAGCAAGCCGGCCGGGGTTCTCTCGGGTGGCGAGAAGACCCGCCTCGCCCTGGCCGGGCTCATCGTGTCTCGCGCCAACGTTCTACTGCTCGACGAGCCGACCAACAACCTCGATCCGGCCTCACGCGAAGAGGTGTTGGGCGCCATACGGGACTACGAGGGTGCCATCGTGTTGGTCACCCACGACGAGGGGGCGGTGGCGGCCTTGGAACCGGACCGCGTGCTCTTGCTGCCGGACGGCGACGAGGATCTCTGGAACGACTCTTACGCGGATCTGATCGCACTCGCATAGCGGCTGGGACTCGGGGTTTGTCACGGCCTCGGTGACCGTGACCTGAGCGCCTCGTCTCTGGCGAACCAGAACGGTGCCACCAGCGCCAGCCCCGCGAAGAACCACCACTGCCAGGCGTAAAAGAGGTTGAGCGCGTGGCCGATGTGCGGACGTGGCTCGGGCGACAGGGCCTGGGACTGCGGTGCCTGCAAGTTGAGGTAGCCGCGCAGCAGCGGCGTGCCCACGAAATCACGCATTCCGCGGCTCGCAATCGCGCGGACCTGTCCGCCGAACGGCTTCACGGCATCCATCGCGGCCCCGTTGTCGGGCCTCAGCCAGCCGACGATTGTCACCCGGCCCGCGGGCGGTGGGGGCACGGACCTCGGGCGTTCAGCGTCATTGGCGGTGGGCATCCAGCCGCGGTCCACCAGAATCGCGTGACCGTCCAGTTGGAACGGCGTGACGACGTCGGCGCCGGGTTCCCCGTCCCGGGTGGTGAACTTCACGGTCACCTGATGCCGGGCGTCGAAACGGCCGGTGGCGGTGACTCGTGTCCATTCCTGGTCACCCGTCACGGCGTCTTTCCAGCACAGTGGGATCCGAAGCTTGGAATTCACGTGACTTGAAGTCGCG
>JADMIO010690516.1_pt1 | contig 14001 bp, 13 predicted proteins | sample 8958161 | NCBI WGS metagenome assembly JADMIO01 (sample SAMN16585339, study PRJNA669376) | soil metagenome | isolation source: Crop rotation soil | place: USA: Cullars Rotation, Alabama | collected 2011 | reverse complement strand
GCATTGCGCTGCAGGCCATTCGCGAATTGTCCGCGCCCAAGGGCGGGCCCGCGCCGTATACGTTGATCGTGCTGGTGGTGGTGGTGTTGCTCAAGGAATCGCTTTTCCGGTTCGTGTCAAAGGAGGCGGAAGCGGTGCAGAGCAGCGCGGTCCGGGCGGATGCATGGCATCATCGGAGCGACGTGATCACTTCGTTTGCCGCCGGGTTGGGCATCACGATTTCGCTGGTGGGCGGAAAGGGTTATGAATCAGCGGATGATATTGCAGCGATTGTCGCGGCTTGCATCGTGGCCTGGAACGGCTGGCAGATGTTGCGACCGGCGTTGGATGAATTGATGGACGCTGCTCCAAGCCGGTTGGTTCTGGAGCAAATTCGACAGGCGTCCACTGGCATTGAAGGCGTGGACCTGGTTGAGAAGTGCGTGGTGCGAAAGGCGGGCAACAAATATTTCGTGGACATGCACGTGCAGGTTGATCCGGAGATGTCGGTGCAAAAGGCGCATGACATTGCGCACCTCGTGAAAGACAGCGTGCGCGGCAAGGTGCCGGAGGTGCAGGATGTTCTGATACATATTGAACCGAGCAAGCGGAGGGGAGCTTGAGGATTGGAATTATTCTGAAGCGAGAGGAAAGCCCCCCTCATCCGCCCTGCCGTCTCCTTCTCCCAGTGGGAGAAGGAGACGGCAGATCTCTCGTGATGGGGTGTTGCTGGGCGCGTTCTTCCCCCGAGAAAGCTCTGGGTCATCCGCTGGGTTTCGGGAAATCGGCGTTGCTGCGGCTAGGCTTCGCCACAGCCGCGATCCGAAGCGAACAGACTCTACTTCTTCTTCGCGTTCCAAATGGCCATGGTATCGGGAGTGCCCTGGCTGCGGACGCCGTTGTCGGACAGAATATCATCGGTGGCCTCGACCATTTCGGCGCGGGGAAAAACCATGGTTTCGCCATGGCGGCCAGCGACTTCGACGGTGATAAATTCGTCCTTTGAATCGCGCAAGGTCTCGACGAGATGGTTCAGGTTTTTAATCGGGGTCTTGTTGATGGATTTCACAACCATGGTAAACGCGGACGAATAGCCCTTGACCAGTTTGTGGGGAAAGAAAGGGGAAGAGATGACGACGAGCCTTTCGCCTTCGAAAGTCTGCTTGTCGCCCATGCGCGTGATGAGCGGGCTGCCGATGGCAGTCAGCGTGCCGAGCCAGCTTCGCGCGCCGCCGCGGGACAGGCCACTGACGAACTCGCTGGTGGCGGTGGAGAAGACCAACGGACCATACACAAAATAGGAGGGATAATCCCCCTGCAAACTTTGGAGCAGGGAGCTTTGTTTGGGTGAGACGGGCACGCTCACGGACATGCTTTTCCCATCGCGCACAATGGTGAGGGGAACCATTCCATTTTTCGCGATTTTCTGGACCATGTAACGGAAGCTGACCCGCAAATTGTCGCGGAGTTTCATCATGCCTTCATCATCCACGTCCGTGTCGCCGATTTTGGTGATGAGATCCCACTGTTTGAGCGGATAAGGCTCATCGGTCGTAAATGGCCGGTTGACCACAATGCCTTCTTCCGACTTTTTGAGTTTGAGGAACTTGCGCAAGGCCGGGTTTTCCAGAGTTTGCAGGTCATCAAAGAGGCCGGGCTTGCCGTCGTAACGGCCATCGGCCACGTCGGCCAGAAAGACTTCAATCTCCTCGCACGGAATGATGTAGCTGATGTTGTCCGCTCCACCGAGCGTGCTGAAGGCGAGGCCGATCATCTTGTCGTTGACCACGGCCGGGCCGCCGCTGTTGCCCGGATTGAGCGCGGCATCGACCTGGATGCGCAGGCCGGAAACGGGGAAGTTGTAATTGGCAAATTCGATGCGGGAGACGATGCCCTTGGTGATGGAGAGGCTGGTGCCGCCTTCTGGAAAGCCGTAGGCCATGACGGCATCCTTGATTTCGGGCAGGGTGTTGGCGCGCGCGAGCGGCGGATGCGTATCGAAGAACGATTCGTCATCGAGCTTGAGGATGGCCAGGTCGATTCCCGGCGCAATGGCTTCGATGGTGGCCGAGATTTTGTCGCCCGCTTGGTTGGCCTGGACCTGAATCTGGCTGGCGTATTGCACAACGTGGGCGTTGGAGAGAATCCGTTTGCGCTCGATGACGACGCCGCTGCCGGTGGCTTCGCTGGGGGATTGCTTGGTCCAGGGTTTGAATGGATCGGGATAGCGCAGGCTCGAGAAAATGCGGACGACGGAATTTTCAGCCGCACCGGGCTTGGCCCCGGCGTCGGCGGCGACCGCGCTCCAGGCAGTGGCGAAAGTAAGTAAAGCGCCAATGGCCAGGCGGGTTCGGCTTAAACGGGGGCAAAAGGATTTCATATTCTCGTAAGACAGGCTAAACAACGATTTCCCTCAACAAAAGGTCAATCTTTGTCCAGAATTTCAGCGACTTGTTCCGCCGTGAGGATGCCCCGGTCCAATTCCATTCTTGGAATGAGCTTTTGGGCTTCAGGTGTGGCGCGCAGGGCGACGATTAACTCCCGGGAAATTTCCTGCTGCTCCGCGACGGGGAGTTTTTTGACTTTTTCGAGCAAGCCTGCGGCTTCTGGACTCATGCGCGGAATGTAAGCCAATCGACCGGGAGGGTAAAATTCATTTTGCTCATGAACCTTTTGGGCGGTTCAGGCACTTAACGGAGGGCAGCTTGAATAATCATGATTGCATTGGAACCGCTTCCCTCCGCCAATAGTCCGCCGGAGATGGAGCAGGACGCGCGCACCGACCAGGAATTGATCCACGCGGTCAATGAAGGGGATGCGCCTGCCTTCGATGCGCTTTATCTGCGTCATCGGGACTGGGTGGCGCACCTGGCGTTTCGATTCATGGGTGACCGGGACCTGGCGCTAGACGTGGTTCAGGAAACATTTCTCTACTTTCTGAAGAAGTTTCCGGGGTTTGAACTGCGCTCCCAACTGCGGACATTCTTTTATCCGGTGGTGCGGAATCTGTCCATCGCCGCCCGGCGCAAGGCCAGCCGGTTGCAGCAGGGCGGGGAAAACGAACTGGAGGAACTGGCGGCCCCGGTTCCAGCTTCCGATGATCCGCGCGCGCCGTTGCTCGCGGCGCTGGCTTCGCTTTCGCCCGAACATCGCGAGACGCTTTTGCTCCGGTTCGTCGATGGCCTGAGCCTGGCCGAAATCGCGGAGGCCATGGAAATTCCACTGGGAACGGTCAAATCCAGGGTCCACAACGCCCTCGAAACCTTGCGCCAGGACGAACGGGCCAAAGAATATTTTTTGCCGTGAACCTTTGGGAAGGTTGGCGCACTTAACCATTTGAACGACATGAACGGGCACGACGAAAATGATGAGAACCTGCAAGCGCCAGACCGGCTGGTGGAAGCCTTGCGGGCCACGCATAATCAGAGACTGCTCGTGCCGGCTTCCGTTGATGAGGGCATTTCGGTAGCGGCCCGGAGACATCTGGCTGCCAAAGCGCAGCAAAGGCGAAAACGTCCGATCGCATTCTGGGCAGCAATGGCTGCGGGAATCATGCTGCTGGCTTTTCTGGGCAATCTGGCGCTGCGGTCGACGCGGACGTTCGCGCCGGGGGACATCAATCACGATGGGCGGGTGGATATTCTGGATGCCTTTGCCCTGGCGCGCGAGCTTGAGCATCAATCCGCCAATGTCCGGGACATGAATCGAGACGGCGTGGTGGATCAGAAGGACGTGGTCGAAATCGCACGCAGTGCGGTGCGGCTCGATAAAGGAGGCGGCTCATGAGCAGGTTCGGAAAGCAACCATCCAATCCCAGCCTGGCCACGTTCCTTTGGTTCCATCTGGTCCTGGTGCTGGCGCTGCCGTTGGTGGCGCAGGAGGAACGGGTTCAGAGCAATTCGACGCGATTCCATGCCGTGGATGTGTTTGTCGATTCCAACGCCCAGCCGCTGGCCGCGTATCAGGTCGAATTTTCCGTCAGAAATTCGAAGACCAAGATTGTCGGCATCGAAGGCGGGGAACACGCCGCGTTTAGCGCACCGCCGTTTTATGACCCGAAAGCCATACAGCATGAGCGGGTGATTCTGGCGGCATTCAACACCGGCGAAGCGGCAAAGCTGCCGGTGGGAAAAATCCGTGTGGCCACTCTGCATTTGCAAACCACCGGCACTGGAACTCCGAAATTCAATTTGAAACTCGAAACCACCGCCTCGGTCGAGGGAAGGGAAATCCGGGCCACGGCAACCGTTGAGGAAAGAAAATGAAAGCACAATTAATCTCAAAACGATTTTTGGCCGGCGCGTTGCTCGCGCTGGCCCTGGCCGCCTTTTTCATAGGTGGATGCGCGAGTAGCCCCCAACGACCCACGCGTTTGCCGGGCTATGTAAACCCAAGTGCTACCGACAACATGATCGGAGATTCGAGATCCCGCGCCGAAATGGCTCCTCAGGACGAGGAGCTTTGGATCATTACGCGCAAGAAGGAGGGTCGTGCCCGAATCAGCGATGATTTGCCAGGTACAGGTTCGCTGATGACCAGATTGTCCGCGGAGGAAAAGGAAATTCCGCTGCCGCTGAAACACACCAGCGTGAAGGCTTCCGTCGCAGGCTACATCGCCACGGTGGACGTGGTGCAGCAATTCCAAAATCCCTACGACGGCAAGATCGAAGCGCTCTATGTCTTCCCGTTGCCGGAGAATGCGGCCATTACCGAGTTCGTCATGCGCATTGGAGAGCGGCGCATTCGCGGCATCATCCGGGATCGCAAGGAGGCCGAACAAATTTATCGTGACGCGCGGCAGCAAGGTTATGTGGCTTCGTTGCTAACCGAGGAACGGCCCAATATTTTCACCCAGCACGTTGCCAACATCGAACCCGGCCACGAAATCGACGTGCAAATCCGATACTTCAACACGCTCGCGTTCGTAGATGGCTGGCATGAATTTGTGTTTCCGATGGTGGTGGCTCCGCGTTACAACCCGTCTGGCAGCACGACCGGCATCGGCGCGACGCCCTCGGGCCAGGGTGGCCGGTCCGGACAACCGGTCGAAGTGCAATATTTGAAGCCGAACGAGCGGAGTGGGCACGAAATCGATTTGCAAGTCGATCTCGAAGCCGGAGTGCAAATTGAGGACATCGTCTGCCGCAGTCATGAAATTTCGCGCGCCAAAGTTTCCGGACAGCGCACGACCGTGGCATTGGCTCCGCAGGACCGGATTCCGAACAGGGATTTCGTACTGCGCTACAAGGTGGCGGGCGCGCAGATGAAATCGAGCCTCTTCACTTTTGAGGATGAGCGGGGCGGATTTTTTTCGCTCATGCTTTATCCACCGGCTGCGCACAACGTTTTGGAGCGGCAGGCCATGGAAATGATTTTTGTCCTCGATAGTTCGGGCAGCATGAACGGCGAACCAATCGAGCAGGCCAAGAGTGCCATTGCGCGGGGACTGGAGCGGTTGCAACCCGAAGATACATTTCAAATCATCAACTTCTCCATGCACGCTTCCAAGCTTGGCTCGGGGCCCATTCCGGCCACGCCCGCCAACGTCCAGCGCGGCCTCAAATACCTCGCTTCGTTACACGGCGAGGGAGGAACCGAGATGATCACCGGCATCAAAGCTGCGCTGGATTTTCCGCACGATGCGCGACGGCTGCGGTTTGTTTCCTTCCTGACAGATGGCCTGATTGGCAATGAAGCGGACATTTTGAAAGCGGTGCAGGAACGAATTGGTTCTTCGCGCATCTTCAGCTTTGGCGTCGGTTCCGCCCCCAATCGTTATCTGCTGGACCGGATGGCGAAGTTGGGCCGGGGCGCGGTGGCGTATCTTTCGCAGAAGGACGATGGCGGACAGGTGATGGATGACTTTTTTGCGCGAATCAGCCGTCCGGCCATGACGGACATTGAGGTGGACTGGGGTGGGTGGCAGGTGTCGGAGACTTATCCGCGCCGCGTGCCCGACCTGTTTAGCGGCCGGCCAGTCATTCTGACCGGCCGCTTTCAGGGAAGACCTTCGGAGATGCTGCGCATCAAAGGCCGCCAGGGCGGTGAAACGGTGTCGCTGGTGGTTCCGGCGGCCCGGGCGCTGTCCAAAGAGGAGCATCCCGGTTTGCCGAGCGTGTGGGCGCGGATGAAGATTGCGGATTTGGCGGATCGTTCCATTTACCAGGGCGGCAACATGTTTCCACACGAGATCAAACGCCTGGCGCTGGATTACAGTCTGATGTCTGCCTACACCGCATTCGTGGCCGTGGATTCAACCCGACGAACGGAAGGGCGGGAAGGCACGACGGTGCCGGTTCCCGTGCCAGTGCCGAAGGGACAGAAGTACGAGACGTCGGTGCATTAGGAAAACCGCTCAAAATCCTATCGCGCGGCCATCGGCTTCGAAAGTGGTGAAGCTTTTGGGATGCGCCAGCCCGTGGCGCTTTTTCTGCGTGGCTACGATTTATGTCGAAAGGCAGTAGTCACGGGTGAAGTGAGGTTCTGGTTATTTGAAGGGTTCGGGCGCTTGATAGTTGCTGCGGCTCACAGAGCCGCGCTCCCTACCTTCGAGGAGGTTACGGTGGGCAGGCCGGTCTCTCGACGATTCAACCCTGAATTTTTGTGAAACGAAAACGACCGGTTTTGCCAATAAAATCGGGCATCGCAAAAGAAATCTGCGCCGTAAGCGCCGTGAGCGCCGTAAGCGCTTCACAGAAGTTTGGGGATGTGGTAATTGGCGAGATGATGGAACGAATAGTGAAGACGGAAAGTCCCTCCTTCGCCAAAGAGGCGGTAGGAAGACTGGAATCTGGTCCTCTGGCTACGGAGGCTGAAGCTTGAACAGAGGAGCAATGAGAAGGCCTCTCATCGTTTTTCGGTGAAGTGGGTTTGGGAGTTTGGCAATTGCTGCGGCGCACAGCGCCGCGCTCCGTCTTCCGCAGTGGCTCTGCTACGGAGGATGGAAGGGAACAGAGGTGCGCCGACAGGCATGAGAATGCAGAATGGAAAATCGGACAGGATGACAGGATGGGGAAGGATGGGCCTGAAGGCAAAGAGGACGTTTGCCGGAAAGGCTGCGATGATGTTCATGCAGCTGGGTTTGGGTAAGGTCTGCTCCAATGGCGGCCCGTTGGGCCGCAGGGGTTGTCGGTTCGTGATCCCAGCCCGTTGGGCTGGGCTTAGGAATATTGGGCCGTTGGCCCAAAGGTGCGCGGAGAGGGCAAGATTATGTTCACCCGATTGTATTTATGAAATGTCCCTGCCGGCTGGAAGCCGGCGATACGGCAGGTTGGAAAACAATAGTGTTCGGCATTAAAGTTGCGTCGGCCAAGTCGCACCAAACGATGAATGCTTTGCATCATTACTATGTACAGATTTCACTGTACAGTACCACTGCCTTGGGGCTCAATGGCCCCGTGGATTCTACCGGCAGTCCCTCTGTTTGCGAAGCGAACCTCTCGCATTGGAAACTGCTGGCTCGTTTCCGAGAGCGCTTGGAGCCAGTGTTTGGAACGCTCACTGCCCATCCCAGTTGGAATGACTCGCTCCGGCGCTTACAGGCCGCCGACTATCTGTCGCTTTTCCTCTTTGGCTTGTTGAACCCGGTGGTCCGCACGATGCGCGGACTTTGTGCAGCCAGCCGTCTGGAAAAGGTGCAGCGGGAAGTGTGCGGACGCTCCGTGAGCTTGGGCAGTTTCTCGGAAGCTCAGCACCTTTTAGACCCGGCTTTGCTGGAACGAGTATTTGAGGATGTGGTCAAGGAACTGCCCCCGCACCCGCACCCGGGCCAGGACCAGCGCCTGCCCAGCCACCGGCCGTGGCTGGCACGGGATGGCTCTCTCTTTCGGGCTTTGCCCCGGATGAGCTGGGCTCTCTATGGAGGCGGGCGCGGTTCTACCAGTCGCGCCGTCCGGCTGCATTTAAGCTTCAACGTGGCGGAGGGCCAGCCGGCACGAGCGCAAGTGACCGTCGGTCGGCGCTGCGAGCGGGGAGTCTGGGCGGAGCAACTGCGGGATGGAGAGGCTTATATTGGAGATCGCTATTTTGGCGAAAGCTATAAGCTTTTGGGCCAGTTGGATAAAAGAGGCTGTTCTTTTGTGCTACGGCTGCGCGAAGAAGCCGTCATTCAGGTGGAAGAAGAATTGCCCATCACCCAGGCCGAGCGCGGGGCCCGGGTGCTGCGGCAAGCCTGGGTGCGTTTAGGCTCTCGCCAGCGCACCTGCAGTATTCGGGTGCGAGTGCTCTGGATCCAAAAGAGGCACGGGGAGCAGATGTTGCTGGTGACTAATTTGTCGCCCAGCCAGTTGAGCGCTGATTTGGTGGCCCTGCTGTATCGGAAGCGGTGGCAAGTGGAGTTGTTCTTCCGGTGGCTTAAATATCTGTTGGACTGCCGGCATTGGCTGGCCGAAGGCCCCAAAGGACCGGCCATTCAATTATATCTGGCACTGATTGGGGCGGTGCTCTTGCAACTTTACTCGGGGCGGCGACCCAGCAAGAGGATGCTGGAATTATTACAGTTTTACATGCTGGGCATAGCCAGTGTGGAGGAATTGACTCGGGGTCTGGAGCGGGAGCGGGCCAGAGTATCGGGTCGAAAAACCTAATTGGGGAAAGGGGCCTTAGCGTCAGCGACGCCCTCAGGGCGGAGCTTTGTCCGTTGAGCCTTGCAGAACAAACCTCCGCTGCGTAGAACCGGAGACGGAGAGATTTTCACCTAACCGGGTCATTTGGAAAAAACATTCACTCATGAATCGTGCCGAACACTATTGGTTGGAAAACTGCGCTACAGGCGAAGGGGTTTGTGGTCGCAGCTACTGGGGTTGCGGCATGGGAATTTGGCACATTCGCACCTTTTCGCACCTATTATTGTGCGCCTATGTGCGCCTAAATGCGGATAAATGCGGATAAATGCGGATAAATGCGGATAAATGCGGATAAATGCGGATAAGTTTTCATCGTCCGCATTCGTTCAAAGTGCCAAGCGCCAAATTCTACATTCCAAGGAAAATTCAATTTGCAAAGGATCAAACGGAAAGCTGGGTTACGGAAAGGGGACAAACACAGACGAACACGAACAGACACGGACCGTTTCGCACCAGTTCAGGTTCGTGCGCTCGGGCATTTGAATCTCCCGCGATGTGTGCGGTCAATTAAATCAAAACAAAAGGACCATCTATGAAATTATTAATGATTCTCTCCACCATGTTCCTAACTGCCCTGCAGGCGTTGAGCGCCGAGCCTGAAATCAAAGGCTCGCCGACCGAGCTGGCGAATTATCTTTCGGGCCTGCCGCAGGCGGTTTTGGTGACAGGTGAAGGCGAGATCAAACTTCCGGCCGATCGGGCGGTGATTAGTTTGAAAGTGACGACGGAGAACAAGTCATTGGCCGAAGCGTTGCGGGCCAACGACGAAGTGCGCGGCCGAGTGGCTTCATATCTAAAGGAGCGCGGGCTTGGCCCGGAGCGAATCAAGGCCGCCAAATTCTCTTCCACGCCGAAATACGGCGTGTTCAGTGAGAAGGTAAAAGGCCATCGCGTGGAGAATCTGATCAAGGTCACGGCGCACGACGACAAGGAGTTTCAATCGGTGGCAGGGGTGCCGGACAAGTTTAGCGAGGTCATCTACACCGGCGTGGAATTTGAGCAATCCAACAAGGACTCACTCAAAATGCAGGCGACTGTCCAGGCTTGCAACGATGCCGAGGAGCGGAAAAAGGTTTTTGAGAAGCAACTTGGGATCAAACTCGTGCCCCGGCGCTTTTTTGAACGCGGAGGTATTGAACCGAACTACAATGCCATGTTCCAAGCGCAGGGAGGATCGCCCCCTTCCACCACCATTAGTTCACCATTCGCCCATTCGCTCCAGAGACCCACACGGTTGCCGGGTTACGGAGATGCTGTTCCGGTCGCCGCCCCGGCGGAATCGGTATCGGAGTTTGGGGAGTTGGTGTTCAAAGTTTATGTCACGGTCGAATATGCCGCTGAACCGGTTAAGCGTTGAACTCGCAGACCTCAGAGTTGGGCTGCTTGAGTTTGAGTGCCTCGCGAGCTGGCAGCTACTTTTCGCGGGAAGGGCTGCCGGGTTCGACATCGAACATTTTCAGCGTGACGGTCGATCCGCGGGAACCGCCGACGCCCACAACGGATTGCAAAGTGGAATAATCCCCCGTCGAACGGGCGCGCTCCACGCCATCGACCACCAGAACGCTGCCGCGCGGGTCAATCGTCCAGCGCAGGTCGTGCCACTCGTTGACGGTGAGAAAGCCCTGCCCGGCGACTCCGAAGCCGCCGCCGGTGCGTGGATCATGGATGCGCAGTTCGTGGGGATTCAATTCCCAATTCAGAATGACCATGCCGTTCCCGTAATAGAGCCGGATGTTGGTGATGTCCGTTTTTGCGATGGCATGGATGGTGAAAGGCGGGGTGAACATTTCCCCGGAACTCAATCTTCCATCACCGAAGAGGGCGACGGTGTTGCTGGTGGATTGCATCCGGCAATCCGGCCCGGGTTTCAGGTTGAGGTGACTGAAGACAACTGGATTCTCCGAAATGGGCTGGACGTTGTCGTTGGCTGGATCGGGAAGGCCGGGAACAGGAAGCATGGTTGGGTTCGCCGCGGTGTTGCGTTCCCGGGAGAGATAATTGTGAGCGAGTCTGGCAATGACACCAACTGAGACAGCCAGGCCGATAAGGACGACGAAGATGATCCCGATGATGAACAACCACGGCGTGCGCTTGCGCGCAGTAGTTGCGGTTCGAAATTCAGGATTGTTATTCATCCGGTCGGCGAATGAGTTTGCTGCAAGTGAGTTGGATTCGCGAGGGCCAAATTGCAAAATTGGCGCGAAGGCTCTGGATGGTGACAAGAGATTTGCGGTCGCGAAGCCGAAGCGACGATTGACAAGCAGGCGCAAAGGCGGACAATTGTTTTTATGACGCTTCGGCAATATCAGAACTTGATCGGTGGCGAGTGGGTTGGCGCCCAGTCGGGAAAGACGTATCAGAATCTCAATCCCGCCGACACGCGGGAAGCGGTGGCGCAATATCCGCAATCCGGCGCGACGGAAGGCAAGGCAGCCATCGAAGCGGCGCAGAAGGCTTTCCCGGCGTGGAGGGACATGACGCCGGTGGCGCGAGGCAGAATCCTGAGCAAGACCTCGCAGTTGCTTGAACCGAAAAAACAGGAGCTCGCCGAATTGCTGACCCGCGAGGAAGGCAAGACGCTGACGGAGAGCCAGGGCGAAGTGCAACGGGCCATCGATATTTTCCGGTTCTTCGGAGGACTGAGTTATACAATTGGCGGACAGACCATCCCGCATGATTTGCCGGGGAACCTGCTTTACACCGTCCGCCAGCCGCTGGGTGTGGTGGGATTGATAACGCCCTGGAATTTTCCAGTGGCCATTCCCGCGTGGAAACTTGCGCCTGCACTCGTGTCGGGGAACACCGTCGTGCTCAAGCCGGCTTCGCAAGCGCCCGCGTTGGCGCTGGAACTGGCGAAGACGTTGCAGGAAGCGGGCTTGCCCAAAGGGGTGTGCAACGTCGTCATCGGAGACGGACGATCCGTAGGCGGGGAATTAGCGACCAATCCTGTGGTAGCCGCGCTGTCGTTCACTGGTTCCTACAATGTCGGTCATCAAATTTACGCGCAGCTTGCGGGGCGCATGGCGCGAGCCCAGATGGAAATGGGCGGCAAGAATCCGACCATTGTCCTCGGCGATGCCGATTTGGATTTGGCCGCTACTCTCGTGACCCGGGCCGGGTTTGGGTTGACTGGCCAGGCTTGCACCGCGACCAGCCGGGTGATTGTTGAAAAAAGCGTGGCGGCGGCCTTCACCGAAAAACTGGCGGCCAAAGCGCGCGCACTGAAGGTGGGCAACGGACTTGCGGCCGGCATCGAAATGGGACCGGCTGTGAATCAGCAGGAGTTCGATGGGAATTTCCAACACATCGAGCAGGCTTTGAAGGAGGGCGCAAACCTCGTTTACGGCGGCCAGCGGATCAAGGAGGGCGAACTGGCGCACGGCTATTTCATGCAGCCGACGGTGCTTTCAAACGTCACGCCCGCGATGCGCATCGCCAGCGAAGAAGTCTTCGGGCCGGTGGTGGCCATCATCGCCGTCGAGAATTTCGACGAAGCACTCAAGGTGGCGAACGGCGTGGACGTGGGACTTTCGGCATCCATCGTCACGCGCGATTTGAAGAAGGCGATGATTTACGCGGAACGCATCGAGGCCGGTGTGGTGAAGGTGAATCAAATTTCAACGGGCCTGGCGTTGCAAGCGCCGTTTGGCGGCGTGAAAAAATCGAGCACCGATTCCTTCAAGGAGCAAGGGGCCGGGGCGATTGATTTTTACACCAAGATCAAAACGGTCTATTTGGATTATTCGGCTTAGCAGCGACAAGGAAGCGCGAGGAATGAGAATGGCTTCTGGAACATGCAGGGAGACGGTTCAGAAGGGCTGCCGATCGCCAAGTGCATTAAGAATCGATCAGTTGAACTCCTCACCCCGACCCTCTCCTCACAGGGTGAGGAGAGGGAGCCAGATGGCAGCGGGCAAGGAAGCATATTAGGCGAATGCGGATTTCAGAACAAAGGTATCCGAAGATACTGGCAGTGCTGTTCGGCATTTGGTGGGTGGTGCTGGCGATCCATCCCAAGGATCGAATGGATTGGGCGCTCGAGAATGCGCTCTCGGTGGCGGCGGTGGCGGTGCTAGCAATTTTCTACAAGCGCCTGTTGTTCTCGCGCTTTTCCTATTCGTTGATTTTCGTATTCCTCTGCCTGCACGAAGTGGGGGCGCATTACACTTACGCGGAGGTTCCTTATGATCAGTGGTTTTCCGCGCTGACCGGGCGTACTTTCAACAGCCTGGTGGGTTGGGAGCGAAATAATTTTGACCGCGTCATCCATTTTGGCTACGGCCTGCTCATGGCATATCCCATCCGCGAAATATTTCTGCGCGTGGCCAATGTGCGCGGATTCTGGGGATATTTTCTGCCATTGGATTTGACCATGTCCACATCGATGCTCTACGAATTGATCGAATGGGCGGCGGTCGGCGTTTTCGGAGGCGAAGCAGGTCAGGCTTACCTCGGAACGCAAGGCGACATCTGGGACGCACACAAGGACATGGCGCTGGCGAGCCTGGGAGCGTTGATTTCCATGTCCACGACGGCGGCGATCAATTGGCGGCTCCAGCGGGATTTTGCCCGCGAATGGATCGATAGCATCCGGGTGAAACACAAGAAGCCGCTGGATGAAGAGAATTTCTCGCGCGAGGCGCAAAAGAAGAACAGGGCAGGGAAATGATGACGAGGGGTGCATTATCAAGTGGACGAGCAGTTCGAGAAATCCGGAGAGTCCTGGTGCTTGCTCTGTTTACACTTTCGACTTCCGGCCTATTTGCACAACGAGGCGAGTTCCCGACGCGGGCACCGAAACCAGTTCAGGTGGCACAACCAAACACGGTTGTTTCGCCTGACGTATTGATTCTTCCCGAACCGCTCCCCGATCCGCTGGAGCCGATGAACCGTGTCATCTGGGGCTTCAACAAAGGTGTCATGGGTGGCGTCATCAAACCCACGGCGGAGGTGTATCGGTCGGTGGTTGTCAAACCGGTCCGCACTGGCGTCGCGAATTTTGGCCGCAACATCGCCTATCCCGTTCGCCTGATCAACAATCTGCTCCAAGGCCGTTGGTCTGGGGCTAAACAGGAAACGGATCGGTTTTTCGTCAATACCATCGCAGGCGGCGCGGGGTTTATGGATGTGGCCACACGCTGGCACATGCCCAAGTCGGAGGCTGACTTTGGGCAGACGTTCGGGAAATGGGGCTGGCAGCCGGGTTGTTATTTGATGCTGCCGATCCTTGGCCCGAGCAATGAACGGGACGCGGTTGGGTTTGTAGGCGACACGGCGGGCAATCCGCTCACGTATGTCAGTCCGTATCGGTTCGATGCCGAGAATCCGCTCACCTACATGAGCCCGTCTTTCCAGCACATTGGGATCCTAAGCTTAGAATTCCACGTGGACAAGTTGT
>JADMIO010826485.1_pt1 | contig 14002 bp, 12 predicted proteins | sample 8958161 | NCBI WGS metagenome assembly JADMIO01 (sample SAMN16585339, study PRJNA669376) | soil metagenome | isolation source: Crop rotation soil | place: USA: Cullars Rotation, Alabama | collected 2011 | reverse complement strand
CTTTCCCCTGAGCGTGGGCGTTGTCTCGAAAGTCTACCCCATGCGCAGCCACACCGTCTCCGCCGAGGGGGGTGCGGCCGCCGTCATCAAGCCCAACGACAGTCTCGAAGCTCACGCCAAGGACACCATCTCAGGAGCCGACTGGCTCGCCGACCAGGACGCCGTCGAGGCGTTCGTTGCGGAAGCGCCACATGAGATGATTCAGCTGGAGCACTGGGGCTGTCCCTGGAGCCGTGAGCCGAACGGTCACGTGGCCGTGCGACCCTTCGGTGGGATGAAGATCGAGCGAACGTGGTTCGCCGCCGACAAGACCGGCTTCCACATGCTCCACGCCCTGTTCCAGACGTCGCAAAAGTACAACAACGTCACGCGCTACGACGAATGGTTCGTGACGAAGCTGCTCGTCGATGACGGCCGGGTTCAGGGCGTCGCGGCGCTGGAGCTGCGCACCGGCCAGGTGCGAGCCATCGCCAGCAAGGCGGTGATTCTGTGTACGGGCGGCGGCGGTCGCATCTTCCCCTTCACCACCAACGCCGCCATCAAGACCGGCGACGGCATGGCGCTGGCCTATCGCGCTGGCGCGCCGCTGAAGGACATGGAGTTCGTCCAGTATCACCCGACCGGGCTGCCCGGCACCGGTATTCTCATCACCGAGGCGGCGCGCGGCGAGGGCGGAATCCTGATCAACAAGGACGGCTACCGCTACCTGCAGGACTACAACCTCGGCAAGCCGCTGGAGCTGAACGACCCGAAACATCCGCAGCTGGCCACGATGGAGCTGGGACCGCGCGACCGGCTGTCGCAGGCGTTCATGAAGGAGCTGGACAAGGGCCGCACCATCAAGCTGCACACAGCCTCTGGTACCGTCGATGTCGTGCATCTCGACGTCCGCCACCTCGGTGAGAAGAAGATCGATAAGAAGATTCCCTTTGTGCGCGAGCTGGCGAAGAACTACGCCGGCATCGACCCAGTGCATGAGCCGATCCCGGTGCGGCCCGTGGTGCATTACATGATGGGCGGCGTCAGCACCGACATCAACGGGGCGACGCCCGTACCGGGCCTGTTCGCCGCCGGCGAGTGCGCCTGTGTCAGCCTCAACGGGGCCAATCGTCTCGGCTCCAACTCGCTGACCGAGTTGCTGGTCTTCGGGGCGCGCGCAGCAAGGAGTGCGGCCCGTTTCGCCGCCGATCATCCCGACTTCAACGCCGCCGCCCTCCAGGCCCAGGCGCAGGACGAGCAGAAACAGATCGTGCAACGGTGGTTCCAGGGCGGCGGCAAGGAGACCTTTGCCGGTATCCGCGTCGAGATGAACCACACGATGGAAGAGGGCTGCGGCATCTATCGCACCGAGGCGTCGCTGAAGAAGACGTGCGAGAAGCTCCGCGAACTGAAGGAGCGCTTCAAGCAGGTAGCGATCACCGACAAGAGCCATAGTTTCAACACGGAGCTGCCGGCCGTTATCGAGCTGGGCTATCTGCTCGACGCGGCGGAGGCGGTGGCGTTCAGCGCCCTGGCGCGGCGCGAGTCGCGCGGCTCGCATCAGCGCGTCGACTTCCCCAAGCGCGATGACGAGAACTACCTGAAGCACTCGCTGGCCTACCGAACCGACGGCGAACCGCGCATTGACTACCTCAACGTGACGATCACCAAATGGCCGCCCGCCGAGCGGGTTTACGGGACGAAGTAGCTTGCGGATTGTTTTTTCTTCCTCCCCTCGCCCCCGAAGCGGGGGCGAGGGGAGGAAGAAAGAAGAGAACTGACGACCATGGACCAAACCAAGAGCATCACTCTCGAGGTCTTTCGCTATCAGCCGGACCAGTCCGATCAGCCGCGCTTCCAGACCTACACCGTCCCCTATCGCGAGGACTGGGTGGTCCTGGACGCGCTCAACCACATCAAGGACCACATCGACGGCACACTCAGCTATCGCTGGTCCTGCCGCATGGGAGTCTGTGGCAGCTGTGGCATGATGGTCAACGGCGAGCCGAAATTGACCTGCGCCGCTTTCCTCAAGCACTACTACCCCAATCCCATTCGCGTCGAGCCGCTGGCCAACTTCCCCGTCCTGCGCGACCTGGTAGTCAACCTCGACGACTTCATGCACAAGCTGAAGGAGCTGAAGACCTGGCTGATCCCGAAGAAGGACAAGCCGATTTCCGAGGGCGAGTTCCTGCAGTCGCCGGAGGAGCTGGCCCACTTCAAGCAGTTCAGCATGTGCATCAACTGCATGCTGTGCTACGCGGCCTGCCCGGTGTACGGCCTGGAGCCAAAGTTCCTCGGGCCAGCGGCGATTGCCCTGGCGCATCGCTACAACCTCGACTCGCGCGACGGCGCCAGGGAGGAGCGCAACGACATCATCGCCAGCAGCGAAGGCATCTGGGAATGCACCTTCGTCGGCGAATGCACCAAGGTCTGCCCCAAGCACGTCGACCCGGCCGGGGCCATTCAGCAGGAGAAGGTGCAGAACACCAAGGACTGGTGGCTGTCCTGGCTGCTCCCCACGGGCCGGAAATGAGGACTGTTCTGTGACGACCCCATCGACGGAACCAAAACCGAAAGAGCTGATCCGGCCGATGCCGGCCACCTGGTGGCTGAAGAAGCCCGCCTATACCTGGTTCATGATCCGCGATGTGACCAGCGTGTTCATCGCCGGCTACTGCGTCTTCCTGCTGGTGCTGCTGGCCCGCGCTTCGCGCGATCCCGCTGAGTTCGCGGTCTGCTTCGAACATCTGAAAAGCCCGCTCAGCGTCCTGCTGCACCTGATCGCGCTGGTTTTCGCGGTCTACCACAGCATCACCTTCTTCAACCTGACGCCGCGCGTGCTGGTGGTGTTCCGTGGTGAGGAGAAGGTGCCCGAGGCGGCGATTGCCGGCGTCCACTACGTTGCCTGGGCCGTGGTTTCCGTTGTCCTTTTCGTCATCGTGCTGGCAGGGTGAACATGGCTCGATCGAACGAACCGCTGTGGTGGGGGCCCTTTTCCGCCGGCATGATGGTCGGCGCGCTCTTCGTTCCCGCCCTGATCGTCATCACCGGCCTGTTCCCGGCGCTGGGGCTGCTGAACGCCGAACAACTCCGCGTCTTCCTCCATCATCCATTGATACGCATGCTGCTGTTCGTGGTGATCTCCTTGTCGTTCTTCCACTGGGCGCACCGCTTCCGCTATATCCTCTTCGACCTGGGGCTGAAAGGCGGTAAGTCGATGGTCGCGACGGTGTGCTATGGATTGGCCATCGCCGGCACCATTGTCGCCGGGGTGGTCGCCTTGATGTGACGACCTGTCTTGCCGCTTGCGGCTTGGCGATCCGAATCGCTGAGCCGCAAGCGGCAAGACAGGGGCGGGTGAACGGATCAGAACTCTCTGCGAATCTTTTTGCCCGGCTCGGGCACCGGATACTTGCCATCCTTGCCAGCCTGGAGCGGCGCCGGCGCGTCGAACGTCAGCTCGGCCACCTGCGGCGCGAACTCGTGCTCGCAATCGCGCATCTGCTCCAGCGTGATGACGCGACCGGTATGGGCGGCCATGCGGCCCATCGCCGTGACCAGGCTCGCCTCGGCGCCGCGCTTCACCTCGTTGTAGGGCCTATCCTGGCGCACCGCGGTGACGAGGTCGTTCCACTCCAGCTGATACGGGTTCGGCTCCTCACGGCCAAACTCCCAGATTGGACTGCCGCCGCGCGGCAGGTTCTTCTGGTCCTTGAACAGCTTGCAGTGACAGGGGGTGTGTCCGGAGGTCGAGATGACCGCTGAGCCGCGCGTGCCATGCGCATAGCTGGCGAACTCCTGATGACAGCCCGGCATGGTGCGGCCCTCGACGAGCAACTTGGCGCCGTCGCCGAAGGTGTACTCGATCGAGTAGGTGTCGAAGTTCTGATCGACGTTGTCGCCGCGGTAGTGCCGGCCGCCGGCGGCCTTGGCCGACACCGGCCAGGCGTCCTTCATCCAGCAGCACTCGTCGATATTGTGGATGAGGAAATCGCTGACGGCGCCGCCGCTGGCCCACAGGAAGCCGTGGAAGTTCTGAATCTGGTAGAGCAGCTCGTTCTTGTCGGCCGGCTTGCGGCCGACGAACGCCGAGCCGGTCGGCCCCGCCTGCCGATAGGCGCGCAGCAGCACCAGATCGCCGATCTGACCGTCCTTGATGCGCTTGAACATCTCGCCGCGCGCCTCACAGTGGCGGCACATCAGGCCGACGCCGACCTTCAGCTTGCGGTTCTCCGACTCCTGAGCCAGCTTCAGCATCTTCCGCCCGCTCGGGCCGTCCACCGCGATCGGCTTCTCCATGAAGACGTTGAGGCCCTTCTCGATGGCGTAGGTGAACATCACCCAGCGAAAGGCTGGCGGCGTCGTCAGGATGACGATGTCACCCTTCTGAAGCGAATCCATCGCCTTCTTGTAGCCGTCGAAGCCGAGGAAGCGTCGCTCGACGGGCGCCTCGATCTGCTTGGGGAAGCGCTTCGACAGAAAGTTGTAGCTGGAGTCGATTCGCGACTGAAAGACGTCGGCCATGGCGACGAGCTTGATGGGACCGAGCTTGTTGGTCAGCAGGGCGTTCTCGGCAGCGCCGTTGCCACGACCACCGCAGCCGACCAGCGCCACGCGAATCGTTTCATCAGCTGCCGCATGCACGGCAGGGATGGCGACACTCCCCAGCACCCCGGCGACCGCCAGGCCACTGGTCGTTTTCATCACGTCACGGCGCGACACGCCGTTCTTCTTGCTGCTCACGGTGCGATTCCTCCATCGGTGAAGTATCAGAGCGAGTTCGATGAAGAATGATTGTACCAATCAGCGGCGAACCGTGGGAAAGAGAAACCCACTTGAATCCGAGTGGACAGCGCTGCTCTCCAACGTAGAATGAGATAACCAGCCTTGAATACATTCCTCAAGCGCCCCTGCCACCCACCTGCCTGACGATCCCGCGGAACGACGTCAGACGGGCGAACAGAGAGAGGAGCACCCAATGTCAGCTGCGTTCACGCCCCCGTCGCTGGAAGTCAGCCATCTCGAGGACTGCACCGTGGTCCGCGTCGTCGGCTGCGACAGTCTCAACGAGTACAACAGCCAGGCGGTCGGCCTGCAGCTGTCGAGCCTGGTCGAAAAGAAGGGATGCTTGCAGCTGGTCTTCGACCTCGACGGCATCCGCTACGCCACCAGTGCGGCGCTGGGCCAGCTGGTCGGTCTGAACCGGACGCTGCGACAGACGGGCGGACAGCTCGTGCTGCTCAACCCCGAGCCTGCGGTCGCGGAAGCGCTCTCTGTCACGCGGCTGGACACCGTCATCGAGGTCCGCCCCCGTCCCGAGGATGGCGCACCAGGCCAGCCCGCGTAATTCGGTGGTTCGTTCTTGCCGCTTGCGGCTTGGCGATTCTCGGAGGCGCCAAGCCGCAAGCGGCAAGAACGGGTTCGCTTCATTTCTTCTCGATCCGGTAAAGTTTGCTCATGGTCCGCACCAGCAGACTACCGTTGGCCAGGGCCGGCGTCGCCATCGTCATGTCGTCGAGCTTGTTCCGGCCGAGTATCTCGAACTCGGGGCCAGCCTTGACCACGAAGGTATCGCCGTCCTCGCTGAGACAGAACACCTTGCCGTCGTAGGCCCACGGCGACGCCGTGAACCCCGTCGCGCCCTCCAGCCGCTTGCGCTCATAGACGAGCTTACCCGTCTTCACCTCGTAGCACGACAGAAAGCCGCGGTCGAGCAGCACGTACAGGTGATCGCCGTACGCGATTGGCGTCGGATGATACGGCCCGCCGAATCTGTGGCTCCAGGCGATGGCGGTGCTGCTCGACTCCTTGTCCTTGAGGGTGATGTCGCCGGTTGCACCCGGCTTGATGGCGAACAGCGGCCGGTGCAGGAAATCGGCGACATAGCCCGAGGTGACGTGGAGCAGTCCGCCGTGAGCGAACGGGGTCGGGATGGAGATGATCGACATGCCGCCCAGCTCCCAGAGCAGCTTGCCGTCGAGGTCATAGGAGCGGACGCGCCCTGCCCCTGCCGTCACCACCTCGACGCGCTTGCCGCTTTCCCAGACGAACGGCGTCGTCCAGTTGCTCTTCTCCCTGCGCTCGACCTTCCATAGTTCCTTGCCCGTTTTCACATCGAAGGCCTGAACGTAGGACTTCTCGTCGTTGTCATTGACGAGGATGACACGATCCTTGTACAGAGCGGGCGAGGCGGCCGGCCCCCAGTTCATCTGTGTTCGTGCCGGTGCGATCTTCTGCTCCCAGAGGGGAGAGCCATCGCGACGCAGACAGAACAGGCCGAGGTTGCCGAAGTAAGCGATGACGCGTTCGCCGTCCGTCACCGGCGTTGAGGAAGCGTAGGTGTTTTTGACGTGGATGGGCGCGGGGGCCTTGCCCTTGTGGACCTCGCGCTGCCAGAGCGTCTTGCCGGTCTTGAAGTCGAGACAGAGGACCAGCCAGCGATGCTCGCCGGGCTGGACCTTGCCCTGAAGGTTGTCGATGTAGAGGCCCCTTTTCGGGTCTTTCGGTCCCTGCTCGCTGACAACGGTGGTGAGGTAAATGCGATCGTCCCAGACGACGGGCGACGACCAGCCGCGGCCGGGAACGTCGATCTTCCAAACGACGTTTTTCGTGGTGTCCCAGGAGTCGGGCAGCGTCTTCTTCTCGGCGACACCTGCCTTCGCGCCGCCGCGGAAGGACGGCCAGTTGTCGTCGGCCCGGCTGGAAGACGCCAGGAGGAGAAGGACAAAGACGAGGCGGTTCATGGGCATCTCCTTTCGGGGCTATCGCTATCATAGGCGAACCAAATTCCGCCAGCGGATGTCCACCCCTATAATCACTCCTTGATCAAGGATGGCAGCCGTACACGGCAAACCAGGAGCGACACATGGCCGAGAAGATCACGACCCGGACCGCCAACTACCCCAGGTGGTATCAGGATGTCATCGAGCAGGCCGGCCTGGCGCAGGAGTCCGGCGTGCGCGGCTGCATGGTGATCAAGCCCCACGGCTTCGCCATCTGGGAAAAGATGCAGGGAGCGCTCGACCGCCTGTTCAAGGCCAACGGCCACGTCAACGCCTACTTCCCCCTGTTCATCCCCAAATCCTTCCTCGCCAAGGAAGAGGAAATGGCGGCGGGCTTCGCCAAGGAGTGCGCCGTCGTCACGCACCACCGCCTCAAGGCGGTCCCCGGCCAGGGCATCATCGTCGATCCCGACTCGAAGCTCGAGGAAGAGCTGATCATCCGGCCGACCTCCGAGACGATTATCTGGAACACTTACCGCAACTGGATTCAGAGCTACCGCGATCTGCCGCTGCTCATCAATCAGTGGTGCAACGTCGTTCGCTGGGAGATGCGAACCCGGCTGTTTCTGCGCACCGCCGAGTTCCTCTGGCAGGAAGGGCACACCGCGCACGCCACGAAAGATGAGGCCGAGAAGGAAGCGCATCTCATCCTCATGGACTGCTACCGGAAGTTCGCCGAGGAGTGGATGGCGATGCCGGTGCTGACCGGCCCCAAGAGCGACGGCCAGAAGTTCCCCGGCGCCGTCTATACCCTCTGCATCGAGGCGATGATGCAGGACAAGAAGGCGTTGCAAGCGGGGACGTCGCACTTTTTGGGACAGAACTTCGCGAAAGCGTTTGACGTGCAGTTCCAGAACAAGGACGGCAAGCTGGAGCACGCCTGGGCGACGAGCTGGGGCGTATCGACGCGCCTGGTGGGCGGGCTGATCATGTCGCACTCCGACGACAACGGCCTGGTGCTGCCGCCGCGACTGGCTCCGATGCACGCCGTCATCGTGCCCATCTACCGCAGGCCGGAGGAAAAAGCCGCGGTGATGGAGGCCTGTCACAAGCTGGCGGCGGCGGTGCGCGATCTGCCGCTGCGCGAGTGGCTCAATTACGATCCGGTCGTGGCGAAGGTCGATGATCGCGAGCAGTATCAGCCGGGCTACAAGTTCGCCGAGTGGGAAGTGAAGGGAGTGCCGATCCGCGTCGAGCTGGGGCCGAAGGACCTGGAGAAGAAGGCGTGCGTGATTGCGCGGCGCGACCGGCCCGGCAAGGAGGGCAAGGAGATGGGCGTGCCGCTGGACGGAGCGGCGGCCCGCATCGGCGAGCTGCTCAAGCAGATGCAGCAGGAGCTGTTCGACCGGGCGAAGACGTACCGCGACGCCGCCACGTACACGGTCGACTCCTACGATGAGTTCAAGCAGCGGATCGAAGAGGGCGGCTTCTTCTGGTGTCACTGGGACGGCACGCGCGAGACAGAGGATAAGATCGCGCAGGAGACGAAGGCGACGATCCGCTGCATCCCGTTCGACCGGTCGAAGGAGACGGGCAAGTGCATGGTGACGGGCAAGCCATCGGCCGGCCGGGTGGTGTTCGCGCGGGCGTATTAGAATCTGTCTGATGAATGAGGAAGGCAGGAAGGCAGGAAAAACCGTGGATATACTCCTGGTTTTTTCCTGCCTTCCTCATTCATCAACTGTATTCGTCAGACAGAGCTTGGCATGCCCTTGTTGCGACGGCCGCACTTGGGGGGGCATCATCTCCCCTCGATCGCGTGATAGAACCCAACGACTCGCACCTTGCCGGGCCGAACCTGGACGAACACGACATAGGGAGGGCCAGCCCTGCGCCCCTCTTCCCGTAGCCGTCCGTAGACCACGCGCATCTCGCCAGCGGGCCTTTGCTCGAAGAAAGCACGCGGCGCGCCGCTCGTCATAGCAAAGAACCCCTCGAAGTCGCACAGGCGCGTCTCGCCGAACTGGGCCATCGAGACTTTCGCCACGCGTGATTCAACCAGTGCCTCGAACTCTCGTCGGTCGGCGACGTTGGAGAAAGCGAAGTGAGGAAATTCGGCCATTCGCTCCACCGTCCTGGTGTCCCTGGCCGCCATCGCCTCGACGAATCGGCCGGCGGCGTGCTTCGCCTGGCGGTCTGGTGTGAGCCACGACACGGTTAGTTCGGCGCGGGTGAGGACGAGCGTCGTCTCATGGTCCTTCCACCAGCTCTCCCACTCCGCGCGACACCGCGCCCGACTGACCGCCTGCTCAAGCGGCGGCTCATCGCTCCCAGGCATTCTGTCGCCTAGCAGGGACAGGGGCCGTTCTTTCCCGGCGACGGCCACGAGAAGACTCCAGGCCTCCTCCGCCACGTCGAGTGGGGCCTCCGTGAGCATGGGCAGCAGGGTGGGGACAGCCTTCACGTCGCCGCTCGCGATCAACCCATTCGCCGCCCGCAACCGCACTCTCACCTTCCGGTCGGTCCGGAGCAGTTTCCACACCAGATCGCGCTGGGGCCTCCCTCCGGCACACCCGACAACAAGTGCCGCCGCGCCACGCCGCGCGCTTTTCGGATCGTTCAATCCCTTGAGCAGTGCCTCCTCCGCTTCACCGGCCTTCATCCCGACCTCGAAAAGCGTGACGTGGATTTCCACTTCAAGCTCGGCATCATGGACAGAGGGGAGCATCCGCAACAGCACGGCACATGTCCCCGCGGGCCGGGAGTTGCGCAGGAGTCGTATCGCCGCGGCTTCGACCTCGCGGGAAGCCATCTTGTCGAGGACCGCCAGGCACTCCGCGACAAGGCGACGGACCTCGAGGTCCTTGTGTTGCTGTACCTTCACGAGGAAGGGTCGGGCTAGCACGCCGACGCGGATCAGTTCATCCACGGCATTGCGCCGCTCGCGGAACTTACGCCTTGCCAGTTGCGCGATTAACGCCTCGATGCGTGGCACATCGAGCCGGTCCGGGTCGCGCTGAGCGAGAAATGCAAGCAGGCGGGCGTCGTCCCTGGGTATGTCGGCGCGGCGCAAGAGGGCCTCATCCGCAGCAAGGCCACGATCGGCGAGGGGCGTCCCGGCACGACGACCCAGAACACCGCGATGTGGCGTGGTCTCGTCCGCCGCCAGGCAAACGTCGGCGGAGTGCGGGCATCGGGCAAGGGCAATCCCCAGCATCGCGAAGAGGAGGCGCCAGCGAGTCATGATGGACCTCCGCGAGACGAGGTCGGAGAACCTCCGTAGCATAGATCGGGGCACGCCGTAGGCCAACTGCAATCCGCCCCGGACGGAAGGATTCGTCGTGAGCATCTCGCCAATTGTCATGACGCACACGGCCAGCGACGGCTATCGCTGGCACTACCGCTTCTATCCGCCGACGGGCCAACCGCGACCGGCCCGCATCGTCTACCTGCACGGCATCCAGAGTCACGGCGGCTGGTATGAAGGCTCCTGCGTGCACCTCGCCGCCGCCGGCTTCCCGGTCTACTTCCTCGACCGCCGTGGCTCCGGCCTCAACGAGCAGGACCGCGGCGACACACCGAGCTTCCGCCGTCTTCTCGACGACATCGCGGAGTTTCTCCATGCACTGAAACAGGAGAAGGGAGAGGCGAAAACACTCCTAATGGCGGTGTCATGGGGCGGGAAGCTGGCGGTGGCACTGCAAAGACGTCATCCAGGATTGGTCGATGGCCTCGCCCTTCTCTGCCCCGGTTTCTTTCCGAAGGTGCGGCCGCCATTTGGACAGCGCCTGCGGATTCTGCTCGCACGGCTCTTCCGACCGCGCCGTCTCTTCTCCATCCCACTCAACGACCCCGAGCTGTTCACCGCGACGTCGCGCTGGCTCGACTTCCTGCGTCGCGATCCTCTATCGCTGCACAGGGCGACGGCCCGTTTTCTCGTCGAGAGTGTTCGCCTCGACGCCTATCTTCGCTTCACGCCCAAGCACGTCCGCGTCCCGGTGCTGCTCCTGCTGGCGGGGCAAGACCGCATTATCAACAACGAACGAACCGCCGACTATGTGAGGCGATTCGCGACGACAGGCATCACCATCATTGAGTATCCGCAGGCACACCACACGCTGGAGTTTGAAGACGATCCGTCGCGCGTCCTCGACAACCTGAGTTCCTGGGCGCGGCGGCAACTCAGACCGGATTCATGAGCGCCGCACTGTCGAACCGAAGATCGCGACTTTGCCTGCGGCAGCGGCAGCGCTTTTCCTCCGGCGCGGTTCGGGATGGCCGTGGCCTGGGAGGAGCTATCGGGGGCCTTGCCCGGCTTTCCAGGCTTCAGTGCGATGGTGCGAGCGTCGAAGACCAGGGTGGCCCAGTGGCGAGTGGAGGTGTACTTCTTCCCGGCAAGCTCGCCCGCCTCCTTGACCGTGTGGCCGATGCGAATACCGTACAGACCCGCGGCCAGCTTGCTGTCGTCCAGTTTGAAGCCGCCGTCGTCGTCTGTGGTCGCGTCGATCCTCTTCCCGCCCGGTGGGACGATGAACACCTTGGCCTTCGGCAACGGCTTCCCTTTCCACAGCACCCGCAGCGAACCGGGAGTGTCAGTCAAGGCGATGTCGAGATCGAGCCTGGCGCTCAGGTCGCGCTGCGCCTTCTTGAGCTCATCGGGCCGGGCGCCAGTGAAGGTCTTGGCATAGTAAGTGAGCAGCGCCGGCTCTGCCTGGCCGCGCTGGAAGATGCCGTAGCGACAGGTGGCGAAGTAAACGGGCGGACGCCCCTCGACGCCAGCGAGGACGTAGACATCGTCCTTCCTCTGAAACTTGACCGGAGCGATGGCGCCGCGCTCACCCACCGAGAACACCTGCGTCTGCTTGATGCGATCGAGCAGGTCGGGGTTCTCGTCGGGGGCCAGGGTGTCGCTGAAGACCATGCGGACGGTGCCCTTGTCGGGGTCGGGCACCAGCCAGACGAAATGCGCCCGGACCGGCGCGACGGTCAGGGTCAGCAGGCACAGGATCAGAGTTGCTCTCATGCGTGTAATCTCCTCGGGAATGAAGGGTCAGGGACGGCCCCACGGGTTCTGTTGGTTCTTTTGATACTGCTCGAGGGCCAGGTCTGGCCCATGCTCGACCTCGGGCGGCAGCGGTCTGGTCGCCGTCGTCTCGCCGGACTCGTCGTCTTTCCTCTCTCGATTGCACCCCACAAAAAGTGTGACGATGAGCAGCAGCAGGATTCGCTTCCACATGTTGTATTCTCCCGCGATAATCAGTTGATGCGGACACCGGAGCGCGTTCAGAAGCTCCCCGGAATCACCTCGTCGCCGGAGCGCGTGCCGAGGGCCTGGTAGGTGAAGAGGTCAATGGTATTGCTGACGAAACGGACGGAGCCATCGACCAGCAGGAAGTTGCAGCCGCCGGTATGGTCGCTGCGGAAGGTCTGGAGGCGGTCGAGCAGCGGTGTCGTCGGCAGGATGCTGTTCATCATGACCTTCGTGCTGCCGAAACTGTAGCTGGTGTAGCCATACGCCCAGCTGGTGTTGCCGCCGCGCGGCTTGCCGGCATAGGGACCGCTTGAGAAGAGGTAGTCCTTCAGCTGATAGCCCATCTCGCCGACCAGGAAGGTGGTCGAGGTTCCGTCGGTGATGTCGGGGAAGCGCTTGCCCGAGTCGATGAGAATGGGGTTGCCGGTGGTGTTGCTGCGAACGATGGCGCCGTTGTCCGGCGGCGGCGACCAGGCGTCGTTGCTGCCGATGCAGGCAGCGTAGCTGGCGTAGTGCGTGCTGTAGGCGCTCGTCGAGATCGGCGGCGGGCCCATCGACGGGCAGATGTAGATTTTGATGGGCAGCATCGTCACCGTGTTGTTGGGCGGCGCGGCCGGCGACAGGTTGACGTCGTAGACCCGGCGAATGTTGTCCTGCTCGACAAAGGGCAGGATGAGCGTGAAGCAGCTGTTGAACGTTGGCGAGTTGGCGGTCGGGAAACGCTCGAAACTACCGTGATAGTTGTGCAGGGCGATGCCGATCTGCTTGAGATTGTTTTGACAGGTGGCGCGGTTGGCTGCCTCGCGGACCTTTTGCACGGCCGGCAGCATCATGCCCATTAGGATGGCAATTATGGCGATGACGACCAACAGCTCGATCAGCGTGAATGCGGAACGAGGAACACGACGACCACGACGCATGGAATGGACCTCCCCTGAGAAACAGGAATCGTTGGGAGGTGCGTTGCGTGACGGAAGTGGGAAGCCCCACGGCGGAAGCGAAGCAGCCTCAATTTACTGAGATAGAATCTCAACAAGGAACAATCCTATTGCGACACGACCAAGCGTCAAGAAAAAAAGGGAGATCGCCTACGGCCCTTCGGCTAAGCGGAGGGAGATCAGCCATCGTGGCGAGGGAATAGGGGTAATGTGGCTGCGCGCAGGTCAGGACGCTTGTGTCACGCTCCTGGCACGGTTAGACTGCAAAGAAGGTATCCACTTCCCGCCCGTGCTGGCGTGAGCCATGATCGACCCCAAACGCGCCGCGGTTCGCCCGCGCATCCTATCACCGGAAACCGGCGAACCTCTGCTGCTGGAAGAGGAGGTTCTTGCGCTGCTCGAAGCGGGCGTGACGGGCCCCGTTGCCCTGATCGGACCTCCCGGCTCCGGCAAGTCCGCAGCCATGCGGCACCTGGCGGCCGTGCTGCCAAAAGAGAGCCGAGTCGGGCTGCTTGATGAGAAGGACCCACTTCCAGTCTATCCATGGGTGGCCGTTCCCCACCTAGTCGTATTCACGGCAACGACTCCCCCCGACTGGCGCTGCCGGGCAACCTTCCGGCTCGCTCCGTGGAATCAGGACGACGTGATTGAATACCTACTCGCCGTCCACCCGCAACGAGCCGCCGCTGTGATGACACGCATCCGCTCCGGAAAGTGGGGGCGGCTCGGCGGCAACCCGGAACTCTGGCAGCTCGTGCTGGAGCAAATGGCCAGGGATGACTCGATTGCGGACTTTCGACACGCTCTGGAAGCCTTCCTGAAAAGCCACGCGCACAGGCGAAAGCGGGGCCGCCTTGGCTGCGCCTGTCTGGCGAGCCTCACCGAGAAGCAATTCGATCTGGCCACCGCCCTGCGCGACTGCCGGGTTGCCTACACGGTGCGGCGTGTCTTGCACCATCCCCCGGTGCTTCTTCTGCTGGCGGCAGAACACCTTGCCCTGTCGTTGAGCACGGGCACGAAATGGGATCATCTACGGGCAACCCTGGCCCGCGATCTCGTGCGGACGACGGCAGAACTGCTCGCGGCGGACAGCGCGGTCCTGGGGAAAG
>JADMIO010380266.1_pt1 | contig 14002 bp, 9 predicted proteins | sample 8958161 | NCBI WGS metagenome assembly JADMIO01 (sample SAMN16585339, study PRJNA669376) | soil metagenome | isolation source: Crop rotation soil | place: USA: Cullars Rotation, Alabama | collected 2011 | reverse complement strand
AGGGCACGTGAACCTACAGCGGTATTATTAGCACCTGTATTTGCATATGATGCTTCAAATCCAAAGGCGGTGTTATTGCTGGCAGTTGTATTATTGTGCAAAGCTCCATTACCGACAGCAGCATTTTGGTCGCCGGTAGTATTAGCATAAAGAGCACTCCTTCCATTGGCGGTATTATAGTTTCCGGTAGAGTTGGAATATAATGCATCTTCACCGCTGGCTGTATTGTCGTTTCCGCCCGAGTTGGAATAAAGAGCATTCACTCCGCTCGCTGTATTATAGTTTCCGGTGGCATTGGAATACATTGCCTGCATGCCGTTCGCTGTATTAAAGATTCCGGTTGTATTCGACCACAAGGTGTTATAACCAATGGCTGTATTATAATTTCCGGTATTAGCGGAAGCTGTGGTAGATCCTTTTAAGGCAGCGTGGCCAATAGCAACATTATAATTCGTGAACGGTGTACCTGTACTGTTTGCATAATACATGGCGCTATCACCCATCACTGTAGCATAACTACCTGTGACATTGGAGTAGTATGCATTAGTTCCAAAAACACTGTTGCCCGATCCGGAGGTGTTCGATCTTAATGCATTACCTCCTGATGCTGCGTTAAAACCTCCTGTAGTGTTCGAGCGTAAAGCTTCAATACCTATTGCAGTATTATAATTCGAAGTAGTAGAGCTGGTCAGTGCCCAGAATCCAATACCGGTATTTCCGATCCCTGTTGTATTGGATGCAACAGAACCATAGCCTACGCCTGCGTTATTTACGCCTGTGGTGTTTGCGTTCAGGGAATTCCAACCAACGGCGGTGTTGGCATTACCTGTGGTATTGGACGACAAAGCGCTTGTACCTATAGCCGTGTTATTATTCCCGGAAGAATTGGTAGTTGGTTGATTGGCAAACAATGCCCTATATCCAACAGCAACATTGTCACTGTTCCAGCTGGCACCTCCGTTACTGTACGATTGTGTCGCTAATGCCTGGGAACCTATAGCGACATTTCGGCTTCCTGTAGTATTGGATGTAAGGGCTGTATAACCTACACCAATATTATCTCCTCCTAATGTATTATTTTTCAGTGAAGACATACCATATCCCGAGTTCAGGATGCCTGTTGTTATAGATGACATAGAACGAAAGCCCAAGGAAGTATTCCCTTTCACTGAATCCGTTATTTCTCCTGCCCTGAAATTGCTAACCCTAAAATTAAGGGAAGTTCCGTCGGTGGTTCCAATAAAGTTTGTTGTTGAATTGGTCCCTGCATTACCGATCATATTCCATCCTTCAGTGCTTACGCTTAAATGTTGCCATATAGTTCCGTCCCAATACCAGAATCCGGTAGTATCGTTGTTTTGATAGACGAGTAGTCCTGCCGGTTTGGGATTGCCGCTGTAATTGATCGCCAACCTTTGGGCCTGGCTCATGCGGGGTATAAGCACTCCTTTGGCTGAAGAGGTTATATCTAATATGGCATTGCTGTCGGGAGAGGCATTATTTATGCCTATGGATTGTGCATTAACAAAAAAAGAGGATGCTACAATGAAGAGAGTAAGTAGAGATTTCATCGTGTTGATTAGCTTGTGTGAATCACAAACGTAATAATTTAAGGAGAGAAATCAAAATGCGGGGTAATCCGTGTTCCGTAGTCTGTACCCCGTAAAATACAGGCTTAAAAAGGGCATTGAAATGAAATGGTTTTTTTGACTGGTTTAATTGGCCTTACGAATTTTGATTTGTAGGGACAGGTCGCGACCTGTCCATACAAATCAAAATTCGTAAGGCCAATTAAACTACCACAAATTATTCCACGCACTTCCATCCCAGCACCGAACTTTATTCGTGGTGCTGTCGTAATACATCATGCCTGCAACAGGGCTGGCAGGTGCTGACGCTAATGGAGTTAAAGTGAGAACAGATTTTAAAGTAACCACACCGGTAGAAAAATCTCCATAGATCAATGGAGTTGAGGTATTGGTATTAGCTATATAAAGCTTGTTAGAACCTGTTTCATTATATCCGGCTGCATTGCCAATGAAAACATTACCGGAGCCGTTGCTGTTACTATATCCTGCCGTATAACCAATCCCAACATTATTGGAGCCAAGATTGTTATTGTTAAGCGATGAGCCTCCCATCCCTGTATTGTACTGCCCTGATGTATTGTTCCCCAGCGATGCAAATCCAAATGCTGAGTTTGTGTTTCCTGTGGTATTTCCTGAAAGCGCAGCATCACCAAACGCGGAGTTTCCTGTAGCTGTGGTATTGGCATAAAGTGCCTGGTAGCCAAAAGCAGAATTCCCGTCTCCGCTGATATTGGAAAAAAGTGACTCAACCCCGGTTGCAGTATTTACGATACCGGTGGTATTCGAGTAAAGAGAGCGGTAACCGCAGGCGGCATTCATTTGACCTGTAGTATTTTTATAAAGGGAAAGGTTACCATACGCAGTGTTCTGGTAACCGGTGGTATTATTTCGCATGGCCTGGTTTCCAATGGCTGTGTTCAGATAACCGTTAGCGGCGTTCGTTGGTTGATTTGCAAAGAGAGCACTGTCGCCCATTGCAATATTCTGGGTGTTCCAGGTGGTTCCTCCATTGCTATACGATTGAGAATATAAAGCTGAATTCCCGATCGCGATATTTCTGCTTCCGGTGGTATTGGAATACAGAGCCTGGTAACCTGTTGCCACATTATAATATCCGCTTGTATTATAATAGAGTGAGGAATTCCCAATTCCTACATTATAATTTCCAATATAATTTGAACGCAATGCGTTCACTCCAATTCCTGTATTATTGGATCCCACAGAATCAGCATACAAAGCATACATCCCCATTGCCGTATTATCAGATCCTGCTTTGATAGAATACAAGCTTGAAAAACCAACTGAAGTATTATTGCTCCCCGCACCGCTGTTCCCCTGGGCATTGGCGCCAACGGCAGTATTATTTGTTCCGGTGGTGTTACCATACAAGCTAAAATATCCATAGGCCGTGTTATAATTTGCCGCCGATGTAGTAGCCATTGCAGCATGACCCATAGCAGTATTGTTTGTTCCGGAATTAAGTTTGTTCGCCTCAAAGCCGAAAGAAGTATTCGAAGTAAACTGGTTGATCTCCCCTGAAGGATCATTGTTCACTCGGAATTTCAAAGGCAGATCATCGGTCGTTCCAATGAAACTGGAAGCAGGATTTGTACCTGTGTTCCCTGTGAGGTTCCAGCTTGTATTCACCGGTCCCCAATGTTGCCAGTTAGCACCATCCCAATACCAGAAACCGGTAGTGTCGTTGGTTTGATAAACGACTAACCCTGCAGGTTTGGGATAACCGGTATAGTTTATAGCTACACGTTGAAGCCGTGTCATCCTTGGAATGAGTATTCCTTTGGATGTTGACACGATATCCAGGATGGCATTGCTGTCGGGGGTGGCATTATTTATGCCGATCGATTGTGCATTCGCGAAAAAAACGGAAGCAACAAATAATGAAGTTAGAAATAATTTCATCGGGGTGTGATTTTTTGCAAAGACAAGAATGTATTTGCAAACGCAAACCTAATAAAATCCTTAATTCCGAAAGGCGGATTTGCTAAAAAATGTACTATGCGAGTCTGAAATTTCCGGTCCCGTTATCATTTGAATAGCCCCAGCTTAAGCCGGGGTGCCATTCAAATGATATCAGACAATTATTTTGAGGGTTTCTATATAAATCCAAAAAAAATTTCCTTTTTTATAGTAAATTCACACATTCATTTTAATCTTTAATACATGAGAAAATTCTTACTCCCCATAACCCTTTTTCTTTTGTCGGTAAACATCTTTGCAGCTCCTGTGTCGTCACAGCAGGCATTGAAGGTTGCTTCGGCTTATATGGCAAACAATTCAGCTTCTTTCACCTCCGGGGGTGGGACGTTGGATCTTGTGGCGATGGCTACTTCAACTATCAGCCAGTCAGACCCTCAAATTTATTTTTTCAATTCTGCCAATGGGTTTATCATCATCTCTGGCGATGACGCCGCGAGTCCGGTTATAGCTTATAGCAATGAAGGCATTTTGCAGCAAAACAATCTTCCTCACGGGTTCATCAAATGGATGGATAAAGTTAGGCAGGAAATAAATTACATACGCCAAAACAAACTGGAAGCAACAGCTGAAATAAAAAAAGAATGGGAAGACCTTTATAACGGAACCAGTGTTCATCCCATTACAAATGCCGTAAATCCGCTTATCGCTACCAAATGGGATCAAAGCCCTTACTATAATGCTTTGTGCCCTTATGATAATACCTATAGCGACCGAACAGTTACAGGTTGCGTGGCCACAGCGATGGCGCAGATAATGAAATATCATAATTATCCTGCACAGGGAACGGGCTCACATTCTTATAACCATGTGAGATACGGAACACTATCAGCAAATTTTGGAGCGACCACATATAACTGGGGCTCCATGCCCAACAACGTTACATCTGCCAATAGCTCTGTTGCAACGTTGATGTATCATTGCGGAGTATCGGTGGATATGGATTATAATGTAGGCTCACAGGGAGGAAGCGGTGCATATTCTTCTGCTCTGCCTTATGCATACAAGAATTATTTCGGTTATACTTCTACTGTAAATTATATTTTGCGCAGCAGCTATAGTGATGCCAACTGGAAATCGATGATGCAGGCGGAGCTGGATGCCAGCAGGCCGATTCAATACTCCGGGCAGGGAACACACGGTGGTCACTCTTTCGTAATGGACGGATATGATTCCAACGGCAAATTCCATTTCAACTGGGGCTGGGGAGGATCTTCGGATGGATATTTTACCATTGATGCACTTAACCCAGGGTCCTTAGGTACCGGTGGGGGAGCAGGTGGATTCAATGCTTATCAGACTGCTATAATTGGGATCAAGCCTCCTGCAGGAGGAGGAGGTTCAGGTACAACGGATATGCGTCTTTACAGCAGCATAGTGGTTAACCCTAATCCAATAGTATACGGATCAAGTTTCACAGTTACAGTTAATGTTGCGAATTTCGGAACCAGTTCCGCAAATAATTTCTCCGGCGATTATACCGCAGCATTATTTAATTCCAGCAATCAATTCGTTGCTTACGTAGAAACAAAAACAGGATTTACTTTAAATTACAACAGCTACTATATAAACCCATTGGTATTTACCACAAGCAGCATCTCTGCATTGACGCCGGGGACCTATACCATTGGAATTTATTATAAAGCAACCGGGGCAACGCAATGGTCGGCCTTTGCCAATGGCAATTACCAGAATTTTATTACAGTGCAGGTTGAGGGAAATTCAACGAACAACCTCAAGCTGTATGCTGCGATCACAACAACTCCTGCAGTAATAGTCAGAAACCAAACCTTTACTGTCCAGTTCGATATTGCTAATTATGCAACCTCTGCTTTTAACGGGGAAGTCTCTGTCGACATTCATAAATCAGATGGAACCTGGATACGTGAGTTATCTACTAAGTCAGGGCTTTCCCTGCCATCAAACACACACTTCATTAATGGATTGACATACACAATCACAGGAGGTATTAGCGATGCCCCGGGAACATATCAGCTTTTTGTTTGGGATAAACCTACAGGCGGAAGCTGGCAGTTTTTAGGTAACGGCACTTTTTCGAATCCTATCACGATCCAGGTTGTTGAACCAGGATTATCACCCGACGGTTATGAAGTGAATAACACCCAGGCACAGGCTGCAAGTCTTAATCTTGTATTTTCTCCTAACAGCGGTAGCATAAAAACTTCAGGCTCTAATATCCATACCGGCTCCGATGTAGATTATTATTATATCGATCTTCCACCTAACTTTAATTATACCATCACACCACGTATACATGATAGCTACAGTTCCGGTGATGGGAATACTTATACCTGCGATGCAACATTTGCATACAGCACCGATGGTGTGAATTACAGCGCAAGTATTGATGATGTGATGACAGGTAGCTTCACAAAGAATAATGGAGGCAGAATATACTTTACTGTTTCCCCATATTTCACGGGCAAGACCGGGACATACGCGTTGGATGTGAAAGGGACACGAACAGCAGTTTCGTCGGGAATTAATGTTGTGAATTCTTCGGGGTTAAAATGTTACCCAAATCCTGCGAGCGACCATTTGAATATTGAGATTGCCGGGACCAAACTTTTGCATTATAGCATTACCGACGTATCCGGGAAAAGTATATTGGAGTTTGACGATGCAAGCGGTAAAGTTCTGTTAAGCCTCGATAGGTTTGAACAGGGAATTTATTTCATCAAGGCTGTTGACGGTGATAAGACCTACACTTCAAAATTTATCATCAACCGTTAATTCTCATTTTATGCGATACGTATTGATCGGAGCGATCCTGTTCCTCATAGGATGCTCGTCTCAAAAAAAGAAAAGGGAATTCCAATCCAAAGTGAGTTATACCGGCGCGCAGGCAGTTGTTTATAAAACGAAAAACGATTACCGGAAAAATATCCCGGTAATGCTTAATGAAGGTAAGGACTCGATCATGTCTTATCCTTCAAAGGGAGACCTGGCGAGGGCCGGGGTTGATTTCGTGTATCCCGTAATACTTCATAAAGGATACCTGCTTGATATCCGTGGCATAGGACCGAATACCGCTTTCCTGAAATACACCTATGAAGAATATTTCAATCTTCCTGCTGAACCTACAGAGAAAGAAATGTTGAATGCTATTCTTGATAATGATCCAATCAAAGAAATTTACAACCTTGGCAGCAGGTACCAGTATAAGAACCTCGAAGACAGTATCAACGCCATCATTGATAACGGAGATTTGAAATTACACAAGAGGATCAAATAAAACACCACTGACCACTGACCACTGACCACTGACGACTGACATGCACATCACCCAGATCTCCATCAACACCCCGGAGTATGATCAAATGCTTCAGTTGCGTGATGATATACTTCGCAAGCCCTTAGGTATGGAACTCGACCGCTCCAGGCTCGCTGCGGATGCCACCGATTTTTTAATCTGCTGTTTTGAAGAAGAAGAGATGATCGGATGTGTTATTCTATCCCCAGTTAATGAAACCGATCTCAAGTTACGCCAGATGGCCGTTAGTAAGGATTACCAGGGCCTTGGTATTGGAAGAGAGATAGTAGGCTGGGCGGAAGATTTCGCAAAGCATAAAGGATATAAGAGAATTGAAATGCATGCCCGTAAATACGCTATTCCGTTTTACGAGAAACTTGGATACGAACCCTTCGGTGATGAATTTCTTGAGGTGACCATTCCTCATTATCAGATGAGGAAAACACTGTAGTAATTACGAATTACGGTGGCGCTAAATATTCGGGATGCTTTTATTCTTGAACGTAAGTTATGATTAGATTTTATCTTGTATCTTCAATAATACTATTTCTTATAATTTCCTGTAATCAATCCCCCGGAAGTAAAGGAAATTTTGATCTCAATTGTGTCCCAGCGGATACTGTAAGTGAAAAATTTCACGTTAAATATATTCGGAAAGACAGCATCTTTAGAATTGAGATGAAAATTAACCAGGCTAAGAAATTGCTTGACATTGATTATAGTTGCAGTCTGCCAGATGTGGGTATTCCAAGATTGAACCGTTGGTATTCGGATTTAATTTGTTTGGAAAATAGTTGCGGTGACAGATGTGTTGTTTATAAAGTCTATCGTCAAATAGGAGATTCAATCATTTTAGTAAACAACTATAATTCAGCCTTAGCAATTGATTTAAAAAACGAAATATGCATATATGGAAATGAGAAGAAGCCATCGGAAATATATATTGAGGATTTGGAGACTAAAAATAGATTTTCAAAACAGTTGATTAGGGATAAATCTTATAATGATATTTTGGCGCTATTCTTCAATGAGAATACTATAACAATAAATTATAGAGATGGTGCCAAGGAGTTCTTTTCGTTAAAATAATTGGTTTTTTGAAGCCCAATTAAGTGCCATTCATAAAACCAATTACGGCGTCTATGTTTACCTGTTGGTGTGCCCCTGCCAAGGCTCATTCACAATGCCAACAGGGGCTTTCTGTGTGCTTAAACTCCCAGGAGTTTCAATTTCTATTTTCAAACTCTAACCCTTAATTTGCGCCTGTATTCAATTCTTAATTCTTAATTTTTAATTGAACTAAGTGATTCCCCGCCCTACCGTCGACACTATCATCAACACCGCCCGTATAGACGAGGTGATAGGAGATTTTGTGGTGTTGAAGAAAAGAGGAGTGAACCTGATGGCTTGCTGCCCTTTTCATGGGGAAAAGACACCATCCTTTTCAGTATCTGTCACGAAAGGAATTTATAAATGTTTCGGATGCGGGCGCGCCGGCAATGCTGTAAATTTTGTGATGGAGCATGAGAGCATGTCGTATGTAGAAGCTCTCAAATATCTTGCAAAAAAATACAATATTGAGGTTGTTGAGGATAACGTAAATGCAGAGGAAGTAAGAGCATTGAATACGGAACGAGACAGCGTTTTCATTGCACTCAACTATGCTGCAAAATATTTTCATGAACAGTTGCTCCAAAGCGAGGAAGGCAAAAATGTAGGGTTGGCGTACTTTAAGGAAAGAGGTTTCCGGGATGAGACCATTGATAAATTCCAATTAGGCTATAGCCACGAATACCGCACATCTTTTTATAATAATGCATTAAAGAATGGTCTTACGGAAGAGTTCCTGCTCAAGGCCGGGCTGATAAGTAAACTCGAATCAGGGGAGGTCATAGACCGTTATCGCGGGCGCGTTATTTTCCCAATTCATAATCTAAGCGGAAAGATCATTGCTTTCGCAGGACGGATTTTAAAGTCCAACGATAAAGTAGCCAAATATGTAAATAGCCCTGAAACACTTGTCTATCATAAGAGCGAGCACCTGTATGGTTTGCATTTGGCAAAAATGGCTGTTAAAAAAGCCGATCTGGTTTATTTAGTGGAAGGCTACACAGATGTTATCACTTTAGTGCAAAGCGGGGTGGAGAATGTGGTTGCATCGTCCGGAACTTCACTTACAGAAGGGCAGATACGATTGGTAACGCGGTTCACCAAAAACATTACTGTTTTGTACGATGGAGATGCTGCAGGAATAAAGGCAGCCTTAAGAGGAATTGATATGCTCCTCGCGGAAGGAATGAATGTGAAAGTCGTTCTCTTCCCCGACAATGATGACCCCGATAGTTATTGCCGTAAAGTAGGAGGGACTGCTTTTGAAGAATACATAGCTCAGAATGCAAAAGATTTTATTCTTTTCAAATCGCAATTGTTATTGGATGAAGTGAAGCAGGATGTTGCGCAACGAAGCAATGCCATTCACAATATCGTTGAAAGCATCAGCAAGATTCCTGATCCGATTACACGCAGCCTTTATGCGGCGGAAAGCAGTAAGATACTCCAGGTTGAGGAACAGCTCATCCTCACTGAAATTAATAAGCAAAGAGGAACAAGAACCAGGGAGCAGATACAGCCTACAGATGTACAGTTGCAAAAGGCCCAGGAAATTATTGAGCAGGCGGAACAACTGGAAAAGGAAAACACAAAATCGGATTTTGAAACCGGAGTGATGCGTTTATTGTTGAAGTATGGTACAAAGCCTTATGATGAAACACATAATGTAGCCCAGCATGTGGTCAATGATATTGTTGCTAACGAATTTGAACTTGAGAATGATGCATATAAAAAGATCTTAAATGAATACTCAACTCATTTAGAAGATAAGGAATTTGATGCGGAACAGTTTTTCAAGAGCGAAGACCCTGAGATAAGCAAGACGAGCATTGATCTTATCTATGACTTTGACAAATATGCGATCAGCCCATACTGGCTTACGAAGCATGAGATAAGCATTCCTTCACCGGATGATAATTACAAAGTGGGAGTGGATAAGGCCTATTCCCAATTCAAGATCTATAGGATCGGGAAAATATATAAGGAGATCATCAAGGAGTTTGAAGAGTTAAAAGATTCTCCGGACCTTCCGGAAGAAGAACGCATCGCAAAAGAAACTCACCTCATCGAAACCCAGATGAAAGTAAAGCAAATTGAAAAAGGCCTTTCGGAAACTACCGGGACGGTTATTTCTCGTTAAACCGGTGAATGAATACTAATCCACAACGTAAAAATTTTTTGCTGCTTGAACTGCTAGTCTATGGTTTAACAGCATTATATTTTGTTTTCAAGATTCTGCATTTCATATTTTTTGATTACTCCCTCGACATATATTCCTGCCTGCAACTAAGCCGTGATTGGGCGCATAACAAGCCATTGATGTATGAGAATCTTTTCGGGCCGTTTGCCAACCAGCATAATGCTTTTATTATGCTTTTGTTTTTTCCACTTACGGAGTTTATCGGTTGTTATGGATTCTTCATTGTTCAGTTCCTGGTTTGGATTTATACGTTGAGTGTCGTTTTCAAACTATTATCGCGGCAATCTATACCAACGAAGGTCATAGTCTTTTTTGTTTTGCTGTTAGGGCCTGTAGCTTACTATCAATATGATGACCCATTATATGGTTTTAACCCTGAACTTTTTTTTGTGCCATTTGTTATTTGCCTGGCTAATGCCATAATCCATAAAAACAAATGGCAGATTATCCTTTGGTATGTTTTGATAATCCTTGTGCGTGAAGACGGGATCGTATTGGCTACATGCGTGCATGTAATGATCTATTATCTCCAGCCCGGAAATCCGGATAATGTTTTTAAAACGATATGGAAGGAGAAGAGAATAGTTATAATTGGACTGCTTATTTTCATTGCAGGTATTTTAAGGATGTTTCTTCTCAAAGAGAACAATACAAGCAGGATGGCATGTATACAGTACGATCTTACAGTGCTAACTCCACAACAACTTCTTAACTTTTTTGTGCCGGATGTTTCCAAAGCAATGCTGCTTATCATTTCTGCTTTTGTTATTTTATTTATGGTATTACCGGTAAAGAAAAAATTCCTGGGTGTCTTGCTTCTTTTGTTGCCAATGATCTCCAGTAATATGGCAGCAAGCATTTTTAATTTTTCCCATGAAACGGGCAGCGCATTCGCTCCGCGCATAAGTTATGTTTACGGCGCTCTCGTATGTTCGGTCCTGATCATTTTATCTCAGCAAAGCTTCGATCTGCCACCCGCCACTGCTGCTGCCACTACAACTATCCTGGTCATTCTTCAATACTGGAGCCTTCATTACGTAAGAAAGTATGACTATTTTAAGAATTCATTCGCACTAATATCAGGGAATCATAAATCGCAGGAGGAGATGAATAAAATACAACAGATGAAGAACCTGGCATTTAAACTCGAGTACAATTTTCCAATTGAAATTCCCTGGAAATATTTTAAAGCTTTTGATAAGCAGGATATTTGTTTCCCCGAAAGATCATTCAACGCATATAAAAGTCCAATAATCATAATTACTGAAAAAAACAATCCATTGGAAAAATCTTCACCACCTTATCCTGATATGCTGAAATTTGAAAACAATGATTTTATTTTCTATTTTGCAAAGGAGGTAGATGAAAATATTTTTCGTTCTCTTGATCAAATAGAAAATTAATGGCCGAATCCCACGGTAAACGTTTGCTGGCACTGGATTCCTTCCGGGGACTGGCTGCGCTTGGGGTTGTACTTTTTCATTATACCATGTTCACTCCACAGGCAGCCATTGGTAAGTATGGGGTGACAGGAGTTGACATCTTCTTTCTTTTTAGCGGGTTCGTGGCTTTGATGTCGTTTAAAGCCACAGCTAAGTTTGGGCAACTGGTTGTTAACCGGATCGCACGACTCTATCCTGCTTATTGGGCTGCGGTTTTGTTCACAGGTTTTCTGTACTGGTATTACAACGTACATAACCACGAGGAGCAGGTGGCATTTAATAAGATGCTGTTCGCTAACCTTAGCATGTTCCAGTATTATATTGGTCAGCCCAACCTTGACGGGCCTTACTGGACAATGACCTACGAGATCCTTTTCTTCACTTTCATGCTGTTGGTATTTATTTTTAAAGGATTGAAACAGATCGAGAAAATAGCTCTTGCCGGAATTATTGTTACTGCCATTCAGAATTTCATTTTCAAAAATTATTTCCCGGAATTATTTCTTGGTTTGAAGGAAGCGCTTCCAATACTCAGTCACTTTGCTTTGTTCATGGCCGGGATATTGTTTTATAAGATCAGGACAGAAGGGGCCAATACATTTCGGGTGACAATTATTGTCGCGGCCTATCTTGTACAGCTTTCTTCTTTCGGGAACGGAGGCATGAGCCATTTGTACATCAGCTTCAACGAATACCTTGCGATCCTGACATTATATTTCTCTGTAATGTTCCTGCTCGTGTATGACAAGCTGAATTTCCTTGCCATAAAGCCATTGTTGTTTTTCGGAAGCATTTCCTATCCCTTGTTTTTAATTCACCAGTTCATCAGCCGCAGTGTGATTATTGTAGTACTAATGAAATATGAAGGCTATAGCTTCTGGGCAGCTGCAGCAGTCGCATTTATTGTCAGCGTTGGACTCGCAACACTTATCGCAAAATTCGTGGAACCCTTTCTTAGTACCTTAATCAAAAGGCTATTATCAAAAAAGGGAGATCTCGTTTAGCAATTACTTTTTTTAACCGCAGAGAACGCAGAGAGAATACACGCAGAGGACGCAGAGCGCGCTAATATTTTAATTTGTTTCTTATTTAATATTCCAGTCTGGAGATAAATCCTTTGCGACCTCTGCGTGTATTCTCTCTGCGTTCTCTGCGGTTAAAAAGAGATGCGAAGCATCTCTAAACGAAAAACCCCCTGCAACTCTGCAGAGGGCTCCTTCATAAAATCTTCAAAATTAGTTATACGTGTTTAACATTAAAGGCATTACTAACATGGTTATCTCTTCCCCTTCATGCTGGGAAGATGGAACCAATACTCCTGCGCGGTTTGGAGTGCTCATATTCAATGTCACATCGTCGCTTTGCAAGGCGCTGAGCATATCGCTAAGGAAACGGGCATTAAATCCTATTTCCATATCTACGCCATCGTAAGTGCATCCCAGTTCTTCTTTCGCTTCATTGCTGAAATCAAGATCTTCAGCGCTAACGGTAAGGCTGCTGCCTGCCATTTTCAACCTCACTTGATGCGTGCTTTTGTTACTGAAGATAGAAATACGGCGTATGGAGCCAAGGAATTCAAGGCGGTTGATCAATAACTTATTCGGGTTTTCCAACGGGATCACAGCTTTGTAATCCGGGAATTTCTCATCGATCAAGCGGCAGATAAGGTTTACTTCACCGAAAGAGAAAAATGCATTGGATTTGTTATAGTCAATTTTCGCTATTGCATCTTCGCTTGTTGGCAATGATGATTTCAACAGGTTCAATGCTTTTTTAGGAATAACAAAGTTTACCTCTTCGGTTGGCTTAACCGCAGTATTCTTAAAACGTACCAGGCGATTCGCATCTGTTGCAACGAAGTTCACCCCGTCTTTTTTCAGTTCAAATAAAACACCTGTGAGAGCCTGGCGCATTTCGTCAGTTCCGGTAGCGAATATGGTCTTCGCAATGGCGTTGCTTAAAGAGCCTGCTTTTACCGATATGCTGGAAGCGGATTCGATCTTTGGCATTTTCGGGAAGTCATCCGGCTTCTGGCCTGATAGCTTATAACGCCCGCTATCGGTCACGATCTCGATGTTTAAGGTATCTGTGTCGGCGTTAAAAGTTATTGGCTGCTCAGGTAATGCCTTGAGCGTCTCCAGCATTATTTTCGAGGGAACAGCAATTTTACCATCAGCATTACTTTCTACATTCACCACCGTGGTCATGCTGGTCTCAAGGTCAGTAGCAGATATGGTAAGACGGCCTTTCTTCAGATCAAACAAAAAATAATCCAGTATGGGGAGCACCGACTTGGGATTGATAACCCCGGCAATCTGCTCTATAGGCTTTAACAAGGCCGATGAGGAAACAATAAACTTCATTGGTTGGGAAATTACTCTTTTTTACTTCC
>JADMIO011398707.1_pt1 | contig 14004 bp, 12 predicted proteins | sample 8958161 | NCBI WGS metagenome assembly JADMIO01 (sample SAMN16585339, study PRJNA669376) | soil metagenome | isolation source: Crop rotation soil | place: USA: Cullars Rotation, Alabama | collected 2011 | reverse complement strand
ACGGCGCGCGTTCGCTCGCGGAAGTAAAGCAGCAGATCGGAAAATACAGGAAGACCCCGATCGGGCCGGGCGATAACCCGGATATCGGCTGCATTGTGCTGGTGGAGCCGTTTTTCTTCGCACGGGACGAATGGATTCCAATCCTGGACGGCTTCCCGACAAACATACCCGGCATGGGCTATGATGCCGAGACTGGCACCGGGCTCGCTCTTTGGCAGGAGGTTGCAGCCCGGCTTGCCGCTCGGGAATCGCGTCTTCTCGACCCCGGCCCCGCTACCGTCGCCGCCGCTGACGGCGCTCGCTACGGTAGGCCCCTGGTCGTGATGCCGCGACTGGGTCAGGGGGCTTTCCGGGTGATGGTGACGGATGTCTACGGCCGGCGTTGCGCGATCAGCAACGAGCGGACCCTGCCGGTCCTGGAGGCAGCGCACATCCGGCCGTACGCGGCCAACGGGCCGCATCAGCTCTCCAACGGCCTGCTGCTGCGGAGTGACCTGCATACGCTCTTCGATCTCGGCTACATCAGCGTCGATCCCGGCGACAAGCGCATCATGGTGAGCCGGCGAATCCGGGAGGAATTCGAGAACGGGCGGGACTACTACCAGTATGAGGGAAAGGTTGTCGCAACTCCGGGCGACCTGGCAGCGGCCCCGGCGCGGGAGTTTTTGGAGTATCACGCGGGCACGATCTTCAAGTAGAGCGACACAGAGAGGCGCACTCCAGCCCTGCACCGCTTGCATCAACTTGTGATTGGTGGTACGCGAAAATTACTGCCATGACACGGCTACTGAAGTTCTCCCTGCTGCTAACGCCCGTGTTTTTGTTCCCTGCTTTCGGACAAACAGATGCAGTATTCGAATACAGGATCGGCGGCACTGTCCCCACTCCCGAATATTTCAGCGTGACCGCGAAGACCCCAGGAACTGTCGCCAGCGGCCTCACCGTGCGCACAAGCGGACAGTCGTGGCTGTTCGCATCACTGAGCAGCACCACGACTCCCTCTATCCTTACGATCTCAGTGAACCCCACAGGATTGAGCGCTGGCTTCTATTACGGCACGGTCCAGGTGATCAATCCCGTGAGCACTCTGGACTTCACGGTGTCCTTGACAGTGACGAATCCGCCGCCCCCGCTTTCGGCTTCGCCGTCGAGTCTAACCTTCAATGCGGTCCAGGGGTCTGCTCCGCCGCCAACTCAGACGTTACAGATTGGCGCTTCGACGCCGGGTGCGACGGTTTTTTCATCCCTCACGACAACGCCTGTGCCGACATGGGCGAACATCGATTGGTTCGGAATCGGCACCGCGCCAATCAACATTCCGATTTCGATCAAGCCAAATTTCAGCACTCTCAATCCAGGCACGTACAATTTCTCGATCCGCTTTTACACTATATTTCCCGACGAAAGAGAAGTGACTGTGTCGGTCACCTTGAACGTCTCCATTCCACCGCCCGTCCTGAAGGTTACGGCCAATTCTCTTCAATTCCAGTACCTCGTGGGCAGCACAGTGCCAGCGGCCCAAAGTATTCAAGTGACCAGCAGCGGAGCGCAACTGGCAACGTCGGTCACCTCTAGTGTTCCGTGGCTGTCCACCAGCGCTCTAACCGGAACGACGCCCTACAGTTTCGATGTAAAGGTGAATCCGGCCGGGCTTGCGGTGGGCACATACAGGGGGCAAGTTGTTGTTTCGACTGCTGCATTCAACAGCCCATCGACCCAAGCGATTGACGTGACTCTTACGGTTGTGCCTGACGAGCGTCCAGTCATCACCTCGGTGATCAATGCGGCTTCCTTCAAGCCCGCGATCGGGCCGGGCATGTGGATCTCGATTATCGGCAGCAACCTCGCCAAGGTGACGGCTCAGGCGACCACCGCTGTTCTGCCTCTGTCCTTCAATGGCGTGAACGTGCAGTTGCGGTGCGCTGGCGGCATTTATGATGCGCTGGTCCACTATATCAGCCCCAAACAAATCAACGCATTCTTGCCACATGAGGTCTCGACTCTTTTTTTTAATACAACATGTGACGTTGCAGTAGTCGTGCCGACAGGAACAGCGTCGCTACCTCTGACCTTCCAAGCATTAGCCCCTGGCCTGTTCTCTTATGGCACGGAGCGCTTTGCATCGGCGGTTCATCCTGATGGCAAAATCGTCGGAGTGATACCGGGTACCGCTCCAGTGGCGGCCGGGGGAATTGTCTCCCTCTACGGGACTGGCTTTGGGCAGACGAATCCAGCTTGCTCGAACGTGAACGGAGTCATAACGCCAAGGGTGCTGGCGTCGGACGTGGTGATTTCTATCGGGAAGTACCAGGTGAAGCCACTATGGGCCGGGATGGTAGGTATCGGTCTGTATCAGTTTAATGTCCAACTACCTGATGACCTGACGGCGGGCGATTACCCGACCACCATTCTGATTAACGGCCTCACTACGGAGATCGTATTGTTGCCGGTAAGATGAAGCCAAGCACTGCGTGTCGAGGTGTTTGGTGCGTAGATAGTTGGTTTTTGAGTGGCGATGGCCTGAGTTTCGCAGTGCTCGTGTAACGTCAAACGCCGCTGATCGGCCACATCATGTGGCCAGTTCGCCCCAAAGTTGATCGCAGGCCGGCCGGACTCACGGCGTTCCAGAAGCTCGTGTGGGAGCCGGCCGTCTGCCCGTGCAGCTCCTTAAGTCGGGCTGTAACAGTCTCACAGGGTTGTCGCTGAGGTGACGTTTGCGTCCTCAACAGGTCCATAGCCCGCCGCCTCAACCTGCTGCCGCACGGCTCGATTCCAGCGGAACCGCAGATTATCGCTCAGGTGCTCCTTCACGAAGGCGTACGGTATCTGGTAGACAGCCAACGGCTCAAGGGTGGCGCGGGCCAGGAACACCGTCACGAGAAAATCGAACCCGGCAACCTTGCGAAAGTCGAAGGACGTCGGTTCATTGAGATCCACAACGCGGCGCGACTTGATCTGATACTTGCGGCCCTGGTGATCAACCGCGTCGTAGGCTGGTTCAACGGCATTGACGGCCAGATCCAGGCCGCAGACCTGTGCCGCCCACCATTCTGCGAAGTCGCAGGCTGGATCGCGGTCCGACCGGAGTACCCCGATCTCTTTCAGTCGTGCCTTTGCCTTCTCAATCTCACCCAAAAAAACGAGTGCTTCGGCGAGTTCGGGTCGATGCGTCTGCGTGGTGGCCTTCATCCGCGAATGATAACGCTCGGTCCGTTTGGCCGCTACGGTCGCCTGAAACGGCATGATGCCAGGGAACGCCGCCGCGCCGCCATCGATGACGGTGTCGCCGTTAGGGACTACCTTGGGCTGGCCGTAGCGAAGTCATAATCGAGTGGATATGGCCATTCTTCGATTTCGACAGCTTCTACCGCACGAGCCGAGATTGTGGGTCGAGACCTGGGTCACCGATCCACATTTCGCGCCGCTGTTCACGCCGGAGGAAGTCGAGATCGCCAAGGCAAGAGTGGCCGTTCTGCACGAGGCGCATATCGCCTGACGTGGTTTCGGACGGTGTGCGCCAGCCGTGCTATCCCTGGTTCATGGACCGCGATCTCAGCGAATCCATCACTAGCCGGATGCCCATCGTGGCGCACGAAGACGTGCCCGGCGTCGATTGCTGCGGCTGCATCATCGCGGCCGTCGATGGCGCGAACGTCGAACTGCGCTGCAACGAGTGCGGGGCGGTGGTCGGCGTGGTGCAGATCGATGTGCTGCGCGGGCTGCTCGGGCTCGAATGAGATCGCGGGCTTGATCTTCCCTGGGCGGCCCGAGAATGATGGGCGGTGCGCCGCCCTGCCATTCCGGACGAATGGGGGAACAACGCCGAGACGTGGGGTATCCAAGACAGTGTGGGTCGGACACTTCACTACCGCAGGATGCTTCCGCTCGAACACATGCCTCCCCGACCTGCTGGTGGTCATGGATGATGTGCGTGTCCTTGGGGACGGTGCCGAGTATCACTCGACGTTTGACCGGCACCAACACCGGGCCGGGCGCCGGCCGGCCCGTACCAATCAGTGGCTTCGAACGTCTGGGGCGCTGGGTACGTCTGCGAAAGCGAGACGCTTATGCCGTCAAGGACCGCAATTGTCAACGGGCGGCAGTTCCAACGCAGGAACTGAGGAGTGGCTGAACGGGCGGACTGCGTCCGGCACCCTGCTATACGCCAGGTACCGGCTTCTTTGATCCGCTGTCATTGTTGTTCACTCCGTCCGCTGAGCGAGTGCTTCTTGCGTGGGCACACGAGCCGCAAGCGCTCTACGAAAAGCTAATACGAAGCTCACATGATACGGACGAGCATAGGCGCGCGCCCCCGGAGAACTTGCGGATCGTGGTTCCGCGCTCGACATCCAGCCAATACCGTGCGGCTACGAACCCCTGCCGCGAAACGCATCGGCAGTTCGTTCGTGATATGATTGCGCCCATTGGAGTCCGAATGTCGGTCACTCATCCGAAGCTTAAGCGGAAATACCAGGTCTTCATAAGCAGCACCTTTTCAGACCTAAAGGACTGTCGAGAGCAAGCTGTCCTGGGTATTGTAAAGGCAGGGCACCTGCCGCTCGCGCTTGAATACTCGGGACCCGAGCCGGCAGGGAAGCTAAAGGTCATTCAAGACGCGATTGCAGACTGTCAATATTACGTGATTATTCTTGGCCATCGGTACGGGAGTATCGGAGCTGGGCAACCTAAGGGGCAAGCCAAGAGCTACATCGAGATGGAGCTAGATTATGCGCTAGAGAAGAACCTCAAGGTGCTAGCCTTTGTCCTGCCCCAAAAGACTGTACAGGCCATGAGGAATGATTTAAGGCGTCCCGACGATGTAGCCGAGATAGAAAACGAGGAGAGATACTGGGAATTGTACCGCAGGCTGACCGATGGACTGCATGATCCATTCTATCGACCCTTCAGCTTGCCGAACGAGATCTTTGTTGAGCTATTTGGATACTTCTCTAAAGATCATGACGATGTGAAGGGATACATTCCAGAACCTATTGCGGAAGAGGATGCAAACATACTTCGCATATCATCTAGCAATGAAATAATTAGGGATACTATACAAACGCTTGGGCAGTTCAAGTTCGTCGATCCCCGCCTCAGTGTAGCGAAAGAGCGGAAGATAGCGCTGGCCCGGGCCTTCTATCAATTGCACGGGGATCACATCGCCGAGAAGTGGAAGAAAGTCTTCATAGAATCTGGCAGTACATTGGTTTATGTTGCTAGAGAGCTGGCTCCGAAGCTGCCTAGAATGGGGGCGGGGCGCACAGACGGCAAAGTAATTACGAATAACTCTCTCGCTTATCTCTATCTATGGCTTTGTTCTGGTGTTCTTTGTCACCCAGAACCCGAAGGACCGCCGGATAACAAATATGGGGGCATGTTCGGCGCTCTGTCCGACCGTGACCGGATTCCAGATTATAAACGCCCACCATTAGGAGATTATGACCCTGACGCAGTCGAACTCGTGAATGCCATGAGTAAGTCTGTGTTTGGCGAGCCGGCGGATAATGGACACTCGATTCTGCTTGGCGCTGCATCTGGCCTACAGCTGAGCGATCAAGTCAAGATCGAAGGAGGCGGGCTGAGCCCCGAGGGGATAAATGAGTGCAGGGGCTTCCACGGCGGCAGTTACCAAAATCGCCTGTTCAAGCGATGCATGTATCAGGCCAGAATCCCCCTCTTCCTTTTTATCCATGACGATAAGATCGACTGCCCTGTACGGCCGGGTGTATGTCATTTTTTGTGCGACTCGGAATATTTGTGGGACGACTTTGCAGAGCAGTATCCGCTGTCGATATGGGTCGGCTGCCAGTCTAATAGCATTCGCACAATTCAGGCGAAGGCTCATCAATGGTTGACTGCAGGCGATTGGCTTATCGCGACGTACGGCGAGGCGACGTCGACTCCAATCCTAATGGCTACGAACGGAGCCTTCCGCGCCTGCTGCGACAAAATTGGTGTAACCCTCTATGAGGCAAAGTACCGCGCCCAGGCATAGCTGTCGCGCGCATGCACGTTGTTCGGGTGGGGCGATGTCTCGTGATCGCCAGACAGGGGACGCAGCGTACCATCACGCGATCGACCATGCGCCTGTCTCTCTCTCTGTTCTCTTTAAAGAACTGCAATGCCTTACAGAAGGGTTCCCGACTTCAGGCCGGATGGAAAGCCGATTTCCCTCAATACGGGTTGAGCGAGGTCTTTTCGGGGGTTCTCCAATGAAGTGAGCTGACCGGCCTACGGCGAAACCAGTCGAGCCAATTGGGCAAGCGCGAGGAGTACCACGCAGCTAGGTTAGCCGGCGCGCCCCAGGGGCGCTGTAGAGAAGCCGCTACGAATCGGAGCCTCTCACCTGCGAAGCTGCGAAGGAGGATGATTCTCGCGGCTTGAGAGGGCTCACGCGCAGTCGATTCATCGGATTCCGTGATAGAGTTTCGGAAAGTGATACCGATTGAAGACGAACGGCAAATCGTACACCACGCCCGAATCGCTGCTTTCGTCGCTGTCTTTGTGGCTGCGGCAGAACTCGCCATCAGTGAATGGGTGCATGGTGCTTATGAGAAATACCCGCTCTGGACGGTCCTAATTGGCATTACTGCTTTCCTTGCGCTGTTCTTCGCCGTCTTTTGGGTCATCAGGCTGTACGAAAGAAGCTGGCACACAAGGGACACAGAACGTCGAGAGCTCGCGTTCAAACAGCCGATCACCTTGCTAAAGTGCGGCGTTGTAGATGGAATCTGGATTGACGCTGTCTACGACGTATACACGAAGGAGTGCGTAGAGGGCAGTGTGATAAAGATTGAAAGCTCCGGCGCTGGCTTCTACGTTGAGGGCTGGGGTTATGATCGGGAGGATCTACAACATGCCGATGACCTGTCTAAAGTACCGAGTTGCTCGCATTTTTCGGGCACCGGCAGACAGTGGGATAGCGACTGCTTGATTTATGCCTATGAAGGCATGAAAGGCTTGAAACAGCGGGATAAGGGAGCTGTCGTTTATGAATTCACCAGGCCAGGCGGCAGCCAACTCATGATGTCGGGCGTGTTTTTTGGGTTCGGGCTACAAACTGCTTTTTACTTGCGTGGAAAACGCATTGGGGAGAAGACGAAGTACTTATCGCCCGACTTGCAGCGAGAGAAGCTGCGCCTCCGCGAGTTCCTTTGCGAGCAACCCCAGAGCCTCGCATAGCTGGGAAGGCACGGCAGGAGCGGGAAGGATCTTCTCCGCTTGGATGAATCTGATGACGCGATCAGCATCGGGAAGCCGCCACGCAGGCTCGCCAATTGCTGCGCTGAACTCCTGGTGTACGATTCACCCACCGGCAGTTATCATTTCCTCATTCAACCGTCGCATCGCCTTGGGCGGAGTATCGAACACGGGAGAGTTCTTGGCTTGTTTGGCAGCCGCGGCCAAATCCAATTCCCTATGGGGGGCTCCATATGTAGAACAGATCCGCATCGGGCGAATAGGCCACATTGAATTATCCGCCGCCCCGAACTACACTCTTCCTTTAGCTCACTTCAATGGCCCGAAACAGAACCCTGCACGACTGCTTCGTCTGGTACGAGTTCTTCGCTGGCGGCGGTATGGCCCGCCTCGGGCTAGGCGAGGGCTGGGACTGCGCCTTCGCCAACGAGTGGAGCTCCAAAAAGGCCGATGCCTACCGGGCTCAATTCGGGCCGTCGCCGGAACTAGAGCTCGCAGATGTCGCCCGGCTCACAACCGCCGACCTGCCGGGCCGGGCGGACCTGGCATGGGCCTCTTTTCCCTGCCAGGATCTGTCGCTAGCGGGGGCCGGAGCCGGTCTTAAGGGCCATCGCAGCGGAACGTTCTGGCCGTTCTGGCGATTGATCGAGGGGCTGATACCGGAAGGCCGAAAGCCGAACGTCGTCGTCCTGGAGAACGTCGTCGGCGCGATCACGTCCCACGGTGGATCAGATTTCAGAACCATTCTGCAGGCTGTGGCCGGCTCGAACTACCGCTTCGGGGCGATGGTCATCGACGCCGTCCACTTCCTGCCGCAGTCCCGGCCAAGGCTTTTCATTGTTGCGGTCGATGACGCCATCGAAATACCAGCCGACCTGGTCCGGCAGTCGGCGCATCCGATTTGGCACACGCAGGCGATGCAAGAGGCGCACTCGACTCTCCGGAAATCGCTTGCGGCGAACTGGGTGTGGTGGGACCTGCCGACCCCAACCTCGCCGACGCCGAGCCTTACTGCGCTGATTGAGGCGGCGCCGACCGGCATCGGGTGGCACACTCCCGCCGAAACGCGTTACCTGTTGTCGCTGATGTCCGAGACGAATATTGCGAAGGTGCGCGAGGTGCAGCGGTCGCGCGAACTGACCGTGGGAACGGTTTATCGGCGCACACGGCCCATTAGGGAGAATGGGAAGCTCGTCGGCAAAACACAGCGAGCCGAGGTCCGGTTCGACGATATATCCGGTTGCCTGAGGACTCCGGCCGGGGGGTCCAGCCGCCAAACAGTCCTCATCGTGGAAGGCCGGAAGGTTCGCTCACGGTTGCTGTCGCCGCGCGAAGCCGCTCGGTTGATGGGCGTTCCCGACTCGTACCCACTGCCGGCGCGGTACAACGATGCCTACCACCTGTTCGGAGATGGCCTGGCAGTGCCTGTTGTGAGTTGGCTCGAACGCCATCTGCTGCGCCCACTAGTTGAGGCGGCGCGGTCAGTGACCAATCGGCCGACGCGAACTGAGGATTTGGAGCCGTGCCTGAGCGTCCGCCCATAACGCCCTGCCAGTTGCGGCCTGAATCTCGCGACGCGATCGTCGCGTATGCCGAGGCCCTCAGAGCCGCCGCACCGACCATCGGCAATCACGGCCTATCCGCTCAGGAGTTCTGGGACAGCGGGCTATTCCAGGGCGCGATCGAGCGGATCCGTGGTCAGCAGTCGGCGTCCATGATGGTGAAGCGCGAGTTCATGCGCAGCATCCTGGATTTTCTCCAGGCCGGCGGTCACGTCGCCTCCTGGGCCGGCTCGGGCAATTCTGACCGGCATGACTACGAGGTCGTCCTGCCCGACCAGACCGTCGTCGCAATCGAGGCCAAGGGCTGCCTGGACGGCAACAACACGAACATCTTTGTCCGGCCGCCGAACGCCGATGAGTTCTACATCTGGTCGCTGTGCCAGAACCCCGGTGCCGATCCGCGGCACAACGCCTGGTCGGGCATTCACACGCGGCTGAGTGCGGAGATCATGGCCCGCGGCGAGCGCGTGGACGGCCTGATCATCTGGGACATGCTCTGCGGCACGATCGGCCGGCCGTGCCCGAAGGCGTCGCGGCTGACCTCGATCGGCTCGCGACAGTTACCGCCGCCGTGTCTTTACATCTTTCCCAGGAGCATCCCCGATCCCCGGAACAATCCCGCGCCGCGCTGCTGGCAGTTGCAGGAATTGAAGTTTCTCCACCTCATGAACATTGCCTTCGGCGGCGATGAGGCCGACGTGACCGAGGTTCGGATCGAGGCGGACATGGACGGTGCGGACGTGCGGCGACGGACTCGGCTCGTGCGCGGCGGGGCGGAGATCATTGCGTCGGAGCCGACGGCGATAGCGAGGGCGGTAAGGTAGGTGGGTCTACCGGCCCCCGAGCGTCAGGGAATATATTTCGGTTCGACGAATTCCGCGCAACGCGAGGGGATTGCCGTCCGGCGCTACGCCGTACCACTCAAGGTCAGCTTGTTGGAAATCCTTTAGATCTACGAGCCGCGACGACGTCTTCGTGCGCAGATTCCAGCTATAAAGCGCACGATCTCGCCCGTTGTTCTTCACAGCGAAAAAGTGAATCGAGGAAGAATCGGACGACCATGCCGGGTGATCGATAAAATCGAAACTCACCAGTTCTTCCCATTTTCGAGTGCGCGAGTCGAACAATAGGAGCTTACGGAAGTCTGGTGTCAACCCTGCAACATGTTGCCCGTCTGGAGACCATCTGGGCGTCCACACACCGTTCGACCCAGGTAAGACTTCAACTGAGTGCCGCCTGACGTCGAGTATGTGCACCGACATTTCAGCACCGGGTCGGCGGTAAAGCAGTTCACCGAAAATGATGTGGTTGCCGTCAGGAGACCAGGTCGGTACTCCCTCATCTCCGGCGTGAAACGGAGCGACTTCCGCAGGAGTTCCTCCCTCGCGCGGAACAATGAATATTCGACGGTGTCCGTCCGGCAGTTCCCCCATATATGCAATTAGGGCGGAATTGGGCGACCAGTGCGGTTCGTCGGCGGCGATTGGAGGAAACGTAAGCTGGACACGATCGGTGCCGTTTATCCTCATTCTCCAAAGTTCTCGGCCGGGGTAGTTGACGTAGGTGATCCATTTGCCGTCTCGCGAAAAATCGACTTGGGATGCCGATAACCCTCCCATATAGGGGACAAATTCCTTGGCGGCCGAATCGTATCGGACTAGTTCTCCGTATTCCTGCTGACCGATCGCGAAGATTTGGCGCCCATCCAAACTGGGTACTGCAGAAAGGTAATCCAGCGGGCCACGCGTGAGTCGCACCGGTTGGGAATAGCGGCTGGGAGTCTCTGTCGACGCCCAAATGTCGAAACCATGGCCGGTGCCGTGCGCCGGTGCTCCCCGGGGTGTACTCTTCGCCAAGAACACGAACAGGTTTCCATCGGCCGACCAGGTACCGCAGCACGCATTCGACGGGAAGCCCCGGAGCCGCTTCGGTGTTTCCTTCAGGCCGTTCATCTCCCACAAGCTCAGATCCTCGGGCGAACCGACCGTGAAACGGAGGCTTTTCCGGGAATCCAACCACTGGGGGCGCACCACGGGACCGTGAAACGGAACGATTCTCGTAAGGGTCGAAGAGAAAATCCGCAACTCGTGGCGCTGTTCGAATCCTTCGACGCGCCCGAGCGACGGTATGAACGCCGCAGAATTGGGCCGATCCGGGCTAAGCATCCTCGGGGCAGTTCCGGGGACCCACTCCCATAAGGCCGACTCACCACGCACGTTGCTGGTGCCGAGCAGAAAGCGACGCCCAGGCCGAACGTCAAAGAGTCTTGTCTCCGTCGAATCGTTGAGGGGAAGTTCCAGAGGTCGCGCGTTGCCGCCCGCTACCGGCACGTAGAGTGGCATCGCCCGGCCGGCCATGCGCCCATTGAAGTACAGCATGCCGCCGTCGGTGAGGATTGGCCAATCCTTGGCGATGCCGTCGTTTGTGAGCTGTGCGACGGAGGGCATAATCGGCAGAGTCCTCTGGGCGGCGGTCGGCCGGAAAATGATAAACGCCAGCGCGACCGTCACAAGGACTGCCGCTGCCTTCACAGCCACGGCGATACCGATGTTGAGGCGAACCACGCGGATGTCAGTCCGCTGATTTTGCAGCGCTGTTGCTGTGGACGAAGACCGTCGATTGGCATCGAAAACGCGTCCGACCCGAGTATCGGGCACAGTGTCCGGCGATGGAGGGGCGCTGTCACTTCCACGTTCGGCAGTATTGGGCGAAATGCGCGGAATGTATCCGTCTCGCGGCAGCTCGATGCGCCAAGGGTCGGCCCGGCCGTCGGTTTCGTAGTAGGCTTTTAACCTCTTGCGCACTCGGGTCGCAGTCGTTCGGACGACCGCGTCCTTGGTAGGGTCGTAGTCGGCGTCACGGCCAAAGAGCTCGGTGCCGATTACGGTCTCCTTTAGAGGCGCACCGTTTCCGTGCAGATACACGGTGACGGCGTACGTGAGGAACTGACGAAGGCGCGGAGCGTTCGCAAAATCCTTGCTGGCGAGGATTCTCCCCAACTGATTTTCAATCGCGGCAGCGTCGGATTCCGAAAACATGACAGGCTGTCAGTCCATTACGCTATCGGACCTGGCTGCCGAAAATCAAGTAAAGCAACAGCTTAGCTTCTGCCTCGCTCGCCTGTAGCATGTTACAGCTTTCTTCTTCGCCGCTGGCGTGTTAGTTTTGGCGCTCTCCAGCACGACCGCAACGAAATTCGCTGGAAGGCCGGAGCTCAGCGGGCAGCCGCTTCGTTCTTCGGGCCTTATAAGGACACCTCATGCGCAACGGCCGTTTTGCAGTTCTGCACCGACTTTCGACTCTCATGCCGCTCTTCTTCTGGGCCTATTGGAACAGTGCCGGCACATCGCAAACAACGCCGGTATTTGCGTACGTGGTGAACCACCAGGCCCAGAATGTTTCGATCTTCGGCATGAATTCGAGTACGGGATCGTTGATGCCAGTGGGTTCAGCACAGGTAGGTGGTGGGCCTGAGGCGATCAGCATTACCCCCAATCAACGTTTCCTATACGTCACGAACTTTACCTCCAACTCGATCACGGGATTCTCAATTAATCCCGGCAATGGCCAGTTGACTCCCATTACCGGATCGCCGTTCCCCGGAGGCGGCAGCAGCCATGGAGTCGTTGTGGAGCCGAGCGGCAGATTTCTTTATGTGACGAATACTCAGAGCGGCACGGTCTCCGGGTATGCGATTAACGCGAGCTCGGGTGCACTGACATCTGTGCCAGGTTCACCGTTCCCAGCTGCAGCAGGCTCGGGACGGCTCACGGTTGATCCGACCGGTAAGTTCGTGTGCGTACCTAACGCTACAGCGAACACATTAACGATCTTCGGGATCGATTCTACGACAGGGGGATTGAATCACCTTACTTCCGTTCCCACAGGTGCCGCGCCGAGTGCCGTCGCCATCGATCCACTAGGCCGGTTCGTCTACGTCAGCAACGATGCGGCGGGAACTGTCTCCGCGTATGCCTTGAATTTGACGACCGGCGCTCTCACTACCATTCCGGGATCTCCATTTCCCGTGCCGGGTGGGGGGCCTCTGGGCATCGTTGTCGATCCCGGCAGCCGGTTTCTTTACGTTGGGACCACGTCGATTTCGGTCTTCACCATCGACCAGAAAACGGGAATCCTGAGTGCGGCCGGGCCCCCGGTGGCGTTCGCACCAGGCTCTCCGTTCATTCCCGGGATCGATCCGAGCGGGAGCTTTGTCTTCTGGCCCAATTTCGCCGGCTCCGCAGTATCAGGCTACCGCATCAACTCGACGACCGGAGCACTCACGCCCGTTCCCGGGTCACCGTTTCCCGATATCGACTTGGAGCCCGTCGCAATCGCCTTTGCGGGCGGTCTCGGGTGCTCAACACTGTCGGTGTTCCCGAACCACGGCGGGAATGCGGGCTCCGTGACTGTACAGATTCAGTGCGCCAGTGGGGCGGCGTTGCAGGGCGGAGCCGTGGTCGCGCTCAGCGGACTCGGGCAAGATGTGGCGGGGTCAAACACATCAGTTCTCAACAGTTCGATTCTCAAGACCACTTTCGATCTCACCGGCGCAACACCCGGCCTTCGAAATGTTCTCATCACGAAGGCGGATGGCACGACGCTCACGCTGACTTGGGGATTCACGGTCGAGCAGGGCGGCGCGGCGGACATTCAGGTCGATTTAGTTGGTCGCCATCAGTATCGAGTGAATCAGGATCAGGTGTATTACCTTGTTGTACATAATCTGGGTAACATTGACGCCCACGGAGTCCCAGTTACCGTCTCAGGAATTCCGTCGAGTGCCACTTGGCGAACGAGCCTTCCCCTTGTCGACGCGCCGCTCCCATCTGATCTCACGCTAGATTGGGCTTCCATTCCCGTTAGCCTTGATGGAGCGAACGGTGATATCACCGCTCCTTTATATCTTGGGACCTTATCGGCAGCAGCAACTATCGTTGCTCCCATAATCATCAATATTCATGATAGTAGCACCTTCAATCTACGCATTAGTACCAATATACCATTCTTTCAATCACCACTTACCGATAATTGGTCGCGTTGTGGAGGTGCTTACCTCGAATACGTTGTTACCGGCCTGACCGCGATTCCTGGTGCGGGTTGTATCACTGGGTTAATCACTCACTTTGCTGGTGAAGCGCTGGACTTCGTCCATGTGCTGGATGCGACCCGAAACGGATCAGGACTTGGATCATTTCTACACTTAGGCGTGGGTGCAGGCGTACGCGGCCTCCACCTCGTT
>JADMIO011302031.1_pt1 | contig 14004 bp, 12 predicted proteins | sample 8958161 | NCBI WGS metagenome assembly JADMIO01 (sample SAMN16585339, study PRJNA669376) | soil metagenome | isolation source: Crop rotation soil | place: USA: Cullars Rotation, Alabama | collected 2011 | reverse complement strand
GGCGCTGCGCATCGGCCTGATCGACCAGATGGTCGACGCCCAGGCGCTTGACGCCACCGTGGCGACCCTGGCCGGGGAGCTCAAGCTCGGCGCCCCGTCGGTGCAAACCCTGGTCAAGAAGCTGGTGACCCAGATCAACGCCCTGCCGCACGATTCCAACGCCGCCGACATCCTGGGCGAGCACGTCGCCAATCAGTGCGTCACCGACGAGGCGCTCGAAGGCATGCGCGCCTTTCTGGACAAGCGTAAGCCAAGGTGGGCCGTCTGATGGCGGCGCTCCACTCTGTAGATTGCGGTCGTGTTTTCTGCGTATCCCGCGGGCGCGCCTGCAGGGTTTGCGCAGAACACAAACGCCGATCAACAGGAAGTCGACCGTATACTGTTCAGTGTCGAGATGTTCGCTAGCGCGGCTGCAACCGCATACGTCGGCGGCTACGGATGCCAGATCGGTGATCCCGAGCGATGGAAGCGCATCTTTGACGCTATCGATGATCGATACAGTCGATGCGCACCGTCTGGCTCAGCGTTGGCACAGGCCGTGGAGAAAAAGTACGCGGCGGCGTTGCCCCTTGCCGACAAAAAGACTCTCGGTTCTCTAGCATTCGAACAATGGCTCGCGCGGCGAGCTGAACAATTCGAAAGCGAGGGCACCGCATCGGTCTGCAAGAGTAGGGAACTGAAGAAGCTCATTGATGGTGAGCATCCTTATCTTTGGTTTGAGCCCAAATTGGTTTTCAAGCTTGGCGATGATCGGACGTGGGTAACCGCACCATGCGATCGATTTTTCCCAGAAGACAAGTGATTGTAGGTTCAAGATGTTCGCGAAGATCCTGATCGCCAATCGCGGAGAGATCGCCTGCCGGGTCATCAAGACGGCCCATCGGCTGGGCATTCGCACGGTCGCCGTCTATTCGGATGCCGATCGCAACGCCCGCCACGTCGCCATGGCGGACGAGGCGGTGCATATCGGGCCGTCGCCGGCGCGCGACAGCTATCTGGTGGTCGAGAGGATCATCGATGCCGCCAAGCGCACGGGCGCGCAGGCGATTCACCCCGGCTACGGCTTCCTGTCGGAGAACGCAGGTTTTGCCGAGGCTTGCGCCAAGGCGGGGCTGGTATTCATCGGCCCGCCGCCGGCCGCCATCCGGGCCATGGGCTCCAAGAGCGAAGCCAAGAAGATCATGGAGAAGGCCAAGGTGCCGCTGGTGCCGGGCTACCACGGCGACGACCAGTCGCCGGCGCTGCTTGCCCGCGAGGCGGAGCGCATCGGCTACCCGGTGCTGATCAAGGCGTCGGCCGGCGGCGGCGGCAAGGGCATGCGGGTGGTCGAGGCAGCGGCCAGGTTCGACGAGGCGCTGGCCGGCGCCAAGCGCGAGGCCAAGGCGTCGTTCGCCGACGATCACGTGCTGGTCGAGAAATATCTGACTCGGCCGCGCCATATCGAGATCCAGGTGTTCGCCGACGGCCACGGCAACTGCCTCTATCTCTTCGAGCGCGACTGCTCGATCCAGCGCCGGCATCAGAAGGTGATCGAAGAGGCGCCGGCGCCCGGCCTGGAGCCGGCGCGCCGCAAGGCCATGGGCGAGGCGGCCGTCGCGGCGGCCAGGGCGATCGGCTACGTCGGTGCCGGCACCGTCGAATTCATCGCCGATCAGGACGGCACCTTCTTCTTCATGGAGATGAACACCCGCCTGCAGGTCGAGCATCCCGTGACGGAGATGATCACCGGCCAGGACCTGGTGGAGTGGCAGCTGGTGGTGGCCGCCGGCGGTCGGATGCCGCTTGGGCAGGACCAGCTCCGCATCGACGGTCATGCCGTCGAGGTGCGCCTCTATGCCGAGGATCCGGCGCGCAATTTCCTGCCCTCGACCGGCCGGTTGGTGCATCTGCGCCTGCCCGAGGAAAGCAGGCACGTGCGCGTCGACACCGGCGTGCGTCAGGGCGATACCGTGACGCCGTTCTACGATCCCATGATCGCCAAGGTGATCGTGCACGATCGCGACCGCGCCTCGGCGATGCGGCGCATGGCGGCGCTCATGGGCGAGACCGAGGTGGTGGGTGTCACGACCAATGCCGCACTGCTCAAGGCGCTGTGCTCGCACCCGGCGTTCGTCGGCGGCGAGGTCGATACCGGTTTCATCGACCGTCATCGCGACGAGTTGTTCGCCAAGGTCGCCCCGGCCGACGATCGCGCCTTCGCCGTCGCGACCCTGGCACGGGTCGCCGAATGGGCGTCGGACTCGAACGCCCCTCCCGGCGATCCGTGGGACCAGAAGAGCGGCTTTCGCCTGCTCGATGTCGGCCACGACGAGGTGCGCTGGAAGGACGGCGAGCGCGAGGTCGCCGTGATCGTGCGCCACCGCCGCGACGGACTTCTCGATCTCGGGCTGCCCGGCGGCACCCTGGAGGCGCTCGTCCGCCGCCTCGACGGCGACCGGCTGGCGATCCGCTTGGCGGGCGATACGTTCACGGCCGCCGTGGTCCGCCATCGCGCCGCCGACGGTGTCGACTATGCGCTGTTCGCCGACGGGGCGAACCGCCGCCTGCGCCTGGTCGACCCGCTCGACGTCACGCAGTACGAGGCGGTGGCGTCAGGCGATGCTTCGGTGCGCTCGCCGCTGCCCGGCAAGATCATCGATCTGCGGGTCAAGGCCGGCGACACGGTGAGCAAGGGCCAGCCCCTGCTGGTGCTCGAGGCGATGAAAATGGAGCATACTCTGACCGCGCCTGCCGACGGCACGATCAAGAGTGTGCGCTACGCCGTCGGCGAGCAGGTCGCCGAGGGCGCCGACCTGGTGGAGTTCGAGGCGAGCTGACCGAGCAGCGCCGCCGAGAGGAGGCTGGCATGGCCAAGTTCATCGTCGAGCCGCATTTCCGGCTGCAGGAGTGGGTGGCCGAGGAGAAGGGCTATTTCCGCGCCGAGGGTCTCGACTACGAATTCCGCGAGCTCATCCGCTCGACCGGCGGGCAGCATCACAACAAGGGCGCCCAGGGCGCGTTCCAGAGCATCGAGAAGGGGCGCGAGGCCGACGTGAGCTGCGCCTGCCACTGGACGGTCAATGTCGCCGCCTCGGAAGGGCACGCCAAGCTCTACGCCGACGCCTATTCGGTGGCGCCGTCGGGCATCTTCGTGCCGGCCGATTCGCCGATCCGCACGCCGGCCGACCTGGCGGGCATTCCCATTTCCGTCGGTTATCAATCGGGCAGCCACTATTCGACCATCCAGGCGCTCGAGCAGTACATGAAGCCCGCGGACATCAACCTCACCTTCGAGGACGGCATGCTGTTCCGCCGGCTGGAGCTGCTGATCGAAGGCAAGAGCAAGGCGGCCGCGCTGTTCAGCGGGCCGTACTATCTCGTCGAGCAGCTGGGATTCCGCAAGATCATCGACACCACCTTCATGATCGCCTCGATGATCAACGGAGCGCCCGAGCCGGAGGACGTCCGGCGCTTCTTCCGGGCGCTCAAGCGGGCGCAGCACGACATCGACCTGCGGCCCGAGCTCTATACGCACTACTACAGGAACGAGTTTCCCGAGCGCTACCACGCGATGATGGATACGAGGCGCTGGGGACCGGGCGAGCGCCTCGTGTTCGAGACCTATTCGCGCGAGACCTACGACCGGGCCTTCGACTGGATTGCCCGGCATGAGATCTTCGCGGAGGGCCGCATGGGTGCGGGCGACTATGACAAGGCTGCGGTGTCCTATGTCGTTGCTCCCGACTGAAGACCCGCGGGGGGCCGCGCCAGCGCGATGATCCAATTCGACCCGGATCGAGGCGTTCGGTAATCGTATTTCTATTGACACGAAGTTCGTTTAATTTACAATGACGGGTCGGAAGGGGACCCGGACCCGAAAGCGCGGGGGCCACAGGAGACGCCGGACAAGCCTGAAGGGGCGGCGGGCCGGATCAAGTGTCGGCAGCGAACCGCGGCGGCGGGACTTTCCGCACTTTCCGCTAGTGCGCTACCCCCTCTCGACCGTCAGCCACGGCGTGAGACGTTCAAACCTCCGTTGGATCAAAGCGTTGTAATTCAATGGTTTTATAATTATGGCGCTGACGGAGGATCCCTAAAATATAATAAAATCAAAGGCTCGGATCGCGTGGCGGGTGGACGTCACGTCGACAGGAGTTTGCGAAGTTTCGGGACCGCGCTGCTCCCGATGGCGAGACGGCGGCCAAGGCAACCGCTCGTCGGGCGCGGCGACCGCCGGTCGGCGGCCGCCTGCCCCTTCCAGAACATGCCCTGGTTCAGCAGTGCCGCCGGCGACCCTAGTTCAGGAATTTCAGGTACTGGCCCACGAAGTCACAACCCACGTCCTTCGAGTAGGCGTCGATCAGCTTCCTGGTGATTGGCCCGGGCGTCTTGCCGTCGGCGACGGCGGCGCCGTTGAAGCTTTTGACCGGCAGGATGCAGAGGCTCGTCGAGGTGAGGAACATTTCCTCGGCGTTGGCGGCGTCGAACAGATCGATGTCGCCTGCCGTGCACTTGATGCCGAGTTGCTTGGCCATGTCGATGGTCATCTGGCGCGACACACCCGGCAACACGTAACGTTCGGACGGCGTGAACAGCTCACCCTCGCGTACGATGAAGATGTTGGACCCCAGGCCCTCCGCCAGGTTGCCGTGCTCGTCGAGCAGGATCGCCCAGGCGTCCGGGTTCAGCGCCTTCACCGGCTTCTCGGCCATGATCATGTTGAGATAGTTGTGCGTCTTGGCGCGCGGCGACAGCATGGAGGGCGCCGTGCGGCGGGTGGTCGTGGTGATCACCTCGGCGCCATCGCGATAGAGCTTGGCGCGCTTGGCGAGCGGCAGCGGCAGGACTTCGATCACCACGTTGGGTCCGGTGTGGTCCCAGCCTTCGTCGCCCACGGCGTCGACGCCGCGGCTGACGCGCTGGCCGACCCACCAGTCGCCGACTGCGGGCCGCAAGTGCTCGTTGCGCGCCACGACCTCCTCGCTGTGGGCGACCATCTCCTTCGGCGAGATGCCGGGATCGATCTGCAGATAGCGCAGCGAGCGGTAGAAGCGGTCGATGTGCTCCTTCAGCCGGAACGGCGCGCCTTCGAAGGTGCGGGTCATGTCGAAGGCGCCGTCGCCGTACTTCCAGCTGCGGTCGCGGAACGGGATCATGACCTGGTTCTCCGGCATGAACTTGCCGTTGAACCAGGCGATGCGCTGATTGCTGAGCTGCTGGGCCATCTCGTTTCCTTTCAGGTTAGGCGAAGGCTAGTGCGCCGGCGGGCGATGGGGAAGGCCGTCCCCGGCGTTTGGCGGCGACCGGGCGGGCCGGCGCGATGTTGCCCTGCGCGTCGGCGAGGCCGGCGATGTAGGTGAGGGCATCGTCAATGTCGCCCTCCATCTCGCGCCGCGCGGTCGCGCCGTCATGCGCCTGCAGGGCCCTGACGATGCGCAGCCGGCGTTCGGGGCCGCGCGGGGAGGCGATGAAATCGGGGTACAGCAGGTTCATGTACGGGCCGGTCTGCAGCCACAGTCCCTCGATCACGCGCAGCAGGGTCGGCTGGGCGGCCGTGGCGTAAAGCGTGAAGTGGAATTCGCGGATCTTCTGGCGGTCCGCGGCGGTGTCGCCGCGCGCGCGCACGGCCACCAGCTCGGCCGCGATCCGTCGAAGGTTGGCGGCGTGCTCGCGGGTCGTCAGCACGGCGGCCTTCTCGGTCGCCAGCCCCTCGAGCGCCAGGCGCATGTCGCGCAGTTCGAGGATGCGGGCACGCGTCATCGGCGGAACGCGCACCGAACGGTTGGGGTGCATTTCGAAGGCGCCCTCGGCCACCAGCCGGCGCACCGCCTCGCGTACCGGCGTCATGCTGACCCCCAGGGTGCCGGCAATGAAGCGGAAGGAAAGCTTCTGGCCCGGCACGAAGCGGCCCGCCGTCAGCGCATCGCGCAGGGATTCGTAGACCTGCGAGCGCAGCGACGTGTCGGCGGGCGGCCTGGGTGCCATCGGCCGAGCATAGACCAGCGGTTCAAATTTGTGATCACAAATTTTGATTGCCCCCGATGTGCACGCAAGGCATCGTACTTGCTTGTCGAGGGGTCATGCGCAGCTACGCCAAATCGATCGCACTGTACCAACGCACCCGCAAGACGCTGGCCGGCGGCGTCAGCAGCAACGTGCGCTACGCCTCGGCGCCGGTGCCGTTGTTCTTCGAGCGCGGCGAGGGCGCCCGCCTCTACGACGTCGACGGCAACGTGCACATTGACTACGTGCTGGGCAATGGTCCGGCGATTCTCGGGCACGCACCGAGGCCGGTGATCGACGCCGTCGCCGCCTCCCTGGCGCAGGGCCAGGTCTATGCCGCGCAGCATCCCCGGGAAACGGAGCTCGCCGAGCGCCTGTGCCGGCTGCTGCCGGGCATCGAGGTGGTGCGCTTCGCCACGTCGGGGACCGAGGCCGTGCTGATGGCCTTCCGGCTCGCCCGCGCCTTCACCGGGCGGACCAAGATCCTGAAATTCGAGGGCCACTATCACGGCTGGAGCGATCAGGCCTATATCAGCGCTCGCCCGCCGCTGAACGAAGCCGGCCCGGCCGATGCGCCCGTGCCGGTGGCCGGTTCGCCCGGCATGCCGCCGAGCGTCCTCGAAGACACCGTTGTCGCCGGCTGGAACGATCTCGACCTGCTGAAGCAGGCGTTGGAGCGTCACAAGGGCGAAATCGCCGCCGTCATCATGGAGCCGGTGATGGTGAACGGCGGTCCGACCGAACCGGGCGCAGGCTATCTCGACGGTGCCCGTGCCCTTTGCCGCGAACACGGCGCACTGTTCATCTGCGACGAGGTGATCACCGGCTTTCGTGCCGGTCTGCGCGGGGCGCAGGGCCGGTACGGCGTCACCGCCGATCTCGCGATTTATGCCAAGGCCGTCGCCGCGGGTTTTCCGCTCGCCATGGTCGGCGGGCGCCGCGATGTGATGGACACGCTGCTCGACAAGGGCGTGATGCACGGCGGCACCTACAACGGCAACGTCCAGAGCATGGCCGCGGCGCTGGGGGCGCTCGATGTGCTGGAGGCCGGTGACGGCGCGGTCTATCGGGATCTCGAGGCGCGCGGCACACGTCTGATGCAGGGTTTCGCGGCCGTCGCAAGGAGGCACAAGGTACCGGTGAAGGTGCAGGGGCTGCCGGCGATCTTCCAGGTCTACTTCACGTCGGGCGCGCCGCCGCGGAACTACCGCGAGGCCGTCGCCTGCGATCGGGACAAGGCGCTGGCCTTCCACATGGCGCTGCAGGACGAGGGCATTCGCAGCAACCAGAATTCGAAGTTTTTCCTGTCGGTGGCGCACGACGACGCGATCATCGACGAGACGCTGGCCGCGGCCGATCGCGCGATGGCCGCGATTGCATGAGCGACATCCGGCTCGAAGGCGTCACCAAGCGCTATGGCAGCGTTGCCGCGGCCGACAATGTCGACCTCGGCGTGGTGCAAGGCGAGTTCGTCACCATCCTGGGCCCGAGCGGGTCGGGCAAGACCACGCTTCTGTCGCTGATCGCCGGTCTCAACAGGCCGACCTCGGGCCGCATCTTCATCGGTGGCCGCGACGTGACCGACGAGCCCGCCCAGGCGCGCAATATCGGCCTGGTGTTCCAGTCCTACGCCCTGTTCCCGCACATGAGCGTGCTCGAGAACGTCCTATTCCCGCTCGGCGTCAGGAAGATCACCGGTGGCGCCGCGCGCAAGCTGGCGCTTGATGCGCTGAAGCTGGTGCGACTCGATGGGCTCCAGGATCGCCGGCCGTCGCAGCTCTCGGGCGGCCAGCAACAGCGGGTGGCGCTCGCCCGGGCCGTCGTGTTCAAGCCGGACATCCTGCTGCTCGACGAGCCGCTCGGTGCGCTCGACCGCAAGCTCCGAGAGGAGCTGCAGGTGGAGCTGAAGCAGCTCCAGCGCACGCTCGGCGTCACGACCATCCTGGTCACGCACGACCAGGAGGAGGCATTGTCGCTCAGCGATCGCATCATGGTGCTCAATCACGGCAGGACACAGCAGGTCGCGGCGCCAACGGAAGCCTACCTGAAGCCGGCCAACCGCTTCGTGGCGGAGTTCCTGGGCATTGCCAACTTCGTCGGCATCGACGGCGGACGCACGGGACTGGTGCGCCCGGAGCGCATCCGGCTCGAGTCGGCCGGCGTCAATGGCGGCACGCCTGCCCGTGTCGTCGAGGCGATCTATCTCGGCCAGATGGTCCGCTATCATCTGGTGCCGGAGGGCGGCGGCTCGCCGATCGTGGCGGCGGTGCCGTTTGTGGGAAGGCCTTATGCGGCCGGCGAGGCGGTCGCAGTGTCGTGGGACGCGGCCGATGTCTGGCCGGTGACTTGAACAGAGGGGGTTGGCGATGAAGAGACGTGCTTTCGTGGGCGGTGCGGCCGCCCTTCCGGCGATCGGGATCCTGCGCTCGGCGCGCGCGCAGTCGAAGGAAATCCGAATGATCGAATCGGGCGGATTGAGCGGCGATTCGATCCAGGTGGGCTATATCGATCCGTTGAAGGCCAAGACCGGCATCAACGTGGTGCGCGAGAGCCCGAGTTCGCTCGGCAAGCTGCGCGCCATCGTCGAGAGCGGCCAGACCGGCACGACAATGTTCGAGCTCGGCCAGAGTGTCATGGTGCAGGCGCGCAAGCTCGGCCTGATCGAGAAGCTCGACTGGGCGGCTATCGATCCCGCGCCGATGTATCCCGAGGCCAAGGCCGAATATGGCTTCGGCTACCAGTACTTCTCGACCATCATGGCCTGGCGGTCCGATGCCAAGGCACCCAAGACCTGGGCGGAGTTCTTCGACATCAAGGCGTTTCCCGGCAAGCGTTGCCTGCCCGACTATCCGCACTATGTCCTGGCCTTCGCGGCCCAAGCCGCGGGCGTGCCGCTCGACAAGATCTTTCCCCTCGACGTCGACCTGGCCTTCAAGAAGCTGAACGAGATCAAGAAGGAGGTCGCCGTCTGGTGGAAGGCCGGCGCCCAGCCGCCGCAGCTGATGAAGGACAACGAGATTCAGTACTCGATCTGCTGGTCGGGCCGTGTCGTCGGCGACCCCGCCTTCGGCATGAGCTTCAACGGCGGCAAGGCCGACCTGTCCTATTTCGGCATCGTCAAGGGCTCCAAGCCCGAGGACAAGGCGGCCGCCTACAAGCTGATGCACGAGATGTCGCTGCCCGAGAACCAGGCCAAGGCCGCAACCGTCATCTCCTACACCGGCCCCAGCCCGACCCTCGATGACCTGCTCCCCAAGGACAAGCTCTGGCAGTTCCCGTCGGCCAGCGCGAACAAGAAGGTGCAGTATTTCGAGAACGCCGAATGGTGGGCCGACAACGGCGACGCCGTGAACAAGAAGTGGGAAGCGTTCAAGCTCAACTTGTGATGCGTCCGGCGTCTCATACTGCCTCCCCCGAAGACGCGGGAGGGAGGTCGTAGTGCGCTCCAGGGGGTTTGCCTTCATCACGCCGCTCCTGGTGGTGATGATCTTCGCGTTCGACCTGCCGATTCTCTACATGCTGGGCCTTGCCTTCTGGGAGAAGGGGCAAGGCCTGACGCTCGGCCACTACGAGGAATTGTTCGAGGCGCCGGTCTATCTGCGGGTGCTCGGCAACACCATGCGCATCGCGGTCATCGCGACCCTGGCCAATGTGATCCTGGGCTATCCGCTGGCGCACTGGATGCGCGGGCTGCGCAACCGCGCGCGGCTCGTCGCCATCGCCCTCGTCGTGCTGCCGTTCTGGGTGTCGATCCTGGTGCGGACCTACGCCTGGATCGTCGTGCTGGGCAACGGCGGACTGGTCAATCGCGCGCTGCAGTGGCTGGGCCTGACGACCGCGCCGGTCTCGTTCCTCTACAACGAGCTCGGCGTCACCATCGGCATGGCCAACGTGCTGCTGCCCTTCCTGGTGCTGCCGCTGTTCGCCGCCATGATCCGTATCGACGACCGGCTCCTGCAAGCGGCTGCGTCGCTCGGTGCGCCGCCGCGCACCATCTTCTGGAAGGTCTACTTCCCGCTCACCTTGCCGGCGCTGGCGGCCGGCACGCTGCTCGTGTTCATTCTCTGTCTCGGCTTCTACATCACGCCGGCGATCCTGGGCGGCGGCCGGGTGCCGATGATCTCCAACCTGCTCGACACGCTGATCAACCAGATCCCGCGCTGGGAACAGGCGTCGGCGATCTCGACCATCCTGCTGATCGTCACGCTGCTGATCTTTGCCGGTTACCGCCGGCTCGACCGACGGGCTTCGGCATGATCGGCGGATCCCCGTGGACGAAGCGCGCGCTGGCCGCAGCCGGAGTGTTCGGCCTTGTGTTTTTGACGGTGCCGATCCTGATCGTCATCCCGATGTCCTTCTCGTCGGCCAAGGCGCTGACCTTTCCGCCGCCCAGCCTGTCGCTGCGCTGGTACGAGACGTTCTTCGGCGATCCGCGCTGGATGGATGCGATGTGGACCTCGACGATCGTCGCCGTTGTCTCGTCGGTGGCGGCGCTGCTGCTCGGCGGGCTGGCGGCCTATGGCCTGCGGCGCGGCACCTTCAGGGGCGGCGATTGGGCCGAAGGCAACTTCATGGCGCCGCTGATCGTGCCCACCATCATCGCGGCGATCGCGCTCTATCTCGGGCTGGCCAGGATCGGCCTGCTCGGTTCCTTCGCCGGGCTGGTGGTGTCCCACACCATCCTCAATGTCCCGCTGGTGATGATGGTCATGGGCGTGGCGATCCGTGAGTTCGATCCGCGCATCGAGCAGGTCGCCTGGAGTCTCGGCGCATCGTGGTCCTACACCGTGCGCAAGGTGATCCTGCCCAACCTTGCGCCGAGCGTCTTTGCCGCCTGGATCTTCGCCTTCATCGGCAGCTTCGACGAGGTCATCGTGACCTCTTTCATCGCGGGCAAATATGACACCGTGCCGAAGAAGATGTTCAACGAGCTGGTGCTTGAAGTGAACCCGACCATCACGGCGGTCGCGACCCTGCTGATTGCCCTGACTGTCGCGGCCCTGGCTGCCGTTACCCTGATCCTGGCGCGCGCCGGCAAGCTCAAGCAGACGATCGTCTGAGGTGGTCGAGCAGGGCGCGGGCATGCACGGGCAGGGCGCTTTGCTTTTTCACACAGAGCCGCAGGTGGCGCAGCGCCCACGGATCGGCGAGCGGTAAGACCCGGATCGCCATCGATTTGCGGCAGCGCAGGGCGGCCGTGCGTGACACGACGGCAATGCCGATGCCGGCCTCGACCATGCGGCAGATCGCTTCGAACCCGGTGAGCTGGACGCGCACCTTGATTGTGTGGCCGGCCCGCGCGGCATGGCCGTCCAGATGCTCCTGCAGGGCGCTGCCCTCGGGCAGGCCCACGAAGTCGAAGCCGAGCGCATCGGCGAACACGATACTGCGCTTGCCGCTCAGCGCATGGCGCGCCGGCACGACCAGCACCAGACGATCTTCGGCAAAGGGGAAGAGCTCCAGCCCGGCTGCGCTGTCGACCGCATCGGCAACGATGCCGATCTCGGCGTCGCCACGGGCGATGCCACGTACGATGGCCGGGCTGGCGCGCTGTTCGAGGGCCACGTCGATCTTGGGATGGGTGGTGAGGAAGGGTCCGAGCAGGCGTGGCAGGAATTCGAGCATGGCCGCCGTGTTGGACAGGAGGCGAACGCGACCGCGCAGTCCCTTGGCGAAGGCGGTGAGTTCGCCCCGCATTGCTTCCAGCTGGTGCGTGATCTGCCGTGCGTGCTGCAACAGGGCCAGACCGGCCGGCGTCGGTCGCACGCCGCGCCGGTGGCGTTCGAACAGCGGCGTGCCCAAGGCGAGCTCCATGTCGCGCAGCCGCTCGCTGGCGGCGGCAAGCGACAGTCTGCTGCGCGCCGCTCCATGAGTGATGCTCGCCGCCTCGGCGACATTGAGCGCAAGCCGCAGATCGACCAGGTCCAAGCGCATGGCCGGCAAAGTAGCCTTCGGTCGCAGCGAAGGCTATGGCGGCTCCTTCCGCATTGTCTTCGGCGTACCGGCGCCGAGATTGGCGCCATGACATGGCAGCTCTGGACACTGATCGGGCTTACCTTCCTGCTGGCCGGCCTGGTCAAGGGCATGATCGGCATGGGCCTGCCCACCGTGGCGATGGGCATGCTGGCGGTCATGCTTGCGCCGGCGGAGGCAGCCGCGCTGCTCCTCTTCCCGTCGTTCGTGACCAACCTCTGGCAGCTCCTGACCGGTCCGCGCTTCGGCGACATGGCGCGGCGGCTCTGGCCGATGATGGCGGGCGTCGTCGCAGGGACGGTGGCCGGTGCGGGTATCCTGGCAGCCGATACGGGAGGTATCGGAGTCGTCGGACTTGGCCTCGCTCTCGCGGTCTACGCTGTCGTTGGCCTGGCCGGGCTGCGCCTGGCGGTCGCGGCCCGGCATGACGCGTGGCTCGGACCGCTGGTCGGCATCACGACCGGGCTGGTCACCGGCGCGACCGGCGTGTTCGTCATTCCAGCCGTGCCCTACCTGCAGGCGATCGGGCTCGAGAAGGACGATCTCGTCCAGGCGCTGGGCCTTTCCTTCACCGTCTCGACCATTGCCCTGGCGCTCGGTCTGCTGAGTGTCGGGGCGTGGCATGCCGGGTCGGCCGGTTTGTCGCTGCTCGCTCTCGTGCCGGCGTTGTTGGGTATGCAGCTCGGGCAGATGTTGCGGCAACGCATCTCCCCGGCCGCGTTCCGCAGGGTGTTCTTTGCCGGCTTGCTTCTGCTCGGCCTGTACCTGGCTTTGGAGAAGATCGTGTAAAAGGACGGGTATGAGCTATCCCACGAAAGTCCGGCTGGTCGAAGTGGGCCCGCGCGACGGCCTGCAGAACGAAGCCAGGCCCGTGTCGGTCGACGACAAGGTCCGGCTGATCGATGCGCTCACCGCGGCCGGCCACAGTGCGGTCGAAGCGGGCAGCTTCGTGTCGCCCAAATGGGTGCCGCAAATGGCCAACACCGACCAGGTGATGGCCCGGATCCGGCGCAAGGCCGGTGTCTCGTACCCGGTCCTGGTGCCCAACAAGCAGGGCATGAACGGCGCAGTCGAGGCGCAGTGCGGCGAGATCGCGGTGTTCACGGCGGCCTCGGAGGCGTTCTGCCGCAAGAACACCAACTGCTCGATCGACGAGAGCTTCGAACGCTTCGCGCCGGTCATGGAAGCGGCGCACAAGCACGGCATGAAGGTGCGGGGCTACGTCTCGACCGTGATCGCCTGTCCGTACGACGGCAAGGTGGCGCCGGCCAGGGTGGCTGAAGTTTCCGACCGGTTGTTCAGGATGGGCTGCTACGAGGTGTCGCTCGGCGATACGATCGGAGTCGGCACGCCCGCGGAGTGCATTGCCATGATCGACGCCGTCGCGGAGAAGGTTCCCCGCGAGAAGCTGGCGGCGCATTTCCACGATACCTACGGCCAGTCGCTGGCCAACATCATGGCGGTGATGGAGCGTGGCATCGCGGTGTTCGATACGGCCGTCGCGGGCCTCGGCGGCTGCCCTTATGCCAAGGGCGCCTCGGGCAATGTCGGTACCGAGGACGTGATCTATCTGATGAACGGCCTCGGCGTGGCCCATGGCGTCGACCTCGACGCCGTCGCCAAGGCAGGCCGAGAGATCTGCGTCTCGTTGGGCCGCGAGCCTGCCTCGAAGGTGGCGCAGGCGCTCAAAGCCAAGGCGGCCTGACGCACGAACGTTCAAGACGGCCGAGACCGTCCGCGCCATATCGGCCGGCATGGAAGCTTTGCCCGGATTCCTGCTGGCCGGCATCGCCCTGGCCGGCAGTCCCGGCCCGGCGACCCTGAGCCTGGCAGCCGCCGGCGCCGCTTTCGGCACGCGGCGGGTGGTCGGCTACCTGATCGGCATCGTCGTCGGCATGGTGGCGGTGATGGCGATCACGGCGAGCGGTCTGGTCGGGCTGCTGCTGGCGGTGCCCGGCGCCACGCCGGTCGTCACGGTTGCGGCGGCTGCGTATTTCGTCTGGCTGGCCTGGCGCATCGCCACGGCGCCGCCTCTCAGCGAAGAGGCGG
>JADMIO010842087.1_pt1 | contig 14004 bp, 13 predicted proteins | sample 8958161 | NCBI WGS metagenome assembly JADMIO01 (sample SAMN16585339, study PRJNA669376) | soil metagenome | isolation source: Crop rotation soil | place: USA: Cullars Rotation, Alabama | collected 2011 | reverse complement strand
CTTTCCCCAGCCGCACCCACAGCCGCACCCGCACCCACAGCCGCACCCGCACCCACAGCCGCACGCACCGTCACTGCCACAACCGCACGCACAACCACCGCCATATCCGCACGCGCAGTCACCTGTACCCCGGCAGTCACACAGAGAGGGTTCGCGCCCTGCACCGGTGTATTCGCCATCCGGTGTCCAACCAACCGGAGCTCCGCCCCGGCCGCTCGGCGCACTGCTGCATTCGCCGCCAATCTCTCAGTGTGCGTGCGGCCGGACGGAGCCCGTCTGGTCGCGTCGTGACATCGCCTCCGTGCGCCGCGTCGCCGCGGCGGCGGCCGCACGCGCCACTCGTCGGCACGACCGCGACCTGCGTCGCATGTTGCGCTCTCACCGGGATGCGCGTCATGCGCTGGGGCACGGAGTGCTCGGCACAGATGTTGGTGTTCGCGCACGTGTAGACCCTGTGTGTGCTAGCCCGGACGGCCGCGCTGACGCTGGTGTTGATCGCGCTAGTGCTGGTGATATGCATAGCAGAGCTGGCGATGATGGCAACGGCGAACCTGGTGATGGTAGCCATGACTGTGGCGGCGGTGGTGCCGGTGGTGACGATAGTGCTGATGGTGACGACGCTGTCGGTGTTTGTGGCTTTTCAAGTGGTAACAGTGGTGGTCACGGTAGCGGAAGTCTTGGCAGTGGCGGTGGTGGCGACGCCGTCGGTCCCCTCCATGCGCGTGCACGGAGCCATGTTGATGTTGACTCGCCTTGCGGCACGCCTCCCAGACGCCGACGCCTGCGCGCCGAGCGTGACCTCCGGCCTCCGCATGCGGTCCTGATGCGCGGCGCATCTTGCGCCTCGCGGTATCTAGACGCGGCTGCTGTGGGTGACCCTGTGTGGAGGCGTCCCTCGCTGCCTCCAGAAGCGCAGCGCTGTGATGTCTCCGCGCGAGGCGCACCGGCGCGGTTCGGAGGGGACGGTTCCGGCAGCGCGCCGGGACAGGAGGAAGCGGTCGGCTTGAGCTCGGCTCGCAGACGCTTCGCGGCAAGTGCGGGCGCGGCACGCGCGGCGACCGTCGGGGATGTGTGTGGCCGTGTCGGAGTGATCGTTGTCCAGCGGTGCTGCGCGGGCCCGACGCCGTCACTCGCGCCCCAAGCATCTTCTTCCGCGCGCGCGCGGCGGCGGCGCGGACTGGCGAGGTTTGCGGACGAGCGGAGCCCTGTCGCTGGAGCAGTTCGGCACCTTCCGACTTCCCCGCATGCGCCGATCGATGGCACAATCGCCGCCGCACACGCCGATTCGAGGCGCGTGCGTGCAGCCATTGATGGCACGCCCCTTGACGGCACGCGCGTGCCGGCTGCTGGCGTCAATGGTGGCGCCGCTGCTGCGCAAGCGCATACTCGGCCGCAGGCCACGGCGCGGTCTCGGACGGCGGGAAGGACGCAAGAGGGAGAGGGGGCGCCCGCAGTGCGAGAGCTGGGGGCTGTGACGGCGATGACGACGAGACGCGGGGTGCTGGCAATAGCAACGAGGAGGCAGAGGCGGGTGATGACGTCGCGCATCGCATCCGTACGCCCCGTGGCGTCCGTGGACGCGCTGTTTGCTCTCGCTGCAGCATTCTCCACGCTCCGCGCGGCTGGCTGCCTCCCCGGCGCTGGGCCGGCCACCTCCAGAGGTGGAACACCGTTTCGATCACCAGCAATGGTTCCTGCGGTGGATGTAACCGGCGTACGTGCAGATGCGTCGCACTGTTCGCATCCACTGCAACCGATCGCCGCACGCTTATCTGCCGCCGTACCGTTCGCACGTGGCGCTCCTACGCGACCACGTCGCGACGACGATGGCCGTGACGCTCCCAGCTTACCGGTACAGGCGCCCGCCCGACCTGCTGGTCTCGTATGCGACGATGCCTTGGCGGTGGCTCTGCTACTATTGTGGGCTTTGACACAGCGACAGGGAATGCGTTCGAATTCGGTGCCATCGAGGCTCGCCCATCCGCACGTGCAGCTGCGCGCCGCTGCGTCACAGACGCCCATCGCCGCACCACAGCCGCACACTACCGCCTTTCTGTACCCCGCGACATCGCAGCCGCACCTCGCCCTCCCTTCGCCGGAAATCGCCTCTCCTCACCCGCAAACGACCGGTCCTCATGCTCTGCACACGACCTCTGTACAGGATCACGAGTTGCGAGCTGGGTTGCACCCTGGTTCCCACCCCGCGACGGGATCCCGCGTCTCATCGCCGCTGCTGTTGCAAGCGCAGATAGCGATCACCGCAAGATCCGCCGCTGCTACGGCTGCCGTTGTATGGTTTCGTTGCCGAGTGCGACCTCCCGCGGCTGAGCGATGGTGTGCGAGTCTTCATCCGCATCTGCCTCCGCATTCCCAACTGCGAATGCAATCGCAGACACCATCGCAGTTGCATTTGCAAGAACAATCACTGGTGCCTCCGCACTCACATTTAACGGGGCAACCGCAAGTGCAGTTGGAACCGCGCGTCTCTGCCTCGCGTTCGCCTATCCCCTTGCACCGTGGATGCGGCCGTCCGCGGCTGCCAACCGCCGCGTTCGCAGTGGTTGCCGTGGAGCCCGCGGTGCTGTGGGACGCCGCGCGCTCTGCGGCAGGGCGCGCCGCGATCCTCGCGGTCTCGCAGTTCGCGATCGTCTGGCCGCTCTGCGCGCCGTCCGCGGCCATCGCACCTGGGGATGCGCCCCTTCTACCGCCGCCTCCTCTGCCAGCTGACGATCATCGCTCTGTCGAGCAGCTCGCCTCGTCGCCTCAGCCCTTCGTGCCCACGGCCGCATTTACGCCTGCAGCCGTCATTCCCCCGACCAGCCCGGCGCTGCCTGAAGTTCGCGGGCGTGGTGCACCGTCTCCGCCGTCGGTACCACGCGCCTCCGCTACCAGCGCGACGGGTGCTGCTGCGCCGGGTCCCACACTCCCTCGTGGTGGCGTGCCGGCAACCGGGGCGCCCACGCCTCCGAGAGGTGGCCTGGCGCCGCAGCGGCCGCCACCCTCGCCGCCGCCACCGCCGGCGCTAGGTGCGGCGCACGTGCGAGCTGATCTTTGGGCTCCGACGTCCGCGCCTCCTTCTGCTCTGCACGTGGCGGGTGCGTCGCGCCCGGCTGCCTTCGGTCCTCCTCCTGCGGGCGTCGTAACAGAGCTCGGTCCCGTTCCTGTGGAGAGTGCACGCGCAGCGCCGCCGCGGGCTATTGCGCACGCAGCGGCCGACGCGTGGCATTTGTATCTGGATGGAGGCGTGCAATGCGTGCCGACCGCCGCGGCCGCGCAGCACCCGGCAGATGTTGGCCGCGCCGCAGCGGCCGCGGCGGCGCTGCTGCAGCTAGTAGAGCCGGGTTCGGCTATTGTTGAGATTGAGTCGGAGGATGACGCGGCTTCGACTCGGGCTCGGGAGATGGGTGCTTTGCAGGCATTGCCATCGCCGCTTGCAATCCCTCTCTCCGCTGAACAATCGTTGCCGCTAACTCCGGCGGCCGCGGTGACACCGGCGCGGGCGTCGGCACCGGGGTCCGTGCCCACGCACTCAGCGGCAGCTTCGCAAGAACCGGCCGTCGCACCGGGACCAGCGTCGGCTGCAGCGGCGGCGCCACCGCCGACTCCGGAAGCATCGATGTCAGCGCCGACTTTGCCGGCGGCACCGGCGCCGACACCGGCATCCCGGTGGCGTGTTGTCCCGACGCCGCCGGCGCTGCCGGGGTGGCCCCGTGGTATTGCACCGCGGGACCCGTCTGCGTGGGTCACGCGGGCCGTGCCGCCAGTGAGGAAGGATGCAACGCCGCCACCGCGTCGCAGAGCAGCTGGTGTGCCGCCCTCCCCTGCCGTCGCCGCCGCGCTGCGGTCCGCCGCCGACGTCCCTCCTGTCGCTGTGCCTGCCTGCGTGCTCCCCGCCTCTATTTCCGTAGGTGCAGCTTCTGCGGCGGCCTCAAGTCCTCCTGTCGACTCTACCGCTGCCGCTACCGCTGCTGCTCTTCCTTCTCCAGCTCTGGCAGCTCCGGCTTCTGCTGTTGCCGCAAGTCCTTCTGTCCACGCTACCGCTGCCGCTGTCAAGGTCTCAACTCCTCTCGCTGCCGTTGCTGCTCCATCTGCGATACCGCCGCGCACCGCGCGTCGGTCCGTGCAAACCGCGGCTTCACCTCCACCCACTGCTACTGTTGCATCTGCTTCTCTCTCAACGCCTTCCGCTGCCATCGCTGCTTCACCAGCTCCTATCGCTGCCGCTGCTGCTCCACGAGCCTCTACCGCTGCCATTCCTGCCCCGCCAGCTTCTAGCGCTGGTGCTGCTACGTCTCCAACTCCCGCCGCTCCCTCTCCTCCTCCCCCTGGGCCGCCCTTCGCAATCTCACGCCCTGCGGCCCCGCGGCGTAGCCCTCCCTCCGGCAGCCTGTTCGCCTCCCTCCCAGGCTCCGCGATGGCAGTCCGTGCCCCTCCCTCTGGCAGCCTGATGGTCTCTCCGCCGGGCCCTGCGGGACCGCTTCCTGCGCCACCGTCCGGGAGCGCGTTCCTCTCCCCGTCGGACCCTGCGACGGCGCTCCGTGCACCTCCGTACGGGAGTGTGTTCGTCTTCCCACCGGGCGCTGCGAATGCAGTGCGTGCCCCACCGTCGGGGAGCGAGTTTCTCTCCCCGTCGGGATCCGCGTACAGCGGCAGCGCGAGCGGCGGGGGCACGCAGCTGTTCTACCACGACCTTCTTCAAGGTGGGTCGTCGGCAGGGGCGTCGTCTCCGTCGCTGAGCGCCTCCCCGTCCGCGTCACCGTCAGCATCAGCGTTTCCCTCCGCACCAGTATCTGCAGCAGCTTTGGCATCAGCAGCAGCAGCAGATGCGCCGCCCGGACCAGCAGCATCAGCGTCAGCATTAGCTTCGGCAGCAGGAGCAGGCTCGGCAGTCGCGTCGGCGCCTGGGTCAGTCTCAGCAGCGGTAGGATCAGCAGCGTCAACATCATTAGCATCGGCAACAGCTTCTTCGGGAGCCCGCGCATCTGGTCGTGGCGCTACTCCGTTACCGCTGCAGGGAGCAGCGTCCTTCCGAGTTGGACCTCGTGCACCCGCCCCTGTGGGCAGTTCGGCGGCGACGTCGTGGCAATCGTCCGCGGCATCGTCGGCCGTCCCGGCGCCAGTCGCCGCGCCCCTTGGCACATTCACAGCGTCCGCCTCGTTGCATCCGTCGCGATCGCCGTCGGCGTCGGCGTCGCCGTCAACTTGGGCGACGGCGTTTCCTGTGTCTGCGTCTGCATATGCAGATGATGACGCGCGACGGCAGCCTGCGTTTATTCCGCCGCCTCAGGACGTGAATCCGTTCCCGGGGCCGACGTCGCGGCTCCCGGCAGGCCCACGCGGCGCCCGTTCGGGGCCGCGGGGTGACCCGCGGGACGCTGCGCAGTACTCTGCGAGTCCGCGGGATGCGGTGCAGTACTCTGCGGGTCGTGTCGGTGTAGGCGGCCGTGCGGAGCTGGGCGCCGTGGATGGCGTTTCTGTCGGCGCCGCCGGACGCTCGGCCGGTGGATCGGCCGCAGGCTCTCGCGTTCGGGCTCGGCATAATCCGCGTGGAAGTAGCAATGCTGCTAGCGCCAGTCTTGGTGCTGTCGGTGACGTCGCTACTGGTACTCCTGCCGGCATCCGTCTCCCCTTTGGCCGCGATGGCGGAGGTGGAGTGCAGCAGGGCGGCGGTGGTAGCGGTTATGACCCCGCAGATGGAGATAGTGATGGTGGCGGTGAGCATCAGAGTAACCGTGGCATCCGTGGCGAAGACGCCAGTGGGGGCGGCGGCGGTACGGATGGTGGTGGTGGTGGGTCGCTCGGGTCCTTTGGCCCGATGGCGACGACCATTCCGACGCCGCCACTCAGTACTCGCCCGCCTGCTCCCACTTCTACACTGTCGCCGCCCCTGGGGGATCCGCGGGCAGCACCGTGGCGCGTCCGCCCACCCGCACTCGCACACGCGCGTGCATCTGAGCCTGCGGACGCGCTTGCCTCTCCGCCTGCGCCTGCGCCCGCACTTGCGCGTGCGCGCGCACGCATCCTGGCGGCCTCGCTGGGACTTGCGCCACCTGCCACGCCTACGCCAGCACCTGCTTCTGCGCTGGCGGTCGCGCTTCCGCTTGCGCCGGTAGCTACGCCGGTACGGACATTTGCGCCTGCTTCCGCAGTTGCGCCAGCGCCTCCGCCGGCCGGTGCGCCCGCTTCGTCGCCCGACCGGCTTGTAGTCCCTCCGATCCCGCCGGCGGCGCATGCGTTTGCGTCGGCGACAGCATCGATGTCGACGGGGCCTGCGCCGTCACCGCCGCAGGCGGCGGCCATGGTCGGAGGAGGAGCTACAGCAACCGGCGGCAGCAGCCCGGCCCTATCGCTGTTTGCCTCACCCATCGTTGCTTTTGTCCCTCCCGCTCCATCGTCGTCGTCATCGTCGTCGTCGTTAGCCTACTCTCCATCGTTCAACGCGGATCTCCGGCACCCGTCAGTGCGGTTTGATGCGCCGCGACAGACAGTCTGCCCTGTGCATGGTCGACTGCCGCTTCGATATGGCCCCCGCCGTGGCGAACAAGGTGCTGGCAGTGGTGCAAAATCATCACCGCCATCGCTGCTGCCTTTCGCCGCGGCTGTGCGAGGGTGGCGGCGTGCGGCATCCGCAGGCGCGGGGCCGGTAGGTGGGATAGCAGCAGCGGCGACGCGGGCGCGCGGATGGACGACCGGGGGAAGAAGGGAGGAGACATCGGCGGGGGGTGCGGAGGCCGGGTGCATATGTGCGTCAGGACGGGCTCCGAGTGCCTTCACTGACAACACGCTGCGCACATCCACGGGGTCCGCGTCCTTGGCCGCAACTCCGGTTCAGCTGACAGCCGTGCCAGCGCCCGTAATGTCCCCGCTCGTACCCAATCCTGGACGGGCACCCGCACCTGCACTCGCACTCGCACTCGCGCCCTCTGCAGCACTCTCGGCAGTCTCTCCCCCGATCCGCCGCGGTACGGGATCCGGATCCTTCGCGCTCCCCGTCCCCGATGATCCCATTGCTCTCCACGCCCGCCCCGGCGCCACGGGCCCGCTCCACGCCCCCAGCCGCGTACCGGCTGCGTCTGTCTTGCTCCCGCTCTCGCCACGAACCGTCGCGCCGCATGCGTCGTTTGCCTCCCCTTCCCCACCCTTCCGCCCTCCGCTTGCGCCTGTCCCGCGGACCGTTACTAGCCCACCGGACGTGCAGCCTTCTGCTGCTGCTGCCTCTGGACCAGTCGTGCAACGTACTGCATCAGCTTTCACTGGAGCATCCTCGCAGCACGGTTTCAATGCCACACCTTTGCAACATGCTGCGTTTGCTTTCACTGCCCCGTCCGCGCACCACGCTGCCCCCGATTTCTCTGGCGCGTCCTTGCAGCATGCTGCGTTGGCCGGCGCAGTGCCGACGCCCGCGGACGGCTCCGCTGCCGTTCCCACTCCCGCCCCCACCGCGTCGCGAGCCGTCTTCCATACCCGTGCCGCATCGCCACCTGCGATCCGAGCCTCTGCCGAGGAAGCATCCCCGACACCGCCGCCGCCGCACGCGACCTTCGCCTCGTCTACACCGCCGCTCCGTCACGCAGGCTTCACGTCTCGCTCACTCGCACCGCCACACGCAGCCTTCACATTTCCTGCACCGCCACCACGGCAGCAAGCCTTCACATCTCCCATTCCACGGTCCTTGCAGCAAGTCCGCACGTTCCCGATGCCGCCACCACCGCACGCAGTCAGCACACTTCCCACACCGCCGCCGCCACTGCGCCCAGGCTTGCCGCCACCACCGCATCAAGCCTTGGCGTGTCCCACACCGCCACCGCCGCACACGGCCTTCGCGAGCCCTGCTTCCGTAACGTCCGCACCTCCCCACGACCCCGCCGTCCCGTCTCCCCCACCTCCTGGTCCGACGTTTGCCATTCTTTCACCGTCGAGGAGCCCTGCGCTCGACGGACCAACCCCCACTCGTGCTCGCGCTTCATCCTCAGAGTCTGATCGGTGGCGTCAGCAAGCTGCCGTCACCTCGATTGGCCACGCATTCGACAACCCCGCCACGGCGCTGACAGATGAGACAGACAACGCTGACGAACTCCACAACGTCGCGGTGCCTCATACCGTCTCTACACCGCACAGAATCAAAGCTCCTCACAGCGGCAGCGCAACGCCTCGCAGCGCCGCAACGCATGATCCGACGCGTCGCAGCGGCGCAATGCGCGACCCAACCCTTCCCAGCACCGGAACGCGTGCTGCAACTCCTCAGGGCACAGCAGTGCATGATCCAACGCCTCGCAGCATCGCAACGGATGATCGAACGCCTCATCCTGCTGCCGTGCGTGATCCAACGCCTCGCAGCATGGCAGTGGATGATCTTCCGGTCCTGCAGCCGTATAGCGCCGCTGCGTCGGAGGATTCCGGCGAGGAGCCGTCCTTCACCGTTCCCGTCTTACACTCTACCGCATCATTGTATGGCGCTGCTGCACCGCATCGCGCCGAGGCGTCCCGCAGCATCGTCTCGGCTCATGACCCCCCTGCGACTTTCCGTGGCGCTGCGTTGCCGGCCACTGTTGATGGTGCTGGCATGCTGCAGTTCGCATCGCCGCGCTTTGATCACGGTGGCGACGCCCCGAATGTTGCCAGCGGAGATTGCGATTCTGTCGGTGGAGGTGAAGGTGGCGATGCTGCGGGTGGAGCTGGCACGACGACGGGTGCAGGTGCCCGAACTGCGGATGCAGCTGGGGATGCTGTGCACTTGCCGCGCCCTGCCCGCAGCGCGCCATCAACCGTCGCTCCTTCGCCGTCTGCACGCGGGGACACGTCGCTGTCGCTGCGACAGCTGCGCCCGTCGGCATCGCCGCCGGCTCGGCCGCATCCTCTTTCAACCTCCGCCGCCATCGCAGCGGCTGCGGATGCTGTTGATGCGCTCAACGGGATTGGCATTGGCGTGAACCGTAGGTTTCGCGCGGATGTTACCGCTGGTCCCCGCGATGGCAATGTGGATTGCGGTGCGAATGCGGTCATTGAGGTGGTTGCGGAAGCAGATGTTGCTGGCGAAGGTGATGTTGAGAGTGATGATGGTGGCGATGCCGGCGTAGGTGATTTTGATGATGAGGATAGAGGGCATAGTAGGCGTAGCGATCGTGACGATGGAGGCGATGTCGCTGGCGCGAGGTATCCTGAAACATGCGGCGGCGAATGTACGAGACCGGATCCCGTGCCGGACTTCCCGCCTGCTTCAGTAGTAGTGCATACGAGCGCTGCCTCCGTGGCTCCGAGCGTACCTCGGCATCCGCCTGCCGGCGGCATTCCGCCGTCACTATCGCGCGTCGCTGCCGAACGCTCCAACAACACCGCTGCGCGGCCGTCGCTGGGCGCGGCAGTGGCGGCGCTAATGGGGAGCTTTGCACCGCCGCGGACCGCGGCATCCGTTGCACCGCGTGCTGCGGCGCCGTTTGCTGCGCGGGTCCTTCCGCCGCCAGCGCGTGGTCTCGGAGGCCGACGCGCGGATTCTGATGGAAACGCCCGCGCTGATACGGCGGATCGCCGCAGCTCGGCCACCGAGGCGGCAGTTGCAAGTACAGTCACAGGTACAGCTACGCGCTCAGGGTCAAGTGCAGATGCGGATGCAGGTGCAGGTGCGGATGCAGGTGCAGATGTGAGTGCAGGCGCAGATGCAGGTGCGGGTGCGGATGCACATACTGCTACCGGCTCGGCCACGCAGGCAGTCGCGGACATGCCTGCTGATGTCGACGGTGGCATTGACGGAGATTCAGTTTATGATCAAACGGGGGCCGGCAGGGGTACCATGGGCGCGATCCCCAGCGCATCGCATGTGGCGGCAGATGAGTCTGGCGTGGTCTCGCAGTCGCAATCGCGCAGCCGGTGGCTCTCGCAATCGGCGGCGCAGTGTTTCTCGGAAGCGATCCTCGGTGCGCAGCGGGGAGCAGCCGACGACGAGTCAGGGTCCGTTGAGCAGTCACCGTCGCCGAGCCGGTTGGTCTCGCAGACGGAGGCACACGGTTTGTCGACAGCGATCTTCGCTGCGCCGCTCGAAGCGGCCGATGACGAGTCGGGGACGCCATCGCCGAGCCGGTTGCTCTCGCAGTCGCAGGCGCACGGCTTGCTGAATGCTGTTTCCACCGCGCCCCACGGAGCAACCGACGCCGAATCAGGTACACCATCGCCGGGTGAGCTGGTCTCGCAGTCGCGGGCACGAGGCCGACTCGCTGCCGTTTCCACCGCGCCGCATGGCGTAGCCGACGTGTCGGGTACCCGATTGCTGAGTCGGTTGCTGTCGCAGTCGCAAGCATACGGTCTGGTAGGTGCTTCTTCCACCGCGCCGCCCGCAGCAACCGACGCGTCGGGAACCGTTGGACAGTTACCTTCGCAGAGTCGGTTCGTCTCGCAGACGGACGCCCGCGGTCTGCCGGCAGCCACCCTCGCTGCGCCGCGTGGGGTGGCTGAAGATGCGTCGGCAGTGGCCGGGCTGTCCGCGTCGCCGAGCCGCTTGGTCTCGCGGAGGGAGGGTGCTGTTTCCGGTGCGCCGTCCGCAGCTGCCGGCGACGAGTCGGGAACCGTGGTGCAGTCGCCGTCGCAGAGCCGGCTGGTCTCGCGGACGGAGGCGCACGATCTTCCTCCGTCGCTGCCGCAGCCGCGGTCGCAGCCGCGACCACAGTGGCGCTCCCCGTCGCAGTTTCAGGCGCAGTCGCAGTCCCATTCAGCGTCGATGTCGAGGACGCCGTCCACCGGTCCGACTCCAGCCTTGACTCCTACTCCGACTCCACCCGCAAGCCCAACACAGGCTCCCGCATCCCTCATGCCGCCAGCTGCCCCCGCGTCGCTAGTGCCGACGCCCCCCCTCGCACCTCTCGTGCCGCCACCTGTCGTCGCGTCCTGGTTGCCGGGATTCGCGAATGACCCACCATTGCTGCTACCGCAGGCAGCGTCGGGATCGCGGGAACCGTCATCACAGCCGCCGTCGCACTTACAATCGCAGTCGCAGTCGCGGATGCAGACGCCGCCTGTGCAACGTGTCCACCTCGTTCCACCCACTGTACCAGCGGCTGCAGCACTGCCATCGCCACCCGTCGCTGTACAACCGCCGCCTCCGCTCGCGTCTTCCCTTTATGGCCCTGTGTCACTATCCGACGGCCTGCAGCAGCGCACTGTGGAGCAGCATGACAACGTGCAGCAGCGCGACGGCCTATCGGAGCGCGAGGATCCGCTGCGGACCGGCGACGTGCCACACCGCACCCTGCAGCAACACGACGGCCTGCAGCCCGGCGATCTGCAGCAGCGCTACGACCTGGCAACGCCCGCGGCAGTGGCGGTGGCAGCGACGGCGGTGGGAGCGACAGCGGCAGCGGTGCCATCGTCATCTTGGCAGGGCGCAGCGGCGTCCCGTTGGCGCGAGCCGACTCCAATTCTGCCGTTGACCATTTCCGCCCACTATCCCGCCGAGGACGATGAGAGCCGACGCCCGCGACGAGCTGCAGATCGCATGGCCCCTTCAGATAATGTGGGGGCGCAGCGTACGGGTGCTCGTGTTCTGGACCCAATCGCTACGCTGCAATTTGCTGCGTACAACAAACCAGGGGCATTGCCGGCGGATTCCAGCGCGCCGGGCGGCGTTGCCACGCCGCAGTTTTTGCGGCGCATGGCGCCGATTTGGGATGCACCGTCGTCGTTGTCTGCCGTGCGCACCTTCCCGGACCCCTGGAGCGCGCCAAAGCGCGGCGTCGGAGGCGTTGGCGGTCTCCGTCCGCCGCGTGCGGATGCGGATGCGCACGGCGGCCGTCCGGCCCCTGCGTATGCGGACGGGTGTCCGATACCTGCGGGGCAGGGCCACGGGTCTACGCGCGCAAGCCCGCCGGATGCCGCTGTTGGTGGCCGAGCGCGCAGTATGCAGCACTTTGCCGCCCCGCAATGGGATGCATCGTCGTCGCCTTCAGCGGCGCGGACCGCGAGGGATTTCTCCCGCGTGGATGGGCGCTGGTATTCTGGAGCTGCCAGTGGCGGGGAAACAGGACCTTTGCAGCCCGCTCATGCGGGCGTGACTGCGTCGCCTTCGATGATGCGGACGATGGCCGACCGTAAGGGGGATGGTGGAACGGCCAGCTTCGCGGGGACGTCTGTTCCGGATGCGCCCAAGCAGTCTTCGCAGCATACTGCTGCACGTCAGCAGCACATCGAGGCGTCGGTCCCTACCGCCGGGCCGCTGCGAGGCATCAGCGACCCCATGGTGCTACTGCATACGGATCCTGCTAGTGGGCGTGCAGTAACTGTGCAGCATTATGATGCACCTGCGGACTTAACCGTGTCACCGTCTGCCATGCGGACAATAGTCGACCGTGGCAGCCGCGGGGAGGCTGTGCAGCTGCCTATACTCCGTGCTGGGCTTGCGCATTCTGCGCAGGAACCCGATCGATCGCTGGGTGGGACGGCGTCGCCGTCTGCAGCTCGCAGCCTCCCTGACGGCGCGACGGACGGACGGGCGGCGGCTGTTGGTAGTCGCGTTGCTGTTGCTGGCGGTAAAGATGAAATCATGGCATTTCAGACCAGGAGTGGTGGCGGCATCCTAGGCCGCAACGCTGGCATGGAAACGGCGCTCGTGGGCGATGGCGGAAGGGCTGGTGGTGGAGATGGAGGCGGTGGGACGATTGGTGGAAGGGCAGTTGAGAGTGGAGTTGAGGAGCTGGGTGGAGGTGAGGGTGCGGCTGCGGTTGTGTGCGGCAGTGGAGGAGGAGGCGGGGGTGGAACCGTGGGGGAGTGTGGCAGTGGAGGAGGTGGCGGGGATGGGGCCGAGCGTGAGTGCGGTAGTCGGGCACCAGGGGGACGAGGGAGTGTCGACGGGGTTTGGAGGGCTAGAGGTCCGTCTCGTGATAGGGCTGACCGACGCTCCATTGCAGCTCGGTGGGATCTGAGCGCGACCCGCGCGCCAATCCCCTCGGTCTCGGCGTCAATCGCACGAACGCCTCCGCCGACGCCGACGCCGACGCCAGGGCCGACAGCCGTGAGCACTGGTGGAGGGCGCGCGGGCGTGCCCGCGGCTGTGCGGTGGGCTGCCGGCGGTGCAGACCCTTCTACTACTTCTTTTCTGGCTGCTGCTGCTGCTGCTCCTGCGCCTGTTTCTGCCGCTCCTGCGCTTGATCGTCCGCCTACGTCTGCGCCACCTTACGGGGTACCGAGTGCAGGCGGACCTAGCGCGGCGGCCTCGGCACCATCGCCGCCGCTGTCGTCGTCGTCCTCGACATCACCCGCCTCGTCGTCTTCTTCGGCAGATTCCACACGGTCATCTTCGTCGTCGTCATCGTCCTCCTCGTCGGCCTCTGCATCGTCGTCTTCGTCGTCATCTTTGTCCTCATCTTCAGGTCCGTGCTCGTCTTCATCTTCATCTTCAGCGTCGTCAGCAGAGACGTCACCACCCCCAGCCGATGAGGACGCGAAGCACGTATGGAGGCCGTGGCTATCCACGTCACCTCTCGGGCGGCGGCTCGGCCCTGCGGGGCGGGCGGGAGCATTACGCGGCGATCCCGTCAGCCGTGGCCTTGATACGTGCTTGGCTGCTCCGAGTGCTGTGGAGGTTGACAATGACGGCTCGCGGCCGATGGTTGCAGCGAAGGACCGCCTGCCCGCTGCTGCAGTCGCCTATGGGACCCCTGAAAGTCTAGGTGAGGAGCGGGAGTTGTTGCCGACGCAAGATGCCAGTCGTGCTCCCGCCGCTGCCGCTGCCTTCGCGGCAACTGTTACAAGCGGGCGTGGACTTACTGGGCAAGTGCTTTTTTTGCCCACTGCGTCCGCTTCCGCAGCTGCTACAACTGCGGTCGGGACAGCCATTGCGCCTGGCGGCGTCCCTGCTGCTGTTCCTGTCGGAGACGGGACTGCAGCACCTGACCCCGCCAGCGCTGCTGCTACCGCCGCCGGCATGGCTGCTGCGGACGTCCTTATGGCTGGTCGTGGTGGCGATGGAGACAGCCTCGATTGCGGCGGGGTCGAAGGCTACGCTGGCGCCATTCGGGAAAG
>JADMIO010830268.1_pt1 | contig 14004 bp, 10 predicted proteins | sample 8958161 | NCBI WGS metagenome assembly JADMIO01 (sample SAMN16585339, study PRJNA669376) | soil metagenome | isolation source: Crop rotation soil | place: USA: Cullars Rotation, Alabama | collected 2011 | reverse complement strand
ACGAGCGCGCGCGCGAGCGCGGCGAGCGCACGCTGGCGAACCCGCGCAACGGCGCCGCCGGCTCGCTGCGCCAGCTCGACGCGCGCGTCACCGCCGCGCGCCCGCTCGCTTTTTACGCCTACGCGCTGGGCGCGGTCGAGGGCTGGGCGCCGGCCGCGCGGCATTCGCAGATCCTGGCGCAGCTGCGCGATTTCGGCTTCCCGGTCAGCCCGCAGGTGGACGTGGCGCGCGGTGCGGACGGCCTGCTGCAGTACTTCGAGCGCATCGGCGCGCTGCGCGACGCCTTGCCCTACGACATCGATGGCGTGGTCTACAAGCTCGACGGCATCGCGCAGCAGGACGCGATGGGCTTCGTCTCGCGCGCGCCGCGCTGGGCGCTGGCGCACAAGTTCCCGGCGCAGGAACAGACCACGAAGCTGGAGGCGATCGACGTGCAGGTGGGCCGCACTGGCGCGATCACGCCGGTGGCGCGGCTGGCGCCGGTGAACGTCGCCGGCGTGGTGGTCACCAACGCCACGCTGCACAACGCCGACCAGGTCGCGCGCCTCGACGCGCGGCCCGGCGATACGGTGATCGTGCGCCGCGCCGGCGACGTGATCCCGGAAGTGGTCGCGGTGGTCGCCGAGGCGCGGCCGAAGGACGAGCGCGGCGAACCGCTGTCGCCGCCCTACGAGATGCCCACCGCCTGCCCGGTGTGCGGCTCGCGCATCGTGCGCGAGGAGGGCGAGTCGGCTTCGCGCTGCAGCGGCGGCCTGTACTGCCCGGCGCAGCGCAAGCAGGCGCTGATCCATTTCGCCTCGCGCCGCGCCATGGACATCGAGGGCCTTGGCGATCGCCTCATCGACGATCTGGTGGAGTTCGGTTATCTCAACACCATCGCCGACATCTACCGCCTGAGCCTCGAGGACTTCCTCGCGATGCGCAAGCGCGCCGACGAACGCGACGGTACCGTGCCGGAGACGGTGAAGGCGGGCAAGGTCGCCAGCAAGTGGGCGGAAAACCTGATCGAGGCGATCGCGAAGAGCCGCGACACCAGCCTGGAACGCTTGCTGTTCGCGCTCGGCATCCGCGACGTGGGCGAGTCGACCGCGCGCACGCTGGCGCGGCATTTCGGCGCGCTCGATCCGCTGATGGCGGCGGACGAGGCGACCCTGCTGGAAGTGCCCGACGTCGGCCCGATCGTGGCGAAGCGGATTTTTGGATTCTTCGCCGAAGATCACAACCGCGAGGCCATCGCCGCGCTGCGCGCCGCCGGGGTGAGCTGGCCCGAGGGCCCCCCCAGGCGTTCGGCCGAGGGTCCCCTCGCCGGCAAGACCGTCGTGCTCACCGGCGCGCTGTCGGCGCTCGGCCGCGACGAGGCGGGCAACCTTTCCCCCTGCAGGCGCTCGGCGCGAAGGTCTCCGGCAGCGTGTCGAAGAAGACCAGCTTCGTGGTGGCGGGCGAGGCGGCCGGCTCCAAGCTCGACAAGGCGCGCGAACTGGGCGTGGAAATCTGGGACGAGGCGCGGCTGCTGGCGTTCCTCGCCGAAAACGCGCCATGATGCGCCAATGAAGGACTGGCAGCCGAGCGCCGCGCACAAGGCCCTGCACCTGCGGGCGCGCCTGAACACGCTGATCCGCAAGTTCTTCGCCGACCGCGGCGTGCTCGAGGTGGAGACGCCGATGATGTCGGCGGCGGGCAACACCGACCCCAACATCGAAAGTTTCTCGCTCGAGTTCCGCGGCCCGGCCAGCGCCGGCGCGGGGGTGCGCTGGCTGCGTACCTCGCCCGAGTTTCCGCTCAAGCGCCTGCTCGCCTCCGGCGTCGGCAACTGCTACGAGCTCGGCCGCGTGTTCCGCAACGGCGAAGCGGGGCGGCTGCACAACCCCGAGTTCACCATGCTGGAGTGGTACCGCATCGGCTGGACGCACCACCAGCTGATGGACGAATGCGCCGAACTCGTGCGCGACGCCATGCGCCTGGCCGGGCGCAGCGTCAGCGTGCGCGAAAGCAGCTTCCGCCAGCTCTACCACGACAGCCTCGGCCTCGACCCGCTCACCGCCAGCGAAGCGGAGCTGCGCGCGCCGCTGGCGGTCTTCGACATCAACGCCGACGGCCTGACGCGCGACGACTGGCTGGACCTGCTGATGACGCACATGATCCAGCCGACCATCCCCGCCAACCGCGTGCTGATGGTCTACGACTATCCCAAGAGCCAGGCCGCGCTCGCGCGCATCCGTCAGGGCGACATCCCGGTGGCCGAGCGCTTCGAGCTCTACCTTGGCCCGCTGGAGCTGGCCAATGGCTATCGCGAGCTGGGCGATCCGGAAGAACAGCGCGAGCGTTTCGGCCGCGACCTCAGCCGCCGGCAAAAGCGCGCTTCGGTGCAGCCGCCGATCGACGAGCGCCTGCTCGCCGCGCTGCCGGCGATGCCGGACTGCTCCGGCGTCGCGCTCGGCGTCGACCGCCTGATGCTGGCGATGCTCGGCAGCGAACGCCTCCCCGACGTGCTCGCCTTTTCCTTCGACCGCGCCTAGGTCGCGGCGATCTCGACGCGGTTGCGGCCGCGCGCCTTGGCTTCGTAGAGCGCGCCGTCGGCCGCGGCCAGCAATTCCGCCGGCTTGTCGCCGTGCCCGGGGAACAGCGCCAGCCCGATCGAGGTGGTCAGCTTGGGCAGCACGCGCCCTTCGTACTGCACTTCCATCGTGGCCAGCTGGCGCATCACCTCGGCGGCGCGGCGCAGCGCGACCAGCCGGTCCATCTCCGGCATGATCAGCAGGAACTCCTCGCCACCCTGCCGGCAGGCGATGTCCTCGTTGCGCGACAGCGTCTGCAGCACGCGCGCGAAGGCGCGCAGGATCGCGTCGCCGGCGGCGTGGCCGTAGTTGTCGTTGAAGGCCTTGAAGTGGTCCAGGTCGAAGGCGAGCACCGACAGCGGCAGCTCGCGGCGCGCGCAGCGCGTCAGCTCGCGGCCCAGCGACTCGGACAGGTAGCGGCGGTTGAACAGGCCGGTCAGCGGATCGCGCACCGACAGGTCGCGCAGGCTTTCGCGCAGCTTGAGGTTGGCAAGCGCGAGCGCGAGGTGGTCGGCGGCGGCCACGGCCACCCGCAGCTTCGGCACCGGGCCGAGCCCCGGCGAGCTCAGGTAGAGCCAGCCGAGCTTGCTGCCCGGCGTGCTCAAGGGCATGCACGCCGAGGCGAACTCGCCTTCGCGCGGCAGCACGTGCGCGCACACGGTTTCGGGGAGGTCGCCGCGCGCCAGGTGCACGCGCTGCTCGGGCATGCACTGGCATTCCTCGGCGCTGGCCTGCGGGCGTGCGTCGGCGGCGTGCTGGCCCCACAGGTGCGTCGCTTCGGCCAGGCCTTCGCCTTCCATGAGCGGATAGATGCTGCCGGCGCAATCGGGCAGCAGGCGCGAGAGCATCTGCTCGCTCACCTGCAGGGTTTCCGCCAGGTCCGTGCAGCCGATCAGCAGGTTGCCGAAGCTGCCCAGCAGTTCGAGGTCGCGGCTCAGGCCCTCCTGCGCCGCGCGCGCTTCCAGCGCGTCGGCCTGGGCGGCGAGCCGCGCCGATTCCGCGTCGCGCCAGCGCTGCCGTGCCTGGGACGCACGACGCGCGAGCACGGCGGCGATGGCCAGCGCCACCCCGAAAGCCACCCACGAGAGCAACCAGGCGCCGTTCATTGCCCGCACCTTAGGGGGTTCGGGGGGGGGCGGCAATGGCGCGCGTCACGATTCGCGTGAACGGTCACGAACCGGCCGGACATGTCCGCTGCGTTAGTCCGCTGCCGTTATGGGTCGCCCTCTTATCTTCACTCCAGGTGCATCGCAAACCCGGAGGCCGCCATGTCCCTCAACCGCAAGATAGCGTTCCTGTTCGCGCTGGTCGTCGCCGCCGTCGGCGTGGCGCCGATGGCGCTGGCCCAGTACTACGACCCCTACAACGACGGCCGCGACGGCCGCTACGACGACCGGTACGGGCGCTACGACCAGCGCGTGCGCTGCGAATCGCACGACCGGGGCACCAACTACTGCGACGTCGATACCCGTGGCGGCGTGCGCCTGGTGCACCAGCTGTCCGATCGCGATTGCGTGCGCGGCCGCAACTGGGGCGCGAACGAGCGCGGCATCTGGGTGGCCGACGGTTGCCGGGCCGAATTCGAGCTGGGTGGCGGCTATGGCCCGGGCAACGGCAACGGCTACGCCCGCAGCTTCCGTTGCGAGTCCAAGGACAACCGCACGCACTACTGCGGAGTGGACACGCGCTACGGCGTCGACCTGGTGCGCCAGCTGTCGCGCAGCGCCTGCATCGAGGGCCGCAGTTGGGGCATCAGCCGGGGCCGCGTGTGGGTGAGCCGTGGCTGCCGCGGCGAATTCGCCGTGGGCGGCAGCGACTTCGACTACCGCGACGAGACCTCCTACCGCCGTTACTGAGCCGCCGCGCGGGATTTCCGCGCCGGCTTCCCCGCGGCCGCCGAGGCCTGCTTCGGCGGCCGCTTGCGTGGCGGGGGAGGCAGGGGCTTCGGCAACGCGGGCAGCGCCAGGTCGGCGATGCGCAGGCCCCAGTTCGTGGCCATGCGCAGCGGCGGCAGCGCCAGGTTGAGCGCCTCCGCGCTCCATTTGCGCAAGGTCGCCGGCGCCATGTCCATCGCCTGCGCGAGCGGCGCCGGCAGCCAGTCGGCGCCGGCGCGGCGCAACCGGCACACGCTGTCGGCATAGCGGCCGGCGGCCCAGGTCGCCGCCACCGCCTTCGCCGTCGCGCCGACCAATGGCTCCAGCGGCGTGTAGCGCATCAACGGGCTGCTCAGCCGGCTCGGCATCCACGCGCGCAGCAGCGATTCCAGCCCGGCCTGCGAGGCCAGCGGCGTGAGCACGCTCTGCGAGGCCGCGACCGCGAGGATGCCTTCGATTTCCCAGGCCGCCGGACGCACGTGGTAGCGCAGGTAGATCTCCTTCACCAGCAGGCGCTGGATGCGCTCGGGGGCATCGCCGCGCGCGGCGTGCGTGATCGCCTTCGGCAGGAAGGGCTTGAGCATCGGCAGGCGGTCCAGCGCGACCTGCAGCGCGGCGGCGGCGCCCGCCTTCACGCAGGCCGCGTGCAACAGCGGCTCGATGCCGGGCTCCGGCGCCGGGCTGGCCTTGGGCTTGCGTGCGGAGCGCTTCGCGGCGGGAACCATGGCTCCGGAGCATACCCCGCGGTGCCGTAAACTTCCCCCATGGATTTCGACCGCTACGACCACGTCCGCCCCATCCGCTGGGAAGACAACGCGCTGCATCTGCTCGATCAGCGGGTGCTGCCATTCCGCGTCGAGTACGTCGAATGCCGGGACAGCCACCAGGTCAGCGAAGCGATCCGCGCGCTGGTGGTGCGTGGCGCCCCCGCGATCGGCATCGCCGCCGCCTACGGCGTGGTGCTGGCTGGGCAGGGCATCGACGCCGCCGACGGCCGCGCCGCGCTCGCGCGCATGTCGCCGGCGATCGACGAGCTCAACGCCTCGCGTCCGACCGCGGTGAACCTGATGTGGGCGATCGCGCGCATGAAACTGCGCCTGGCCGATTCCGGCGCCAACTGGCGCGCGCGCATCGAGGCCGAGGCGCGCGCGATCGAGACCGAGGACCTGGCCGCCAACCGGCACATGGGCGAGCTGGGCGCTGGCCTGATCGCACCCGGCTCGGGCGTGCTCACCCACTGCAATACCGGCTCGCTGGCCACCGCCGGCTTCGGCACGGCGCTGGGCGTGATCCGCGCCGGCGTGGCGATGCAGCGCGTGGGCAAGGTCTACGCCGGCGAAACCCGGCCCTGGCTGCAGGGCGCGCGCCTCACCGTGTGGGAGCTGCAGCAGGACGGCATCCCGGCCACGCTGATCGCCGACGCCGCCGGCGCGCACCTGATGAAGACCGGCGCGGTGCAGTGGCTGGTGGTGGGCGCCGACCGCATCTGCGCCAACGGCGACACCGCCAACAAGATCGGCACCTACGCGCACGCCATTTCCGCCCGCCACCACGGGGTGAAGGTGATGGTGGTGGCGCCGTCCTCGACCGTGGACATGGCCACCCCGGACGGCGCGCACATCCACATCGAGGAGCGCGCCGGCGAGGAATTGCTCTCGCTTTCCGGCACCCGGACCGTCGCCGAAGGCATCTCCGCCTTCAATCCGGTCTTCGACGTCACCCCGGCCGATCTGATCGATGCGCTGGTCACCGAAAAGGGCGTCGTCGAGCGCCCGGACGCGGCGAAAATGGCCGCCGTTTTCGGACCCGTGTCAAGGGCCTGAAACCCCTTGATTTAAAGCATTTTCCCGACCGCTTCGGGGTGCCCGTTCTGCTACAATCGGAAGCTTCGAAAGTAGCTGGAAAATCGGACGCCGAATGAGCGAGCTGGCCAAGGAAATCATCCCGGTAAACCTCGAGGACGAGATGCGCCGCAGCTACCTCGATTACGCCATGAGCGTGATCGTGGGACGCGCGCTCCCGGACGTGCGCGACGGCCTGAAGCCGGTGCACCGCCGCGTCCTTTTCGCGATGGACGAGCTGGGCGCGCACAGCAACCGCCCCTACTACAAGTCCGCGCGAATCGTCGGCGACGTGATCGGTAAGTACCACCCGCACGGCGACCAGTCGGTGTACGACACGCTGGTGCGCATGGCCCAGCCCTTCTCGCTGCGCTACATGCTGGTGGACGGGCAGGGCAACTTCGGTTCGGTCGACGGCGACCCGGCCGCGGCGATGCGATACACCGAAGCGCGCATGGCGCGCCTCACGCACCAGCTGATGGCGGACATCGACAAGGACACGGTCGACTTCCAGCCCAACTACGACGAGAAAGAACTCGAGCCCACCGTCATGCCGACGCGTGTGCCCAACCTGCTCGTGAACGGCTCCGCCGGCATCGCGGTCGGCATGGCCACCAACATCCCGCCGCACAACCTCGGTGAAGTGGTGCGCGCGACCATCGCGCTCATCGACGATCCGGAAATCGCCATTGGCGAGCTGATGCAGTACATCCCGGGCCCGGACTTCCCGACCGCGGCGATCATCAACGGCATCGCCGGCGTCCACGCCGCGTACCACACCGGCCGCGGCCGCGTACGCATGAAGGCGCGCGCCACCGTGGAGATGAACGAGGACAACGGCCGCGAGGCCATCGTCGTCACCGAGTTGCCCTACCAGGTCAACAAGGCCCGGCTCATCGAGAAGATCGCCGAGCTGGTCAAGGAAAAGAAGATCGAAGGCATCGCCGAGCTGCGCGACGAGTCCGACAAGGACGGCATGCGCATCTACATCGAGGCCAAGCGCAACGAGTCGGCCGAGGTCATCCTCAACAACCTGTACCAGCAGACGGCGCTTGAGAGCACCTTCAGCATCAACATGGTGGCGCTGGTCGACGGCCGCCCGCAGGTGCTGAACCTCAAGCAGATCCTCGAGGCCTTCGTCCGCCATCGCCGCGAAGTCGTCACCCGCCGCACCATCTTCGAGCTGCGCAAGGCCCGGGCCCGCGCGCACATCCTCGAAGGCCTCACCGTCGCGCTCGCCAACATCGACGAGATGATCGAGCTGATCAAGACCTCGGCCAATCCCACAATCGCGCGCGAACGATTGCTCGACAGGCGTTGGGAACCGGGCTTGGTGCGTGCGCTGCTGGGCGCCGCCGGGGCAGGGGCGTCTCGCCCGGAGGATCTTGGCGACGAATTCGGCCTGGCCGCGGATGGCTATCGCCTGAGCGAAGTGCAGGCGAAGGAAATCCTCGACATGCGCCTGAACCGCCTGACCGGGCTGGAACAGGAAAAGCTCACCGAGGAATACAAGCAGCTGCTCGACACCATCGCCGGCCTCATCCGCATCCTGGAAAACCCGGACGTGCTGATGGACGTCATCCGCACCGAGCTCAACGAGCTGGAAGCCGAGTTCGGCGACGCGCGCCGCACCGAGATCCGCGCCGGCGAGGAAGACCTGGACATCCTGGATCTGATCGAGTCCGAGGACGTGGTGGTCACGCTCTCGCACGCCGGCTATGCCAAGCGCCAGCCCACTTCCGCATACCGCGCGCAGCGCCGCGGCGGCAAGGGTCGCAGCGCCACCGCGGTGAAGGAAGAGGATTTCATCGAGCGCCTGTGGGTGGTCAACACGCACGACACGCTGCTCAGCTTCACCAGCGCCGGCCGCGTGTTCTGGCTCAAGGTCTACCAGCTGCCCGACGCCGGCCCGAATTCGCGCGGCCGCCCGATCGTCAACTGGATCCCGCTGGAAGAGGGCGAGAAGGTGCAGGCGGTGCTGCCGGTGCGCGAGTTCGCCGACGACCGCTACGTGTTCTTCGCCACCCGCAACGGCACCGTGAAGAAGACGCCGCTGTCGGACTACTCGCGCCCGCGCGCCACCGGCATCTGGGCGATCAACCTGGACGAGGGCGACGGCCTGGTCGACGTGCAGCTCACCAACGGCGAGCGCGACATCATGCTGTTCGCCAGCAACGGCAAGGCCGTGCGTTTCGACGAGACCGAAGTGCGCTCGATGGGCCGCACCGCCACCGGCGTGCGCGGCATGCGCCTGGCCGAAGGCGAGTGCGTGAAGAGCCTGATCGTGGTGGACGGCGAGGGCGACATCCTCACCGCCAGCCAGAACGGCTACGGCAAGCGCACCCCGGTCGCCGACTACCCGAAGAAGGGCCGCGGCACGCAGGGCGTGATCGCGCTGCAGGTGACCGAGCGCAACGGCAAGCTGGTCGGCGCGATCCAGCTCACCGAGCAGCACGGCATCCTGCTGATCTCCGACCAGGGCACGCTGGTGCGCACGCGCGCGGCGGAAGTGTCGCAGGTCGGCCGCAACACGCAGGGCGTGACGCTGATGCGCGTGGGCACCGACGAAAAGCTGATCGCGGTCGAACGCCTGGACGTGGTGGAAGAGGGCGAGGAGCTGCTGGCCGAGGGCGCGGCGCCGCAAAGCGCGGACTGATCCTCGGTTCCGGCGCGCGCACCGCCGGCGGAATGGAACCCTAACGGCCCTTGCGTCTAAGCTAGGGCCTGAGTTTCAGCGGATCCGACATGCGAACCCAGCCCTCCCCATTCCGTCCGGCGCTGCTGGCGCTGGCCATCTCACTATCGCTGGCCGCGCCGATGGCGGCGCTCGCCGAGCCCCCGGTGGCCACTGCCGATACGAACCGTATCGCGGAAGCCCGAGACCACGTCCTGCCGGTCGTCGTCAGCATCCTCACCGTGCGCCAGGACTACCGCCAGGGCGAGCCTTCCCTCAGCGTGTCCAGCGGCAGCGGCACGATCGTCAGCGCGCAGGGGCACATCGCCACCAACGCGCACGTCGCCGAGAACGGCAAGAGCTTCCGCATCGTCTTCGCCGACGGGCGCGAGCTGCCGGCGAAGCTGGTCGGCACCGACACGCTCTCCGACCTGGCGGTGCTGCAGGTGCAGCCGCCGAAGCCGGAGACTTTCCACTTCGCCGAGTTCGCCACCTCGCTCGACCTCAAGCCCGGCGACACCGTGCTGGCGATGGGCGCGCCCTGGGGCCTGTCGAATTCAATGAGCGCCGGCGTGGTGAACAATCCGCGTCGCCTGCTCGTGTCCTTGTTCGACGACGAGGCCGAATACGAGGACAGCCTCACCGAGGACCAGCCCACCGGCCGCTACTACTCCTGGATCCAGCACGACGCCTCGATCGCGCCGGGCAATTCCGGCGGGCCGCTGGTCGACCTCAACGGCCGTATCGTCGGCGTGAACACGCGCGGCATGATCGTTGGCGGCGACCTCGCCTTCGCCATCCCGGGCCCGGTCGCGGGACAGATCGTGCGCCAGCTGATCGCCAAGGGCCGCGTCGATCGCGTCTCGCTCGGCTTCCGCCTGCGCTCGCTCAAGGGCACCGGGTTCACGCAGGGCGTGCTGGTCAATTCCGTCGAGCGCGGCTCGCCGCCGGAAAAGGCGGGTCTGCAGGCGGGCGACCGCGTGCTCAGCCTCAACGGCAAGGAAATCGATGCGCTGCAGCCGGTCGACGTACCGGAAGTGCAGCAGATGATCGCCGAGCTGCCGGTGGATTCCACGGTGAAGCTGCGCGTCGAACGCAACGGCAAGCAGCGCGACATCGAACTGAAGGCGCTGCCGCAGCCGCCCGATCCCGGCGACGAATCCGCGCTTTCGGCCTTCGGCATTTCCGGCTCGAACCTGAGCGTGGACATGGGCAAGCGCCGCAACCTCGACGCGCGCGCGGGCGTGCTGGTCACCGGCGTGCGCCCGGGCGGCCCGGCCGCGGTGGCGCGCCCGGAAATCGAGTCGGGCGCGGTGATCACCGCGGTCGACGGCAAGCCGATCAACGGCATCGAGGACCTTGGTCGCATTGCGGCTTCCGAGCGAAGCGCGAAGGATCCATCCATGGTGCTGCGCGTGGAAGTCAACGGCGAACAGCGCCTGAGCCTGCTCAAGCCGGTGTTCGGCGACCAGGCGCGCGATCCGCTGCCGGAACTGCCGCAGGCCTGGGTCGGCGTCGAAGTGCAGCCCTTCACCGGTTCGCTGGCGAAGGACATCGGCCTGCCGAACGCCGGTTTCCGCATCTCGCGCATCTATCCGGGCAGCCCGCTCGGCGCCGCCGGCGCGAAGATCGGCGACCTGCTGGTGGCGATGGACGGCCGCCCGCTGAAGCCGGGCAACGATATTTCCGCGGAGGACTTCGAGCAGACCGTGCATGACCTGACGATCGGCACGAAGGCCAGGTTCTCGGCGATGCGCGAGGGCAAGCCGATGGATTTCGCCATCGACGTGCAGCCCTCGCCGGTCGACACCTCGGGCCTGCGCACGCTGGCGGTGGCGCGCCTGCGCGCGCAGCTGCGCGAGTTGGGTTTCTACGACCGCGTCGCCCTGAAGCTGCCGACCGACGCCACCGGCGTCTACATCGACGGCGTGGAGAGCGGCGGCGCGGCCGGCCTGGCGCACATCAAGCGCGGCGACGTGATCGTGCGCCTGGGCGAGCGCCCGGTCGACAACCCCGGCGAGCTCTCTGCCGCGTTGGAACAGTCACTGGCGGCGCCCGGCACCGGCCTCATTCCGTTGCAGGTGATTCGCGGCAACCAGACCCGTATCCTGTACCTTGAGCGCTACTGGCTCACCGTCGATGGCCCGGAGGCCGCACGATGAAATTCCGCCCCCTTCTGCTTTCCGCCTTCGTCGCCGCCGCGCTGCTCGCCGGCGCTCCCGCCGCCCAGGCGCAGGTGCGCGACTACCGTCCGGTGTACAAGCACCTGACCGACCTGCACGCCGGCGCCGTGGTCACGGTGAAGTTCGTGATGTCGGTGACCGCCTCGGGCAAGGAAGAGCGCCTGGAGGACCGCACCCAGGCCCTGCTGGTCAGCGCCGACGGCCTGCTGCTGGTGCCCGACCGCGCGGTGAGCATCGACTTCCGCCAGTTCAGCGGCGCGGGCAAGGCGCAGGGCGCCGCGCCGGTGGCCAAGTCCAACGATTTCCGCGTGCGCCTGGCCGGAAGCGACGACTGGTTGCCGGCCGACCTGGTCACCCGCGACACCCAGCTGGGCCTGGCCTGGCTGCGCCTGCGCAACCCGCCGGCGAAGCTCGCCTTCGTCGACCTGGACCACGGCGTCACCGCCGAGCCGGGCATGACCTTCTTCTCGCTGATGCGTACGTCCGACGAGTGGGGCGGCGTGCCGGTGTTCCGCGAAGGCTTCGTGATGGGCGAGACGCACACGCCCAAGACGCTGCTGCTGGTCGACGGCGTGCCGGGCATGGCCTTTTCCGCCGACGGCGACCCGATGGGCTACGTGGACCTGGATTTCGCCAAGCTGATGCGCTCGCGCGGTTCGAGCAGCGGCCTGGGCCTGGACATGGCCGACTCGGCGCTGCAGATGACGCCGATCGCGAAGGTGGCGGCCGCCACGCACCTGGCGGCGAAGCTGCCGGCGATGACGCAGCAGGCCTCGCGCTAGGAACAAAAGTAGGGTCAGCTTCCTTATTCAGGTTCGGGCTTCGCGCGAACCTGAATAAGGAAGCTGACCCTACTTTTTTATTACAGGCGGTAGGCCTTGCCGTTGCTGATCTTCACGTAGTCGCCCACGTGCAGGTTCTTGGCGCTGCCCTGGTCGCAGACCTCGGTATGGCCGTCGTCCAGGTGCACGGTGATCTTCCAGCGCGTGCGCGTGGTGTTGTCGGCGATCTTGCGGCCGGCATAGGCGCCGCCAACGGTGCCGGCCACGGTCGCGACGGTCTTGCCGCTGCCGCCGCCGATCTGGTTGCCCAGCACGCCACCGACGACCGCGCCGGCCACGGTGCCGGCGGTCTTGTTGTTGCTGGTCTCGTAGGGCTGGATCTTCTTGACGCGGCCGCAGCGGTGGGAACTGCAGTCCGAGCTGGCCATCGCCGCCGACGGCAGCAGGAAGGCCAGGAACACGGTCAACAGCAACGCAATCGATTTCTTGCTCATCGTCAGCTCCATTGTCGCGGGCGGTCAGCCCAGTTGTTCAAGCACGTAATCTGCCGAAGACACCCTGAACTCCCCCGGAGCCTCGACGTGCAGCTGCTTGACGACACCGTCCTCGGCGTACAGGGCGAAGCGCTTGGAGCGCAGGCCCATGCCGAAGGGGGTGGCGTCCAGCTCCAGCCCCAGCGCGCGGGTGAAGGCGCCGTTGCCGTCGGCCAGCATGTGCAGGCCCTCGGGCACGTTCTGGTCCTTTGCCCAGGCGCCCATCACGAAGGCATCGTTCACCGCCAGGCAGGCGACCTCGACGCCACGCTTTTCGAACTCGCCCATCTTCTCCACGTAGCCGGGCAAGTGCTTGGCCGAGCAGGTGGGCGTGAACGCGCCGGGCACCGCGAACAGCAGCACCTTGCGGCCGTCGAACAGCTCGTGCGTATCGAGCGCCTGCACGCCGTCCTTGAGCGTGTTGAGCGTGGCCTCCGGGATCCGGTCGCCCACCGAAATGGTCATGTCCTTTCCTCGCAACTCCATGGGGGAATTCATCATAAACGAGGCCCGCCCGGCGCGCGCGGGGCTTGAAATCCCGACTGGCGGACACAGATAGGGGACACCGGCGCCGGTGCAATTGTTCCCGGCGCGAACCGAACCAGGAGCCAATGCCATGAACCACCTCCGCCATTCCGGCTGGAAGCACCGCCACGCCAATCCGCTGCAGGACGAACTGCAGCAGGTCTTCGAGCGCTTCTTCGGCGACGCCGAGACCGATTCCTCCTCCGTCGTCACCTCGCAATGGGTGCCGCGCGTGGACATCAAGGAAGAGCCGAACCGCTTCGTGATCTTCGCCGACCTGCCGGGCGTCGACCCGACCACCATCGAGGTGGACATGGACAAGGGCGTGCTGTCGATCAAGGGCGAGCGCAAGGCCGAGGCGAAGGCCGAGGGCGAGCGCTGGTCGCGCAACGAGCGCGCGCACGGCGTGTTCTACCGCCGCTTCGCGCTGCCCGACAGCGCCAACCCGGACGGCATCGAGGCCAGCGGCAAGCACGGCGTGCTCGAGATCAGCATCCCCAAGCGCCCGGACGCCTCGCCGCGCCGCATCAACGTGCAGTAAGGGCCGGTTGCAGGCAAGGAAGTAGAATCGGCCCGCGGAGCCAGCTTCGCGGGCCTTTTCCTTTGGAGTGGCGATGGAGTTCAAGGACTACTACGAAGCCCTGGGCGTCGAGCCCGGCGCCGGCGAGGCGGAGATCAAGGCCGCCTATCGCCGGCTCGCGCGCAAGTACCACCCCGACGTCAGCAAGGAAAAGGGCGCGGAGGACAAGTTCAAGTCGGTCAACGAGGCCTACGAGGTATTGCGCGACAAGGACAAGCGCGCGCAGTACGACCAGTTGCGCGCGCGCGGTTATCGCCCGGGCGAGGATTTCCGCCCGCCGCCGGACTTCGGCGACTTCGGCGGTGGTGCCGGCGGCAATCCCTTCGGCGCCGGTGGCTTCCGCTTCGAACAGGGATTCGGCGGCGACGGTTTTTCCGATTTCTTCGAATCGCTGTTCGGCGGCGGCCGGCGCGCGCGCGCCGGCGCAGGGACGGGCGCCGCGCCTCCGCCGGGAAAG
>JADMIO011347088.1_pt1 | contig 14005 bp, 16 predicted proteins | sample 8958161 | NCBI WGS metagenome assembly JADMIO01 (sample SAMN16585339, study PRJNA669376) | soil metagenome | isolation source: Crop rotation soil | place: USA: Cullars Rotation, Alabama | collected 2011 | reverse complement strand
TGACACTATAGAAGCGGCCGCGACAACTTGTCCACGTGGAATTCTAAGCTTAGGCCAGACGGTTAAGGCCGGCGACCTGCTCGTACGACTGCGCGATGACGATTTTCGAGCCCAAGTGCAGCAGGCTGAAGCGGCGGTAGCGGCTGCTGAAAGCTCCCTGTTGAATAACCAGCGGCAAAAGGAGCTTCAGGACGCCAGAGTGCTCCAGGCTCAAACGGGTGTTGCAGCCGCTGAAGCAGAGATGGCCGCGGCAGAATCCGGAATCGACGCCGCAAATTCGGCAATCGCAAATACGAAGAGTGGTATGGCTGCAACCCAGGCTGATGTTCAGCGCACGTTGCTCGAACGCAAGCGCCAGGAAGCCCTTGTTGCAGCCGAGTCCGCGACTCGGCAAAAACTGGAGCAGGCCGTAGCTGACGAAGAGCGCTTTCGAGCGCAACTTGCTAGCCGTGAGGCTGACACAGCTACAGCGACAGCGCAGCTCGCCAGCCGTAGGGCTGACCTGAACCGCGCCAAAGCGAAATTAGGAAATACTCTGACGGAAGTTGAAGCACAGAAGCGACAGAGAGCCGTGCTCGATTCACAGGAACAGGTTCTGCGCGCGGATGTTGGCGTTAAGCGCGCGGCCCTGGTGTTGGCGCGCACGAATCTCGATTACACGCGAATCATTGCTCCTGAAGGTGGCATCGTAGGCGAGCGCAAGGTTCGGGCTGGTCAGTTGGTCAGCCCTGGAACACAAGTACTGTCGCTGGTTCAGCAACAAGTATGGGTGCAGGCAAATTATAAGGAAAACCAGCTCCGCTACATCCGCGAGGGCGATCCTGCCGAAGTGCGAGTGGACGCAATTCCGGGGATCATATTGAAGGGTAAAGTCGGCCGCATCTCTCCCGCCAGTGGCTCACAATTTGCGCTGCTTCCGCCTGACAATGCTACCGGCAACTTCACGAAGGTGACACAGCGAGTTCCGGTCAAGATTCTTCTCGACGACCCCAGCAAGGCCGCCGGTCACCTGCGGCCCGGTCTTTCTGTCGTAGCCACCATCCGAACGCGAGAGGGGGCATCGCATTGAGCGCTCTGGCCCAGGCCCCGACACCTCAGGAGACCGTCCCCGTCGAGTCAGTGCGTCCGACTTCGGTCGAGCAGGCGAGAGGTACAGGAGCGGCCGCACCACGGATAACGAGCCACCCGTACATCGGAATAATCGCGGTTTTTCTCGGCCTGATGACTACGACGCTTAACTCGCGGCTCGTGAGTGTGGGACTGCCCGATCTTCGCGGTGCGCTCGGCGCCGGTTTCGATGAAGCAGCATGGATTCCCACGGCGCTCAACATGGGGACTATCTTCATTGGCGTCTGCGCCGTGTTTCTCGGAACGGCCTACGGAGCTCGGCGAGTGCTGCTCGTGTCAGGCACTATTTTCACGTTGACTTCGCTGATGCTTCCCTTCTCCAGGTCGGTGGGGATGGTAATAGCCCTGATGGTCATCGGAGGTTTGTCGTCCGGTTCCTTTTATACACTCACCATGACGTTCGTGGCGCGGAACTTGCCGCCCAAGCTGATCATCTTCGGCATCGCCGCATATGCCTTGGACGTCGTTGTGACCAACAATCTTGCCGCGCTTGTGCAAGGCTTCTATGCCGATCACTTGTCGTGGCACTGGAATTTCTGGACCTCGGCCATTCTGATGCCCCTGGTGATGCTTTGTGTTTATTTCGGAATCCCACGCCCGGGTGATGCCGCCGGCTCTGGTCCGAAGCCGAACTGGAGAGGGTTCCTGTATATGGGACTCGGCCTCGCCATGACTTATGCGGCGCTCGATCAGGGCGAGCGATTAGACTGGTTCAGCTCGGGGTTGATCATTGGCTTATTTGCCGGCGCCTTCCTGATGTTCGGCGCAGCAGTGGTGCGACGCTACCGCCAGCCCAATCCGTTTGTGAATCTTCCGTTCCTTAACGCACGTAATATCGTGATTCTCGGATTGGGGATCTTCTTCATCCGATTCTCCCTCCTCGCGAGCCTCGTCATGATTCCCGGATTCCTCGCGAACATTCAACAATACCGGCCGATTCAAACGGGTCATGCGCTGGCCTGGGTCGCCGCTCCCCAATTCATTTTGGTCTGGATTGCCGCGATCGTCATGGTTTTCATACCGCCGCGCATCGTCATGGCGGCCGGATTTTCCACAATCGCCGTTGCGTGCTGGATGGCGTCACATGTCGATTCATCCTGGTCAGGAAATAGTTTTCGCGCTCCGGAATTCGTGTTTGCGGTTGGCGTCGGCGTGGCTTTCGTTGGCTTGATCACCAACCTGGTTCTTCTCGCGCTGGAGACGGGAGCCGTCAAGACCCCCGCCAATATGTCAACTTTCTCCGGTTGGCTACACGCGACGCGACTTCTGGGCGGTCAGATTGGAACGGTTGTATTTACACGATTCCTGAATGTGCGCGAACAATGGCATTCGAACATGCTTGGACAATATGTGGACGCCGACAACTCACTCACAACGGAAAGACTCGGTGCGTTAGGTGCAGCGCTGACGCCCTCATCAGCGGGAGTGAGCGAAGCGCAGGCGAGATCCGTCGGATTACTCAGCGCTCAGGTCAAAGCGCAGGCATATACATTAGCATCATCGGACGCCTTCATGTTAATCGCATGGGCAATTGTTGGTTACTTACTTCTTCTCGTGTTCTTACGCCCGAGCACGATCAATCTTCGCCATGCAGGTAATGCACAATGAATTTCAAATTTCACTTATCATTCATCCTGGCAGCGACGTCATTCGCAACCGCCAGCCGGGCCTTGGCTGCCGATACGAAGCAGTTGACGCTTACGGAAGCCGTTCAGATGGCCCTCCGCCAAAACCGGGCCTTGAAAATCGCGCGATTGAAGGTCGTCGAAAACCAAAACAAGAAAGCGGCGGCCAAAGCCGACTATTTTCCGGGGATCACAAACCATTCGACGTTCACCCACACGACTGCGACAGAGAATATCGGCATTCCCGCGGGTGCGTTCGGTGTGTTCCCGGGCGGTGGCTTCGTGCCGAATCGCGAAATCCTCATCGAGCAGGGAAATCAGACGTATGTGACCAGCGGCACGACGCTCGCGCAGCCGCTTACTCAACTGATTCGCATCCGGCAGGCCAATCGAATTGCGGCGGCGGAAACGGCCAGTTCTCGCGACGAATTGAAGAAAGCCGAAAACGAGGTCGCCGTCAGGGTCCACGAACTTTACTATGGGATCCTGGTAGCCGGGCTTCAAAAACGCGCCGCCCATCAGGAGACAGTGTACGCCGAGACGAATCTGCGCGAAAGCGAAGAAGATGTCCGAAACGGCAACGCTTTGAAGATTTCAACGATTAGCGGCCGGGCAACGCTGCTTCAAAGCGAGCAGTCCGCGCTTACGGCTGACCTTCAGTTATCGGACTTGACTGCTGAGCTGAATGACTTGCTCGGTCTTCCGGTCGAGACGGCACTGGAACTGAGTCCCATTCAGCCCGCCAGTGTAGAAGAAGGTTCGCGCGAATCCTATTTGAGACTCGCATTTAACGAGAACCCGCAGATTCTGAGCGCGATGGAAGCTGTTGAGAAAGGTAAAGCCGGCGTGAGCGCTGCCAAATCAGCCTACATACCGGATATTACGGCAATCGCACACCAGAGCTATCAGAACGGAGTACCGTTCCTGGTTCACAACTTCGGTACGTTCGGCCTTAATCTTACTTACGATGTTTTCGATTTTGGAAAACGCCGCGCAACCGTGCGGGAACGCGAGGCACAATTGGCGCAGGCGCAGGAGAATCTGATGCGTGTAAAGGAAGCTGTAGGCGTTCAGATGACACGTGCCCTTAATAAAGTCGAGCGTACAAAACATATGCTCCAGGTGTCGATGGAAGTGGTAAAACTACGTACCGAGGGCGAGCGCCTCGCTGACAACCAGGTTAAGCAAGGATTAGTGCTGATTTCGGCCCGGCGACAAGCCGCGGCAGCCAGCTATAAGGCACAGGCAGATCTGTTGCAAGCGCAACTGGCCTATTTGCTTGCCGGCGCGGAACTCGATCAGGTGGTGGGGCGTACTCCGGGCTTGTAGAAGCGTCCCGCGAAAAAAGCTTCGCCAATCTACAGGCCCGTTTGCGAGCACTGCCTGCGGTCGAGCAACGGATTGGGCGCGTACGCGTGCGTTAGTTCGACCCGTATGATCACTTGGTTACAGCGCACACGGTCTGCCGATCTGCAGTACATCTTGTATACCAGCAAAGTGTTATTAGAAATACGCCGGATGTTACGCAAACAACACTTCTCCTCTGAGGCTCCTTCCAATTAAGGAGCTACCGATGCATAGCGAACGGATGGCATTTCAACATTATCGAATTCACGTGATGGAACAATGGTCCGATGGGCCTGCTAAGGAAGCAGGGCTGGCTTCTGCTCGTTCCATGCTTGACAGCATTGTTCAAAACAAGCCCGAAGAGGTCTCATTTCTGTGCGCGGTTTGTGCGAGCAGGCGTCAGAACGTAATCGTCATGCAAAGCGCAGCACCCGTTAAGAAGCTTGCCTCTCCACGTGCCGCTTAATCAGGCATAGCACCCGTCACCAGGCTCTCTGACTGGTTGCGGCACACACACCAGGAAGCCGATCAGCTCGACGCAAACGCGACCCATTCTCCGCCAAGGCGTGCTTAGGCCGCCAAGGCCGGCAACTCCGGCGAACTCATGTCGTGCCCTTGCAAGCGCTCCTCCTGCTCCTGGCACGCGATGCAAAGCCGCGTCCACGGCACAGCATTGAGCCGGTTCACGCTGATTTCTTCTTCGCAATTCAGACACACGCCGTAGTTGTTCTCTCCCATGCGCGTCAACGCCGCGCGGACCTCGCGCAGCGCCTTCGATTCTCGTTCCAGACTCCGAGTCAACAGTTCACGTTCGGCGGCGAGTTGTGTCTCATCCAGGGGGTCCGCTGTTGTTTTCGATCGCGATGCCGTCACGCTTGCGCACGAGCGGTGCGAGTTCGGTCAGCCTGGTCTGCAGAATCATGCGGAATGTCTTAAGTTGCTCTTGATTCACTTGTGTGTCCTTCGAGAGCGAAGAGCGAGTACAACTCGCATTTGTTGGTTGAACACGTGAATTCTACATGTGTCCACACAACCAACACAAATACCGCAATTCGGCTCTGCATAAATGCGAGCACGCGTGTGCTCGAATTCAGAGGGAAAGAAGGGCGAGTGATGAAACTGGTCAGATGTGTTGTGGGAGTCTTTCTACTGTCAGCCGCGGTGATGAGCGCGCAAGAAGTGTACACACCGAAGTACGAGGCCGGCTTGAATTACTCCTGGCTACACGTGAACTCAGCTAATTACGATTATCAGAGGACCGGAAACGGCGGCTCGGGATATCTCGAGTACAACTTGAACCGTACTGTTGGTCTGGTCGCGGACTTCGGCGGCTACGCGAACACCCGGACGAGAATCGATGGGAAGGTGCTCAGCTATATGTTCGGTCCTCGCTTCAACTGGCGGCACTCCCGTCTGTCACCTTATGCATAGTTCCTCTTCGTCGGCGCATACGCTTGGAGTGGACCTAATTCAAATACGCAGAATGCCTTCGCGGCGGCTGCGGGCGGCGGTCTCGACTATAACTTGAATCATCGAATCGCGATTAAGCCGATTCAAGTCGAATATGTGATGACGCAGTTTGACAGCGCTCAGCTTGGTGGCTCCACTAAAGGCTTCGGCAGTCATCAGAACGATGTGCGGTACTCAGCGGGTGTCGTATTCCGCTTCGGACAAAAGTAAGTAAAGAGTGCGTGTCTACACCGCCGGCTGTCTCGTACGCGCTCTTTCCGGGCGCGGGGAGCGGCCGTTTCTTATTTCAGACAAGATTCGCCCGAACAGCCGATGTGCTCTATTGTGGCGCAATTACTACTTCCGCATCAACGCTGTTACACAAACTCCCGCTCACCGGATCCTGTCAAGCAACCCGGAAATCCAGCCGACCAACCGCGTCCGAACCTCAGCACGATTGATCTCATTGAGCATTTCATGCCTGCCGCCGGAGTAAAAATCCGCAGTGATTTCCGAAAGGCCTTAGTGACGATAGCGCTCCATTAGGATGCGGACTCCTCCGAGCCGCCGGCCAACAGGATCCTCGCGACCGGAAAACAGCTAAACCGGCAGCTCGCCGCGTGTCTTGCTCAGACTTCCAGGATCGGCCAGCCGCTACGCAAAGCCGAGAAACCACGCGAGCGCGGCGGGCTGAAGCTGCGCAAAGCACAAGGCGTCGCTGATGAATGGGTCGGCGATTGTGCTATCGCGGGTCAACCGGTCGTACGGCGTCCTGGCAGGTTCGAAGCCGGCATCGAGAAGGTCTTCGACGCTGGTGCTGTGCTCGCCAACCGGGCGAATCGTCAAGAGTACCCGATCCCGAGAGGATAAGACCGTCGATCTCGCGGTTATGCTCGAGCGCATAAACCTGCGCAGCCAATGAAACCATAGCGGCCGCTTAGCGCACTGCGTTCATGTCCGCAGTGATCGTTTGCGTAGACAATGAAGCAGCGCAAACCAGCGCTTCGATCAACTCGCCAAAGGGCCCGGTATGCTCGCCAATACCATGTGCGATCTGGATCACGCCATGTATGGGGCCACGGCCATGGCGCACGCTGTTCGCAATCCATCTGCGCTGGTGAAACGGAACTCAGTGACGGTCACTGTTAGCTTCTCGCTAGGACGACAATGCAAATTCCATCCCACGTTGCATGGTCCACCCCTTTAGGCGGCGAGTTCTTAAGAGCGACGAGACCAAGGTTCCTGGGGTCAATCTTGAACCGCGCTTGAACGTACTGGCGGATGATCATGGCGCGGCTGCGAGCGAGAACATCTCCGCTCGAATAGCCTTCAATCACTATCGGGCCGGCGGTTATAGGATCGCCGTTTTCGGTCAAAGCGGCATTCAAGAGCGCCTTGCCATTCGGGGAAAGCTCCTCGCCGGCGGAGCTTCTCTAAAATAACTCCGATGGGGATAACCAAATCCGACGGTTCTGTGGACTGACAAAAGCACGTTCGTGGCGATACTTTTCGGGTGAAATGTCGGCAAGGTTGTAATAGCCTCGCCGTTTGAAAAAGCCGCGGACAAGGAAATTATGTTCACAGCCTCCGTGGCATCAGCAAGATTCGTGGTCGCGGTATTGGCATTCATGAGCGATTGTCGAATGTTCGCGCCCGCAGTCATCCCCTCCTCATCAGCTGGCTGACTTCAGTTAGGAGTTGATGGACCTGCTCCAAACTCTCATTCAGGTTGTCCATCACGGCGACGGCTTTTTCTGCAATCTGGTGCGAGTTCAGATCCGACACCAGTGCGTTGGCCTCATGAGACGCATGGGCAAGGTCGGCGGTTGCCTGCTCGCCGTTCTTGACCGCATTGCGGATCCTGCTTGCCAGCTCTTCGTCGCGTAAGAGCATGCCGGCCGAACCGCGGCCCGCTTTGAGATCGGCTACGATGTCGCGTACGTCAGTCGTCGTTGTTGTAATCTCTTTCGAATCTGATCTGCGAACGCATCATCGCTTAGCAGCATGCCGGCCGTCCCGCGCCCTTGCTTGAGCCCACCCACCACGTCGTTCACATTCGAAACGGTCGTTGTGACGACGTCGAGCGTGCCGCCGAGCTTTCCCCCGACCTGTTTGAGCATTCCATCGGCATCTGCCAACAGTGTATTGCCGCTAGAAAGCAAGTCCGCAAGATCTGTGGGCTCCTTGCCGCGAATGGTTGCATTGGGGGTCGCGTGAATCGACTTAGAGCTTCCCGGACGAATCGACAGGTAAGTGCCGCCAACAACCCCTTCCGTGCCGATAATTGCTACTGAGTCGGCGCGCACCAGGCCGTCCAGCTTCGCGTCAATCCGCCATTTGACGCGGAAGGGCGACGACGGTGAGTTCGGGACATCGATAGCGATCACTTGTCCGGCATCCATTCCTCCGACACGAACCTTGGTGCCCTTCGACAGGCCGGCGAGATTCACGAATTCAGAGTAATATTCGGTATGCCGGGCGAAGAGCTGATGGCGATCTCCGATGACAAACAGGCCGATGCCAAACAAGACCAGCCCACTAATAACGAAAAACCCGATACTTGATTTGCTAATGGTCATTTACGATTACACCGTGATTAGGTTGCGAGCCACTTCGTGCTCGCTGTGTTCCACTTCCGCGACTGTGCCGTCGGCAATCAGTCTTCCGTTATCAAGGACGGCAATGCGGTCCGCCACGCGTCGTGCACCGTGAACATCGTGCGTAACCACGATCAATGTCGTCTTGTGTTCTTCCTGTTGTCTCAACAGCAACGCATCGATTTCAGAGACAGTAATGCGGTCGAGCCCACTACTCGGTTCGTCTGCGAGCAGAATTGTGGGCTCGAGAACCAGCGCGCGTGCGAGCCCGGCGCGTTTTCGCATGCCGCCGGAGAGTTCCGAGGGCATCTTGCGCTTGTCATTCGCCAGCCCCACCTGCCGAAGCACGCCGTCGATGAGGAAGTCCGTCTCCTCGCGTGATCTTTCGGTCAATCGATGAATCGGCAAGGCCAGATTTTCATACAGGGTCAGCGAGTCAAACAGGGCCGCGTCCTGGAAAAGAAAGCCCATCTTTCGACGCACGCGGGAAAGCCTGATTCGTTAAGACGCGTGATCTCATCATCTTCAACCCAGATTTTTCCCTTGTCCGGTTTTAAGAGCGAAATAATCAGTTTCAGCGTTACACTCTTGCCGGTCCCGCTGCGGCCGAGAATGCAAAGCGCCTCCCCGGCGGGAAGCTCGAATGATACATCGCGCAGAACCTGCTTCGTCCCGAACGATTTCGAAACCTGATCGAAAACAACGGCCGGGGCGGTGGTATCAATCATAATGCGCTCTCCGGAAACATAAAGAAGATGAATTTGATCAGCAGCACATCAAGCAGGATAATCAGCAATGACGACGCCACAACGCTCCTGGTCGCGGCGCGTCCTACACCGTCTGCGCCTTCGTCCATCGTGTAGCCAAGAAAAGACGATATGGTGCCTATCAGGAAGCCAAAGATCGCTGTCTTAAGCGTCGGCGCGTAGAAATTTGATAATTCGAACGCTGAGAATGATCGCGAGATGTAAATCGTGGATGAGAAGCCCGTGGCGAGGTATTCAGAAACAAATCCCCCGAGTAGGCCCGAAAAATCAGGAATAGGGTGAGTATCGGCAGCGCCAGCGTACACGCAACGATACGTGGCACGACAAGGAATTTGAAGGAGTCGACGGATAACGACTCGATTGCATCGATCTGCTCCGTGGCTCGCATGTTGGACAGGACTGCGCCAATGCCCGAGCCGACGCGGCCCGCAACCAGCAGCCCTGTTACAAGCGGGCCGATCTCGAGAAAGAATGCCAGCGCCTGTACGGTCGGAATCCATGCGGCGGCGCCGAAAATGATACGGGGTGCTGCGCGTGTGCAGTGTCAAGACCGCCCCCAGTGCAAAGCCGGAAGCAATGACGAGGGGGAGAGATTTTGAACCCACATCCGCAATCTGACTGCGGATCTGTTCGCTTTCGAAGGGACGGCGAAAGAAAGCACCGATCGCCCTGAGTCCGAAGAGACTGACTTCACCCGCGAGTTCAAAGAGACTGCTCAAGCTATAACTTCTTCCGAGTTGTCATAACGCGTTCAATAATCAGGATGGCCGTGGCGATCGTTTTGTTGGGGCAAACAAACGGCAGGCCGGCGACCCTCTTCATTGCTGTGAGTCAAGATCTTCCAGTAATTGTTATTGTGGGCGGCGGCTTCGGTGGATTGGCGACAGCAAAAGCGCTCAGACGAACGCCCGCCCAAATCATATTGATCGATCGCACAAATCATCATTTGTTTCAGCCGTTGCTCTATCAGGTAGCGACTTCAACCCTGACCCCCGGCCAGATCGGGTCACCAATCCGCGGCATTCTGCGTAATCAAGCGAACACCGGGGTCGCCCTTGCCGAGGTGACAGATGTATGTGCGGCCGATAAATACGTGGTGGTTCAGAACGCTGACCGGGAGAACGTGCGCATCAAGTACGACTACCTGGTCCTTGCTACGGGGGCAAGTCACAATTATTTCGGCCATGACGAATTCGAGCGATTCGCTCCCGGGTTGAAGAACCTCGCGGACGCTGTAGCAGTTCGGAATAAAGTACTCGGTGCCTTCGAACAGGCTGAGGCCGAGGAAGACCCCAGCCGCCACCGTGACCTTCTTACGTTTGTATTAGTAGGTGCCGGTCCAACCGGTGTGGAGATGGCCGGTGCTCTCACGCATTTGGTGAGCAACACACTCCGAACGGAATTTCGCCGCATCGACCCGGCATCGGCGCGCATCGTACTCGTTGATGGAGGGTCGCGCGTTCTGGCGTCGTTTCCGGAACGTCTTTCGACCGACGCCAAAAGACATCTAGAGCAGTTAGGCGTAGAGGTACGCCTCGGACATAGGGTCGAGCACATCGATGAGAATGGCGTTATTGTCGGAGGCGAGCGAATCAAGAGCAAGACTGTAATTTGGACCGCGGGAGTCACGCCTTCGCCCGCAGCCAAGTGGTTGGACGCTGCTACGGATCACAGTGGACGCGTGCGCGTCAAGGAAGATCTGACCGTGCCTGGTAGGCCGGAAGTCTTTGTTATCGGCGATACCGCGGCATTAGAACAGGATGGTAAGCCGCTGCCGGGCGTGGCGCAGGTCGCGATTCAACAGGGCCGTTTTGCGGGTCGGCGCATACACCAGCTCATCACGGGCAAACATGACACGCGGCCATTCCGCTACTTCGATAAGGGCAACATGGCAGTCGTAGGGAAAGGCTACGCCATCCTGGAGAGTCATGGTCTTGCTGTCAGTGGATTGCTTGCCTGGCTCGCTTGGGCAGGTGTCCATCTCGAGTTTCTCGCGCAATCCAACCTTCGTGTGAGCGTCTTCCTGCAATGGGTCTGGACATATCTCACGGGACAGCGTGGATCGCGGTTGATCGTGGATCACCACAGCCGGCAGTCATCAATCGCAGCAGAACCGGCGCCTGACCTTCACCTGGTCGGGAAATAGAGCCCGTTAGACAAGCACTTTTGAGCCGGTGCAATTTTTTTCACAAGTCTATTTCCAGTGATTGTAACCACATGCAAGAACTGGCGTGTGTTGATAGAACGGGCTGTGCCTTAAGCTGAGACTGAGATGACGGTTGCGACCCCGTGGTCGTGGCTGTCTCCCGGTGATGTACCGATTGCTGGCCAGCAAATCTTCACCGCAAATAGTGCCGGGTCTAACTGGGCTGTAGCTCGCAAGGGCGGCAGCGCTTCCGGTAGTAGGTCCGGCTGGGTCGCGACTCACGGTGTGCCAGTTCACACCGGCATAACTCCCTCGCGTTCCCTTCAGATCGATGTCCGAGGTACGGCGGACCTGAAGGGTCGCGGAGGAGGTCACGTAATGACATAGTCATACTGCGCCCCTATTGTGTTCGATTCAACGCGTAAGGCCGAAGTGTCCCCGCACGCACCGTTGCTATGGCAGGCCGGAGCGTGATGTCAACTAACTAAGCAGCAACGCGTCCAGCGTTCCACGCCTCCGCCTCGCGGAAGAATAGGAGCGACGACGCCCCCTCGCGATGGCTTACGCGGATGTAATCGCCGCGCTGGATCTGGCCTGAGGCAAGCAAATTCGACATAGGTTGAATGAGCTGCTTTTCGATAGCTCGCTTCAAATGTCGTGCGCCGTATCTGGAATCGGTGCCTTCCATCAGCAGCAGTTCGCGGGCACTCTCGGTAACATGAATTTCGAACGACTTATCCGGATTCTTCTGGATACGCTCTTGCACCATCTCGAGCTCGATATCGACAATCTTGCGAAGCTCGTCGTTACCGAGCGGTTTGAACACCACAATTTTGTCCAGCCGGTTGATGAACTCGGGCGAGAACTTCCGATGAGCGGCCGCCACGGCAGCGCGTGATATCTGACCATCGACTCGGATTTGCACACCGCTGTCCGCCACTTTCGCCGAGTTGAATCCCATACGAGGATTCGCGATGGCAGACATTTCGTGCGCGCCGAGATTGCTCGTCATGAAGATGATGGTCGATGAGAAATCGACTTTGCGGTTGTCTCCCAGAGTCAACGTGCCTTTGTCGAGGATGCCGAGTAGAAGCTTCCATAATGAGTCGGATGCTTTTTCAATTTCGTCAAACAACACCAGGCTGATTTTCATGTCCTGCGTGTGATGCTGATTCAATGTTTCCTGCGATAACAGGGCGTGCGTCTCGCGATGTCCGAGGTATCCCGGCGGCGAGCCTACCAGTTTCGCAATCTCATGGCTGTGCTGAAACTCCGCGCAATCGATCTTGATCACCCCGCGAGGATTGTTTAGCAGAGCCTGGGCGGTTGCCTCTACGATGCGAGTCTTCCCGGATCCGGTGGGACCCAGGAACAGAAAATTGCCAATCGGACGGCCGGCTGGCGAGAGACCTGCCAGGTGCGTCTGGTACGTCCTGACGACCTCGTGAATTGCTTCGTCTTGACCCACGACAAAATGTCGAAGTTTGCTCTCCAAATCCTGTGCCCGTCTTCCCGTTTTCGTAGGATCCAGTAGTAGAAGTTTTGACATATCCATCTCCTTCCGCCTCGCTGATTCGAAGTATTTTCCAACCGTCAGGAACATAGTGCCTTATCCCGCCTGAGAACACATCACGACATCGAAGGTTTTTCCAGTAACACCGTTGTTGACGATGACGATACCCTTATGGAGTTATTCGATTGCGACTGCTCGCCGGCCCAAGTGATGGGATGACGGCGGCCGCACGATCGGCATTCGTAAAACCCGTGAATCGGCCACATCGCTGCGTTGTGCATCATCCGGCACCACAGGTCGCCGGCTTTGTCGACGATCTCGGCCCGTTTTAATCTGTTCATGAGTTGAAAAACCTCCTGTAACAAAACTACGTGAGCCGCGCCAGGTGAACATCACGAGATGTGAGGCTTTTTAGTTACCACTGTTTTGTTGGCCATCACTACCACGGTCGAGGTAACCGCGAAAGGCCCAACAAAATGGAATGTCGACGCCTCTTGTTGAGTGAAGCCGGATTTTCCGGCCCGATCGCACCAGCATGGACCATCAACTTCCTGTTATTTACATCGCCCGCCATGGAGAAACCGCGTGGACGATCACTGGCCAGCACACAGGCCTTACCGATCTTCCTCTTACTCCGCAAGGCGAAAACAATGCACGAGGATTAGCGTACCGTTTGAGCGGCATCGCCTTTACCAAGGTCTTCACCAGTCCTCTCGAGCGTGGCAGGAAAACTTGTGAACTGGCTGGATTCGCGCCTGTTGGCGAGGTCGATCGCGACCTCGTCGAGTGGGACTACGGTGATTATGAAGGGCTGCGGTCCTCAGAGATACGCGCGCAACGGCCGGACTGGGAGCTATTCCGCGACGGCGCTCCGGGCGGCGAATCACCAGCCGATGTGATGGCTCGTGCCGACAACGTCTGGAAGCGCGTTCGCGAGATTGACGGGAATGTGCTGCTCTTCACGAGTGGACATTTCATTCGCGTTTTAGCGGCGCGCTGGATTGGACTCCACCCGTCGTTACACAGTAACTCTTTCCTCCTCAGCACAGCAAGCCTGAGCGCGGTGGGATATGACCGCGATCGTTCCCATCCTGTGATCCGGCTCTGGAACGACACACATCACGTAAGAAGCATGAACTCCCCCAAATAAGGATTGCAATGAGCACAACTTATGCCAACGAGCCATTGACTCGGACAGAATCCGAAACGCCCTCCAAGGCTCTGGAAGAATATTACAGCGGCCCGATTCACTTGGCTGGAACGGAGAACGGCCTCTATGAGCGCCACCTCCTCTTTGACAACGTGATCGATAAAGCGAGCGCAGATGCGCGCGATCGCTTTGAAGCTTTCGCCCGCTCGACCCGGGACATCCTTTCACAGCCTTTCCAGCACAGTGGGATCCGAAGCTTGGAATTCACGTGACTTGAAGTCGC
>JADMIO011711182.1_pt1 | contig 14006 bp, 11 predicted proteins | sample 8958161 | NCBI WGS metagenome assembly JADMIO01 (sample SAMN16585339, study PRJNA669376) | soil metagenome | isolation source: Crop rotation soil | place: USA: Cullars Rotation, Alabama | collected 2011 | reverse complement strand
CCGCCATTATCTCGGTGTTGACGCAGAACCCGATCCGCAAGGATATCGCCATGACCGGCGAAATCACGCTGCGGGGCAGGGTGCTGCCGATCGGCGGCTTGAAGGAAAAACTCCTGGCGGCGCTCAGAGGCGGCGTAAAAACCGTGCTGATCCCCAAGGACAACGAGAAAGACTTGGCCGACATCCCAGAGAACGTGAAGACGGGGCTGGAGATCATCCCCGTGGCGACGGTAGACGAGGTGGTCTCCAAGGCGTTGACGCGGCCACTGACGCCGATTGTGTGGACTGATGAGGACGAGTTGGCTGAAGACCGGCGGGCCTCGGGAACCGACGACCGGGAGGGTGCGCGCCCCCACTAACGCGCGCATTTTCAGGCCTTTTTGCACTGCAACATGCTTGCGAGTCAGGGCGGATTGCTTCTAGCGTCCGCCCTGAAGCCCGTCAGAAGGCTCGATTTTCCTGCGAAACGAAGCGCTTAGACGCGAGGGGGTTCAAGTTATGAACAAGGCAGAATTGGTCAACGACGTCGCCGAGCGGATGAGCGATTCCAAGATGAAAGCCGAGGAAGCGGTCAATGCGGTTTTCGACGCGATCTCGCAGGCGCTGAAGCGCGGCGACGAAGTGCGCCTGCCGGCGTTTGGCGTCTTCGTCGTGTCGCAAACCTCGGAGCGCAAGGCGCGCAATCCGCAGACGGGCGAAGAAGTCACGGTGCCGGCTGGCAAGCGCGCGCGCTTCCGTCCGGGCAAGGCGCTCAAGGAAATGCTGAACTAGGACTCGCGGCTGAGTTGTGCGAAGGGCGGCCAATCGGCCGCCCTTTTCATTTGCGCCTTCGACGTGTAGCCAGCGCCCATGCTCGCGAAGATCTACCGCCCGGCGAAGTCGGCAATGCAGTCCGGCAAGGCCGCCAGCAAGCGTTGGCGACTGGAATTCGCGTCCAACATAGCACCGCGCACGGAAGCGTTGATGGGCTGGCTGAGTTCCGCCGATCCGTCGGGGCAAGTGAAGCTCTCGTTCGACACCAAAGAAGAAGCGATCGCGTTCGCGCGAACGCACAACATTCCACATCAGGTGGCCGAACCTGAGGAGCCGAAGCGCATCATCAAGGCGTATGGCGACAATTTCGGCTTCAGACGCCGTGAGCCCTGGTCTCACTGACAGGAAATAAGGGAGTAGGGCAGTAAGGCAGTAAGAAGCCGAACCGCGCAAAGGCTTCACCTATTGCCTTACTGCCCTATTCCCCTACTGCCTTTCCGAAAGCGCCCATAGCTCAACTGGATAGAGCACCCGCCTTCTAAGCGGGCGGTTGCAGGTTCGAGTCCTGCTGGGCGCGCCAACTCGACAGTCTTTTATGCGTTTATTGGCGCTGGTTTTCCTCCACGGTCAGGGAGGAAGGCGCTTCGCCGCGCCGATGGCGCTCGATCATCACCTTGAAGGCGCGCTCGAGATGTCGCGTCGTTCGGCGCGTGTCAAACAGCGGAGCGTTCAAAGCGTTCGCCGCGAGCTTGGCGCGCAAGTTGGATAAGCGCACTCGATTTGAAGCCAAGTCCACGGCCGTACGGATGAAGCTTGCTCGATCGGAAACGATCAGCTCGGGCAAGCCGACTGACGTCAGCAAGCTTGCGGCGACGCGACCGGCTAGGCTCGACCCGAGCTTGGTCAACACAGGACATCCAACCCACAACGCTTCCCCGGCCGTCGTGTGAGCACCGCATGGCCAGCTGTCCAGGAACAGATCGCTCGCCGCGAGTCGTTGAAAATATTCTTCGCGCCCAGTGCGCGGCGCGAACAAAAGCCGGCTTGGATCCACATCATTCTGCTGTGCGAAGGCAATTAAATTGCGCTGCACCGCTTCGTCAGCCAACAGCCAGAGCACGGCATCAGGCGTTTGACGCAAAATTTCGAGATATGCCGCGAGGCATTCCTTTGAGAGTTTCAGAACGCCATGGAACGCACAAAACACAAAGGTCGTGCTTGGAATTCCCAGGATGGATTTGTCGCGTTTGGGACGGACTCTATGGCTGTCACTGACTTGGTATGATCCGGGAAGTCGCACAACCGATTCATCGAAATATCGATCGAAAAATGTGGGAGCGATGACGGCGTCGGCGATGTAGTAGTCCACGGCGCGAGACCCAAGAGTGCCGGGATAGCCGAGATAGTGCGCAACGACCGGCGCCGGCTTGTGGGCAACGATCCCAAGGCGAGAGCCAGAGGTATGGCCGCCCATATCAATTAGGATGTCGATCCGATCGGCTGCGATCGCGCGTGCAACTTCGATGTCGCTCAAGCGACGCGCGTCCGTAAAGTGCTCAAAGGCGTTCATGATACGGCGACGGAGCTGACTCCCGTCATCGGGGCCTGTCGAATAAGCGAAAAGCTCAAAGCTCGACCGATCATGAACCTCGAACATTTCGGCCGTAAGCTGCGCGGTAGGGTGCTCGTAGAAATCGCCGGACAAAAACCCGACGCGAATGCGTTCGTTGGCCCTTACCTGGGCGTTCGCGGCAAAGACGGATGTCGGGGATGGCGCCGCCTGTCTCGCGCAAACCTGCTGGAGGCCCGGATCATCGGTGATCATGAGAGCAAGAAATGGCTCAATGAACCCCTGCCTTAGGGCCGCACACACTTCCTCGCTGTTTTCCAGTTCGCTGGCGTCCTCCACCGCACCCATATGGCGCAGACAGGTGATGAGTTGCGTTAGGACCTTCGCCCGATGCGCTAGATCGAAATCCTTGCAAATGCGAAGTTCGCTGCGGTACGCCTCCGCCGCTTCAGAATAACGTTTTAGCATTTGCAGAACGCCGCCCGTATTGCGCAAGGCCGCGTGATCTCCAGGATCGATTTCGATCGCGCGACGGTAACATTCGAGCGCCGGCTCAAGGCGCCACATCCGGCGCAGGATGTTTCCTTTGGTCCGCGCTGCGTTCGGCTCGATGGGATTGAGGCGCAGCGCCTCGTCAATCGCGGCCAACGCTTTATCGAGATGGTATTGGGCGAATTCGTTCTGCGCGATTTGAACCCAGGAGAATGCCGCCGGATTGCTGGAGGGATATCTTGGATTCATTATACGTTCGGTTGTGTTTCCGTGATTGACATCGGTTTGTCCACGCCGATCAACGCCAGATGCGCACCTGGACGATCTACAGCTGACGCGCCATCGCTATCGTGGCGTAATCACGATTTTTCCGTTCAGGTATCGCAGCGCGCCTCCCGATCCGGTACGCATTGCAGCGGGAGTGGAGGGGAGCGAGCCAATGCCGGGCTCGGGCAACGCAATTGAAGGGGTTCTAATCACGCCTCTGAAGCTTATGCCCAACGAAAAGGGCAGGCTGATGGAGGTGCAGCGCGCCGATGACCCTCATTTTCCGGGCTTCGGGCAAGTCTACGTTACGCAAAGTTTTTCTGGCGTCGTGAAGGCTTGGTATCGCCACGCTAAACAAATCGATCAGCTCGCCGCGATCAGCGGTCGCATAAAACTCGTTTTGTTCGATGATCGCGCTGGGAGCAAAACGCGCGGGTCGATTGCCGAGATCACGCTCGGCGAGCTTGCTCCTAAGCTTGTTTTAATTCCTCCGGGCGTCTGGCATGGCTTCCAGGCTGTGGGCGAGAGTTCAGCCCTATTGCTGCACCTCAACAGCGAGCCATTCCACTTCGAGACGCCGGACGAGGAGCGCATCGATCCGGACGACCCACGCGTTCCCTACACCTGGTGAATCATGGCTCACACGTTGACCCTCTGGACCAACGACCTTGAACACGCGCAATGGGCTGAAGAGGCCGGTGTCGAGCGTATTGGCTTGGATCTCGAGACCATTGGAAAATCATCGCGCCAGGAAGGGCTGGGCACCTGGGTCTCACACCATAGCTGGGACGATCTCTATCGCTTGAGCCGCACCGTGCCTGCGGACCGTCTCTTCGTGCGTCTCAACGGTGTGCACGCCGGCACGGCAGACGAAATTGCGCGCGCCGCCGATGCGGGCGTTGGCGTGATGATGCAGCCGAATTTCACGCGATTGTCCGAGGTTGAACGCTTCGTACGGCTGGTCGATCGGCGCGCGGTGGTCGTGCCTTTGGTTGAACGGAAAGCCGCGATTGAGCTTATCGAGGAGCTTCCTGCCCTGGGGATCCGTGAAATCCACGTCGGACTCAACGACCTCTCGATCGATCTTGGGGAAAAGAACCGGTTGGCCGTGCTCGCTAAGCCGATCTTGAGCGCGATTTCTGCGAAGGCGATCGCCGCAGGCCTTCGATTCGGTCTGGGCGGCCTGGGTCGCGCTTTCGATCGCAAACTGCCCGTGCCCTCTGATCTCGTCTACGCTCAGCACGCACGCCTGAAAGCCAGCGGCGCACTGTTAGCGCGTTCATTTTTTAGCGTGGCAATGACACAAGATGGTTTTGTCACCGAGGTCGCGCGGCTGCGGCAACGATTGCGCGAGTGGTCGGCGGCAAGCACCGAATCATTGGAGACGGCGCGCTTGGAGCTGGAGCGCCGGTGCTGCACGTTGAGCGTAAGCGTCTGATGCGCGTTCACCTGCACACGTTGTGCTGGAACGACAGCGCCATGCTGGATTTTTTCTTCCGGCATTACGATCCATGGGTCGATCGCTATTACATTTTCGATGACGACTCGACGGACGGAACCCTCGAGCGTTTGCGCGCGAGAGACGATGTTGTCGTCACCCGAACGCCTCACAGCGATCCGAACTCATTCGTGCGCTCGGCGCAGACTATTTATAACAGTGACTGGAAACGGAGCATTGGAAAGGCCGATTGGGTTGTCGTCACCAATTTGGATGAGCATCTTTTCCATAAGAATATGCGCGAGTACTTAGCGCGCATGCTGGACGCAGGCGTGACGATCGCGCCGGCACTGGGCTATCAAATGATCACAGAGGAATTCCCACACCGGCGCGATCTGCTCTGGCGCGATCATCAGTTGGGCGCGCCGTGGCCGCCATATAGCCGTTTGGCGATATTCAGGCCTGATCAGATCACCGAAACAAACTATAGCCCGGGTAGGCATGAAGCCGGGCTTCAAGGCAATGTAGTTTTACCGGACCGAGAAGAGGTGCTGAACCTCCACTATAAATATCTCGGTGTCGAAGAGACTTACCATCGGCACGTTGAACAGCGCGCTCGGCTTGGCGAGGGCGACATGGCCAATGGTTGGGGCCTTCAATATGACTACTCGAAGGGCGAGCTCGTGCGGGAATTTGAGCGGTTCAAAGGGAATCTCGTGAACGTGCACCAGGTTGTGGCGCACAACCCGCTGCTCAGCTGGTGGCGTGAGAGCAGTGGGTAGTTACGACGGAAGATGCGCGAACGCCTGCTCGAGATCGGCGATCAGATCGTCGGGATGTTCGAGGCCGATCGAGAGGCGCAGCGCTGTGCCTTCGGCATCCCACTTGCGGGCCGTGCGGATTATCTGACGATCGCTAGGCGTGATCAGGCTTTCATAGCCACCCCACGACCAGCCCATAGCGAAGAGCTTGAGGCTTTCGAGCATTGCCTTCACCCGCTCAGGGGGCGCCTTGAGCACGACGCCGAACAAGCCGCTAGCGCCGGTGAAATCACGCTTCCACAGCGCGTGATCGGGCGAGCTTTGGAGTGCGGGATGAAGCACCGTTGCGACTTCTGGGCGTGTGGCGAGCCATTCGGCGATACGCAGCGCGGAACCGCCTTGACGTTCTAGCCGCACCCCCAGCGTGCGCATGCCACGCAGCACCAGGAACGCGTCGTCGGGCGAGACGCTGGCGCCAAGCTGCTTATGCGTTTCCCAGACGCGCTTATGCCACTCGGCGGTCGCGCTCGTGACCGAGCCGAGGAACACGTCTGCGTGGCCGCCTTGATATTTGCTGAGCGCCTGGATCGAGAGATCGGCGCCATGCTCGAACGGCTTGAAGTACACGCCAGCTGACCACGTGTTATCGAGCAGCACCGGCACAGTGTGCGCGCGCGCGGCAGCGGCGATTGCGGGAACGTCCTGCAGTTCGAACGTGTTGGAGCCGGGCGATTCAAGAAACACGGCGCAGGTTTTGCCGGTGATCAGCTCGGCGATGCCGGCGCCGATGCGTGGATCATAGAAGCGCGGCGTTACTCCGAGGCGCCGAAGCATGCGCGTGCAGAAATTGCGTGTCGGCTTGTACGCCGAGTCGACAATCAGCAATTCGCTGTCGGGCCGAACGATGGTGAGGATAGCGAGTGTGACCGCCGCAAGCCCCGTCGGCGCAAGCACGGCGCCGGCGCCGCCCTCGACGGCGACTAACGTCTCGCGTAAGGCCTCCTGCACCGCCATGCCGTCGATCGCGTAGGTCTTCGGCGCGTCGTAGAGCGTTTCTGTGTCCTCGAAGAGGAGAGTGGTGGCGCGATGCAGCGGAGGATTCACGGCAACGCCATTGCCTGCGGGATTGCGGCCGGCGTGCGCGAGACGCGTCTCGATGTGAAGCTTGGAGAGATCAGCCTTGCTCACGCCGGGCCTGTCGCAATAGGCGTGTCGTCGCGGCCGCCCCATTCGGCCCAGGCGCCGTCATAAACACTGGCGTCCCAGCGTCCGAGCCGCGCCAAAGCTAGCGCGATGATGGAGGCGGTCACGCCGGAGCCGCAGGTGCACACTGCCGCGCGAGACGTATCGGCGCCGGCGTCGATGAAGATTTGCTTGAGCTCCGCTTCGCTCTTCAGAAAGCCTTGCTCGTTGACGAGCGCGCCCGATGGCACGCTGCGCGCGCCCGGCATGTGGCCGCTTTTCAAGCCGGGTCGCGGCTCGGGCGCTTCTCCTCGAAAGCGCGGCGCAGGACGCGCGTCGAAGATCGGCGCGCCGCCCTTGGCGACGATGCGTTGGACGTCATCTAGATCATGCACGAGATCCGAGCGGAAGCGCACGGTGAAGTGGCGCTCCATGCGTTGTTGGGGTGAGCCTGTCTCAATCGGATAGCCGCCGCGCTCCCAGGCTGGAAAACCACCGTCGAGCACAACGACGTCTTCGTGCCCCATCACGCGGAACGTCCACCAGACGCGCGCGGCGGAGAAGAGTCCTTGGCTGTCGTAAACGACGACGCGATTGCCGTCGCCAATGCCCATCTTGCGCATGCGCGAACTGAACTTCTCCGGCGAGGGTAGCATGTGTGGAAGGTCAGTGTCCGTGTCGGCGATTTCATCGATCGGGAAGAACACCGCGCCAGGAATGCGGCGTTCGTCGAACAGCGCTTTCCCATTGCGCGCGTCGCCCGGCAGAAACCAGGTCGCATCCACGGGGCGGATGTCGGGAGCGTCGAGGCGCTCGGCGAGCCAAGCGCAACTGACGAGAGGATCTGGATGATCAGGCATGAGCCGGGATTAGGCCGTGCGCGCTTTGCGTTCAACTCCTGAACGCCTGATGATCACGCCGGCTTGGTCAGTTCGAGTTGCATGACGTTCGTGCGCCCGGTGCGGAATCCGGCTTCGCAATAGCCGAGATAGAAGAGCCAAAGGCGCTTGAACCGCTCGTCGAAACCCATGGCGCGAATGTCGTCCCACTTGCCTCGGAAGCGCCGCGCCCATTCGGCCAACGTTTCCGCGTAGGATAGACCAAACGCCTCCGCCTTGCGCCAAGCGAGCCCGGCTTTGGCTGTCTCTTCCTTCAGCCGCTCGACGCTTACGAGCATGCCGCCTGGGAAGACGTAGCGCTGAATGAAGTCGGCGCGCGAGCGATAGTGCTGGAAGAGCTCGTCGCGGATGGTGATGATTTGCAGCGCCGCGCGCCCGCCAGGCTTCAGCACGTCCGCGATCTTGGCGAAGTAAGCCGGCCAATATTTCTCGCCGACAGCTTCGAACATCTCGATCGATGCGACCTTGTCGAATTGACCTTGGACATCGCGATAATCCTGGCTTCGGATCTCGACACGATCTTCCAAGCCGGCGCGCCGCATCCGCTCGCGCGCATAGCGGAGCTGTTCGTCGCTAATTGTGATGCCAGTGACGCGCGCGCCGTATTCGCGCGCTGCGAATTCCGCAAAACCGCCCCAGCCGCAGCCGATTTCGAGCACGTGCTCGCCGGCCTTCAGTTCAAGGTGCTCGGCGAGAGCGCGATACTTGGCTTGCTGCGCGCCCTCCAGGTCAGCGACGTGCGCGTCGAATTTCGCTGAGGAATACGTCATCGAACGATCGAGCCAGGCTTCGTAGAAGCGATTGCCGAGATCGTAGTGCGCGAGAATGTTTCGCTTCGAACCCGCGCGCGTGTTGGCGCGGCGACGATGTCGGAACAGATTCAAGACATGGTCGATCGGACCACCCTCGACCAGCTGCATGATGCGCTCGACGTTGTCGGCGATCAGAGTAAGCAGGGCAGGGAGGTCGTCGCTTTCCCACTCGCCTGCGATTAGGCCTTCCGCGAAGCCGATGTCGCCGCTGAAAATGACCCGGCGCGCGAAGCGATAGTCCTTGATCGTCATCGGCACGGGTTGAGCGCCGTAATCGCCCAGAAGCAGCGTTTGGCCATTGGGCAACGTCGCTGCAATGCCGCCCTGACGAATTTGCGCAAGGCCGAACAGAACCGCCTTGGCGGTCGCCGGCGCTCGCAAACGGGAAATGACGGAAGCAGTCGCGCGCACGGACTGCGAATGCACGGCTGGGTAGGCCGGTTCCTGCATGCTCAGAATTTAGGCCATTTGCACTTTGGATTAAAGGTGTCGGCCGCCCTAACCCGATCGCGCCAGTTCGGCTGCCTCCGCATAGCCGAACAGGGAAAGCGCCAGGCGGACGGCTTGGCCACGCGTCGTTTTGAGATCAGCGTCACGCTCCACAGCAAGCCGCGCTTCCTGATCAGCCGCGCCCAGCATTTTGGAATGCGCTTCGGCATTCACTAGTCGGAAGGGCGGCAGTCCGGATTGCTGCGTGCCCAGCATGTCACCAGCGCCGCGCATGCGGAAGTCGATCTCTGCGATGGCAAAGCCGTCGTCGTTTCGGCGCAGCGCATCGAGCCGCTCCTTGGCCTGCTCGCCCAACGGCGGCTTCCAGAGGAGAACGCATGAGCCCTGCTTGTCGCCGCGGCCGACACGACCACGCAATTGGTGCAGCTGCGCGAGGCCGAAGCGCTCGGCGTGCTCGATCACCATGATCGTCGCCTCCGGCACATTGACGCCGACTTCGATCACTGTGGTGGCGACGAGCAGGAAGGACTCGCCCGAGCGGAAGCGGTCCATGGCCTTCTCGCGCGCCGTCGGCGTCATGCGTCCATGTACAAGCTCAACGCGATCGCCAAAGCGGGCTTTCAGTTCTGCATGGCGATCCTCGACGGCGGCAAGATCGACTGCTTCGCTTTCCTCGATCAGCGGACAGACCCAATAGGCGCGCTCGCCGCGCTTCGCTGCTTCGGCGATCTTGTCTGCCACTTCTTCTGCGCGGTTGAGCGGCATGGCGGCGGTTGTGATCGGCTGCCTGCCGGGCGGCTTTTCGTCAAGCACCGACAAATCCATGTCGCCGTGGATGGAGAGCGCCAGTGTGCGCGGAATGGGCGTGGCGCTCATCACCAGCACGTGCGGCGCAAAACCCTTCGCCACCATGCGCATCCGGTCGGAAACGCCAAACCGGTGTTGTTCATCGATGACGATAAGGCCGAGATCGTTGAACGCGACCTCCTCCTGGAAGAGCGCGTGCGTGCCGATGACAACACTCAATTCGCCCGCAGCAAGGCGTGCGAGGATGTCCTTCCGTTCTTTGCCCTTGTCGCGACCGGTCAAAACGGCCATCGAAACGCCAGCCGCACTCAAGAGCGGTTCAAGCGTTGCGTCATGTTGGCGCGCAAGCAGATCGGTTGGCGCCATCAGCGCGCTTTGCAGCCCAGCCTCCGCAGCGCGGGCCATGGCCAGCGCCGCGACCAAGGTCTTGCCGGAGCCGACATCCCCTTGCAGCAGGCGGAGCATTGGCGATGGCTCCGCCATGTCGGCGAAGATTTCCTCTGTGGAACGTCGCTGCGCGCCCGTCGGTGCGTAGGGGAGAGAGGCGATCAGCGTGTCAACGAAACGCCCGTCGCCGGTGATGGCGCGGCCGGGCTCTTTGCGCCGATGTGATCGGCGGAGGCGCAATGCGCATTGTCGTGCAAATAGTTCGTCGTACGCGAGCCTCGTGCGGAACGGACTTTCGGGTGCGACGTCCTCCGGCGTCGTCGGTCGGTGGATATGTTCGAGCGCAGTGCGGAAGTCTGGCCAGTCGTGCGCTTGCACCGTCGTCGGTTCGAGCCACTCGGGAACCTCAGGCGCGCCATCTAACGCCAAGCCGATCGCCCGCTGCAGCGTTCGGCCCGGCAAGCCTTGAGTCAGTGGATAAATCGGTTCGACTGCAGGCGGCGCTTCTCCCTTGGCCGGATCGACAACATGATCCGGGTGCAGCATCTGGCGCATGCCGTCGTGGAACGTGATCTTGCCGCTGACGAGCCTTGTTTGGCCCAGGGGCCACATCCGCTTCAGCATGTCCTCGTGGCCGCGGAAGTAGGCGATGGTAAGGAAGCCAGTCTCGTCGCGCAGCCGGATGCGGTAGGGCAGGTTCTTGTAGCCCGGCATGTGGCCATCGACTTCGGCCTCGATGGTGGCGATGTCGCCGTCCTCGGTCTCCGCGATCGGGACGCGTTTGCGCCGGTCGATGGCTGAATTCGGCGCCAGAAACACCAGGTCGCGCACCTGTGTCCCGCCCGCCACTTTGGCGATCAATTCCATCGTTTCCTTGCGCGCGCCCTTGGGCGCCCGGGCGGGCGAAAGGAAGGCGGCAAGAGGAGACGAAATGTCGTTCATGAGCACGGGTCGACGGCGCTGACTCAGCCGCCGATATGGGTTATCACGCGGCCCCTTTCGCTGTCCGGCTGCTTTTCTGAGGACCGATGCGTGACGAAACGGCGGAGCCCTTGGACCGCCGCCGCAAGAAACTGAGATTCCGCGCTTGGCGGCGGGGATTTCGGGAAATCGACTTGATTCTGGGCGGCTTCGCCGACCGGAAGCTCGACGCTTTGGACAAAGCCGGCCTGGACGCGTTCGAGGGGTTGTTGCTCCACGCCAATGACCAAGAAGTCTACGACTGGATCACCGAGGCCGCGCCCGCGCCGCCACAACATGACACGCCAACCCTCGCGCTAATTCGCGCATTCCGCTTCGAGCTGCCGCACGCATGAAAGACGAAAGCCTCGCTTCTGGCCTGATCGACCAATTGTCGAAGACGAAGGGAAACCTTGTTGTCGCCGGCGCGCCTGAAGGATTGGACGCGGCCGCACTTGCCGCTGCCGCGCAGAAACGCGGCGGCGTGACGCTCTTTGTCGCGCGCGATGAGACGCGTGCGGCGCAATTCGAAGCGGCCGCGAAATTCTTCGCGCCAGGATTGGAAACGCTGCGGCTGCCAGCGTGGGACACGCTGCCGTACGACCGCATCTCGCCGGCGCAGGGAATTGCCGCGCAGCGTTGCGCGGCGCTTACCGCTTTGGCGCGGCGTGATGCTGGTGCGCGCGCGGCGCTGTTAGTGTTGGCGACGGCTTCTGCGGTGGCGCAGCGCGTGCCGCCGCGGGAGCGGTTGGCCCAAGGCGCGTTCGCGGCGATGGCCGGCAGCGAAGCGTCGATGGAGCAATTGGAGGCGTATCTCGTCACCAATGGCTACAGCCGCGCTTCCACGGTGCGCGCTGCGGGCGAGTTTGCCGTGCGCGGTGGTCTGATCGACGTGTTTCCGCCGGGCGGCCCCGAGCCGCTACGGTTCGATTTCTTCGGCGATGAACTCGAGACCATCCGCGCCTTCGATGCGGAAACGCAGATTTCCAAGGCGACGCTGAAGCAAGCTTTGCTGACGCCGGTGAGCGAAGTTCTTCTGGACGACGCAACTGTGCTCAAATTCCGCCGTAGCTTCACGCAGGCGTTCGGGGCGGTGAGCGATCCTGTCTATGACAGCGTCAGCGCCCGCATCCGCCGGCAAGGCGTCGAGCAATGGCTGCCCTACTTCTATGAGCGCCTGGAAACAGTGTTCGACTATGCCGGCGCCGAGGCTCTGATCGCATTCGACGCGCTCGCAGAAGAGGCGATCCACGAGCGTGTGGAGACAGCGCGCGATCACTATGATGCGCGCAAGACGGCGCCGGTGGCGCGCGGCGCCAACATCTTCCGCGCGCCTGAGCCGGATCAGCTCTATCTCGAAGGCGATACGCTGAAGGCGGCGCTCGGCGACCGAGCCGTGCGTCACTTCACCCATTTCGACAGTGACGCCAAGAAGCTGCTCGATCTTGGCGGCCGCGTCGGCCGGGATTTCGCACCGGAACGGCAGACGGCGGACGCCAACGTGTTCGAAGCCGCCGCCAAACACATTGAGACGTTGCAGAAAAAGCGTCGTGTGCTGATTGCGGCGTGGTCGGAGGGGTCGGCGGAGCGCCTGAGTGGCGTCCTTGAGGATCACGGCGTCGATGCGCCGAGGCGCGCCGCGACTTGGAAGGAAGCTGCAGCGCTGCCGAAAGCCGTGCCGGCGCTGGTTGTTTTGCCAGTCGAGCACGGCTTCGAGACAGACAGTTTCGCGCTGCTGGCTGAACAGGACATCCTCGGCGATCGCCTCGCGCGGCCGCGCAAAAAGCGCAAAGCATCCAGCGTCCTCAGCGAAGCCGCGGCGCTCACCCCCGGCGATCTTATCGTGCACCAGGAGCATGGAGTCGGGCGCTATGACGGCCTGAAGACGCTCGACGTCCAAGGCGCGCCGCACGATTGCCTGGATCTCGGCTATGCGGGCGGCGACAAGCTCTATCTGCCGGTCGAGAACATCGAACTGGTGAGCCGCTACGGCTCGGAAGACGCCGAAGCGCAGCTCGACAAGTTGGGCGGGGTCGCCTGGCAGAGCCGCAAGGCGCGCGCTAAACAACGTCTCCGCGACATGGCGGCCGAACTCATCCGCATTGCCGCGGTGCGCGCGGCAAGGACGGCGGAAGTTGTGCTCCCGCCGGAAGGTCTGTGGGACGAGTTCTGCGCGCGCTTTCCGTACGAAGAAACGGACGACCAGCTCACGGCGATCGACGATGTGGTGGGCGATTTAGGCGCCGGCCGGCCGATGGATCGCCTCATTTGCGGCGACGTCGGCTTCGGCAAAACCGAAGTGGCGCTGCGTGCTGCGTTCTTGGTGGCGATGACCGGCAAACAGGTCGCGGTGGTTGCGCCGACGACACTGCTTTGCCGGCAACACTTCCGCACATTCTCTGAACGCTTCCGCGGCTTGCCGGTGCGCGTGCGGCAGCTCTCCCGACTCGTGCCCGCGAAGGAGACGAGCGAGACGAAGGCCGGACTTGAGGCGGGCGAAGTCGAGATCGTCGTCGGTACGCACGCGCTTCTAGCGAAGAACGTGAAGTTTCGCGACCTCGGGCTGATGATCATCGACGAGGAACAGCACTTCGGCGTCAAGCACAAGGAGCGCCTCAAGGAGCTCCGCGCCGACGTGCACGTGCTGACGCTCTCAGCCACACCGATCCCGCGCACGCTGCAGCTTTCACTCGCTGGTATCCGCGAGATGAGCCTCATCACCACCCCGCCGATCGATCGCATGGCAGTGCGCACCTACGTAACGGCGTTCGACAATCTCACCGTCCGCGAAGCATTGCTGCGGGAGAAATATCGCGGCGGGCAGAGCTTCTTTGTTTGCCCACGCATTGCCGATCTGGGCGAAGCCGCTGATTTTTTGAAGCGCAACGTGCCGGAAGTGACGTTTGCGACAGCGCACGGCCAGATGGCCGCCGGCGCGCTCGATGAGATCATGACCGCGTTCTATGACGGACAATACGACGTGCTGTTGTCGACGAGCATCGTTGAAAGCGGACTCGACATCCCGCGCGCGAACACGCTCGTCGTCTTCCGTGGCGACATGTTTGGCCTCGCGCAGCTTTATCAGCTGCGCGGCCGCGTCGGGCGCTCGAAGGTGCGCGCGTACGCGTATCTGACAACGGCCGCGGAAGGCGCGCTAACTCTCGGCGCGGAGAAGCCTTTCCAGCACATTGGGATCCTAAGCTTAGAATTCCACGTGGACAAGTTGTC